>Ga0247778_1000664_pt1 | contig 33497 bp, 15 predicted proteins | sample UWRJL049202B5_FD_179939 | JGI IMG/M metagenome (GOLD analysis project Ga0247778, IMG submission 179939) | Plant litter microbial communities from Arlington Agricultural Research Station in Wisconsin, United States - UWRJ-L049-202B-5 | ecosystem: Environmental > Terrestrial > Plant litter >...
CCGACCGATCGCGTCCGACCCCAGCGACCAAGCTATGCGGCCGGCAGCGTCGAATTTCAGCTCACGCCCGCCGTTCACGCGCAGTTGCGCGAGCTCAGCCGAGAGCAAGGCGCGACCTTGTTCATGATCCTGCAAGCAGCGCTCGCCTCGCTCTTCAACAAACTCGGCGCGGGTACGGACATCCCGCTGGGAGCCGCAATCGCCGGCCGGACGGACACGGTGCTCGATCGGCTCGTCGGCTTTTTCGTCAATACCTTGGTCCTGCGCACCGATACCGGCGGCCAGCCCACATTCCGAGAGCTGCTGGCGCGCGCGAGAGACGTTTGCTTGGATGCCTACGCGAATCAGGATCTGCCATTCGAGCGTTTGGTCGAGCTGCTCGAGCCTCCGCGCGCATTCGGACGCCAACCGCTCTTCCAAACGATGTTGGTGCTGCAAAACAACCAACGACCGAGCCTGGCTTTACCTGGCTTGCGCGTGCAGCCAGTCCCGCTGGCAGCGAGCGCGGTCAAGTTCGATCTCTGCTTCAACTTCAATGAAGCGAGTGATCCGACGAATCGTCTGCCCTGCGGCTTGCACGGGCTCTTGGAGTACAGCGCCGATCTCTTCGATCCGCCCTCGGCTCAGCGCTTGGCGCAGCGCCTGCAAAGCATCCTCGAGCAAGTCGCGGCGGAGCCTACGCTGCGCTTGCATCAGCTCCAGCTCCTGACCCTTGCCGAGCGGACGCAGCTCCTGCGCGACTTCAACCAAACCGAAATGCCGCTCGGCGCGGCCACGCTCGTCGATTTGTTCGAGCGCCAAGTCGCCCTCACCCCCGAGCGCACGGCCATCGTCGCCGCACAGCGCAGCTGGACCTACGCCGAGCTCGATGCACGCGCCAACCAGCTCGCTTGGATGCTCATCGAGGCCGGTATTGGACCCGAAGATCTGGTCGCCATCTGCCTCGGACGCAGTTTCGAGCTCGTGCTCTCCGTCTTGGGCACACTCAAATCCGGTGCCGCTTTCCTGCCCCTCGATCCGGACCACCCCGCCGAGCGCTTGGCGTTGCTGCTCGAGGACGCTCGACCCAAGCACCTGCTCGATCAAACGACCGATTTCGAGCAATGGCTCACTCGCCCCGTGCATCCACCGCGCGACGCCGACCGCACGTCACCCCTACGCGCTCACCACACGGCGTACGTGCTCTACACCTCGGGCAGCACGGGCATGCCCAAAGGCGTCGCAGTCAGTCAGCAAAGCATTGCTCACTACATCGCCCTCGTCGCCTCGCAGGTCTTGACCGAGCACGCCGCGCGCATGCCGCTCTTCACTGCGCCCGTCTTCGATCTCACCCTCACCACACTCTTCACCCCCCTGTGTTGCGGTGGCCAGGTCCAGGTCGTGCCTCCGGGCGATGCCCACGGGGCGCTCGAGCAAGTCTTCTCCCAGAAAATCGCGGCCAGCGCGCTCAAGCTCACCCCGTCTCACCTCGCGTTACTTGGAGGCCTAGCGCCCGAGCACAACCAGCTACGCCTCGCGATCGTCGGCGGCGAAGCGCTCCATGCAGCGCACATCGACGCATTTCGACAGCATTGCCCCGACGCACGCCTCTTCAATGAGTACGGCCCCACCGAGGCCACCGTAGGAGCCGTCGCTGGCTTCGTCGAAGACGGCGATCTCAATATCGGCTCCCCCTACCCAAACACCCGCGTCTTCGTGCTCGACTCCGCACTCCAGCCCACGCCCATTGGAGTCCCCGGAGAGCTTTACATCGCCGGCGTCGGCCTAGCTCGAGGATACTTGAAGCGACCGGCACTCACCGCCCAGCGCTTCGTCGCTCATCCGTTTCCCAACTTCCCCGGAGAAAGACTGTACAGGACCGGCGATCTGGCAACCTTCCGACCCGACGGAAAACTCAACTTCCTCGGGCGCGTCGATCAGCAGCTCAAAATCAGGGGCTTTCGCATCGAGCCCGGCGAAGTCGAGGCGGCCCTGCGTGCCCGGCCAAGCATCGCGAACGCAGCCGTGATCGGACGCGAAGATCTCCCCGGTCAGCTGCGTTTGGTCGCTTACTTGGTCGCCCAGACAACGGAGGCAGACGCCACGCCCATCGACTTCAACGAGCTGCGTCGAGCGCTTGCCCAGCGACTGCCCGAGCACTTGGTCCCGAGCGCCTTCGTCCTGCTCGACGAGTTGCCCCTGACCCAAAACGGAAAGCTCGACCGAAGCAAACTTCCCGCCCCCGAGGGCTCCGGACTCAACACCGAGTACTTGCCTCCGAACACCCGAGAAGAACGAGTCTTGTGCGAACTCGTCGCCGCCCTCTTGGGTCTTCCCCGGGTCGGACTCGCCGACGACTTCTTCCTCCTCGGAGGGCACTCCCTACTCGCGACCAAGCTCGCCGCCCTCATCCGAAACCGGCTCCGCAAAGAGCTCTCCATACGACAGATCTTCGAAACCCCGCTGCTCGGGCAATTGGCGAAAGCACTAGAAACTACGGAAGAAGCCGATCCGGCAGTGCCGGTGTTGGTGGCCGAGCCGGTAGCTCGGCATGCGCCGTTCCCGCTCACGCCCGTGCAGCAGGCCTACTGGCTCGGGCGGCAAGGGCTGGTCGAGCTGGGCGAGGTCAGCTGTCACGTGTATGCCGAGCTCAAACTCGGCGATCTGCAGCTCGAGCGCTTCAGCGCCGCGTGGCGCGCCGCGATTGCTCGCCACCCGATGTTGCGCGCCGTGATCCAAGCCGATGGCACGCAGCGCGTTCTCGAACACGTCCCAGACTTCGAAATTCCGTATCTCGACCACCGTGAAGCGGCGGATCCGGAAGCCGCCAATCTGCGCCTACGCGAACAGATGTCCCATCAGGTGCTGCCTTGCGATCGCTGGCCGCTATTCGACGTCCGAGTCACCCGTCTTGGCGACCAAGATTGGCGCGTCCATTTCAGCATCGACGCGCTCATCTTGGACGGCGAGAGCAACAACTTACTCCTGCAGGAGATCTTCGATCACTACCAAGGGCGACTGGCCGTCCACGCCGTATCTGAGCTGACCTTTCGCGACTACGTCGTTTATCATCGGCAGCAGTCGCCCGCGAACGAGCGCGCTCGCGCCTACTGGACAGCCCGTCTCGAGACGCTACCGCCGGCACCATCGCTGCCGTTGGCGGTCGACCCATCGCTCCTCAGCGATCCGCGATTCAAGCGCCATCATGCCCGGCTGAGCAAGCCGCAATGGGGTCAGCTCAAGGCGCGAGCGGCTGCAGCTGGGCTCACGCCATCGAACGTGCTGCTCACCGCCTACGCCGAGGTGCTCGCCACCTGGGCACGCTCCGATGATTTCACGCTGAATCTCACCGTCGGCGACCGGCGTTTGCTGCACCCTGACGTGGCGCACCTGCTTGGCGTATTTACGAATCTCACGCCGCTCGAGATCCGGGCTGCGCGCAGCGGCCCCCTCCGCGCACGCGCAAGAGCACAGCAGCGGCAGCTCGTACGCGACCTCGAACAGCGCGCGCTGAGTGGCGTCGAGGTTCAACGCATGCTCCGGCACGGCTCGGGCGAGTCTCGAGCGGGTCTGCTGCCGGTGGTCTTCACCAGCGTTATCGGCGAAGGCGAAGTAGAGCTGAGCGACGGCGTCGAGGTCGTCCACAGCATTACTCAGACGCCCCAGACGTGGCTCGACAACAAGGTTTACGAGCTCGATGGTGGGCTCGGCGTCGACTGGGACGCACCGGAAGCGCTGTTCCCGACGGGCATGCTGGACCAGATGTTCGACGCCTATGTGGCCTTGTTGGGCGAGCTCGCAGCATCCGACGCGGCTTGGCTCAGCTGCGACCGATCGCTCGTTCCACGGACCGAACGCGCGCTGATGGCGTTGGCCAATGCCACGGACGGGCCGCTCTCGACCGAGCTCTTGCAGCAACCGGTGTTCGCGGCGGCCGAGCGTTACCCGACGGCACCCGCGATCCTCTGGGGCGACCAGAGTTTGACGTTCAGCGAGTTGACTTCGCGCGCATGTGGTCTCGCTCGCGAACTGCTCGCCCAGCTCGAGCCCGCCGATCGCTTGGTGGCGATCGTGATGGAAAAAGGCTTCGAGCAGATCGTTGCCGCACTCGCGGTGCTAGAGACCGGGCGCGCATTTCTGCCCATTAGCGCGGGCCAACCCGACCAGAGGATCGCGGCCATCCTGCTGCAATCCGGAGCACGCTTCGCGCTCACACAAAGTCGCATCCAGCGCGGGCGCGTCTGGCAAGAGCGAGTGCGCTTGCTCGAAGTTCCGGACGCAGCGAGTCCGATCGGCGCCACGGCGCGCCCCGCGCAGACTGCAACGCCCGCAGACACGGCGTACGTCATCTACACTTCCGGCAGTACGGGGATGCCCAAGGGCGTCACCATCGAGCACCAAGCGGCCCAAAATACGCTCGCAGATTTGCGTGAACGCTTCGCGCTGAGCGCCGAAGATCGAGTGCTTTGGGTTTCGTCGTTCGAGTTCGATCTCTCCATCTTCGACATCTTCGGGATCCTGGCGGTCGGCGGCGCGGTGGTCGTGCCGCCGCCAGACGGAAATCAAGACCCGCTTTGCTGGGCCGAAGCGGTCTTACGGCACAGGGTCACTGTTTGGAATTCCGTACCCGCTCTGGCAGAACTGATGCTTTCGGCCGCCGGAGCTCGCACACACCAGCTCCTGCAGAGCTTGCGCCTGATGCTACTGAGCGGCGATTGGATCCCGGTGGCGCTGGTGCAACGGATCCGTGGTCAGTTAGCCGATTGCCGCCTGTTTAGCCTCGGCGGCGCGACTGAAGCTTCGATTTGGTCGATTTTGCACCCGGTCGATCAGGTCGATGAAGGCTGGACGAGCATTCCGTACGGCAAGCCGCTCCGCAATCAGCGCATGCATGTGCTCAAGAGTGACTTTGCGCCTTGCCCGATCCACACACCCGGGAAACTCTACATCGCTGGCGCCGGCCTCGCGACGGGCTATTGGCACGATCACGAGCAGACCCAGACGCGCTTCGTGCACCACCCCGGGACGGGTGAACGGCTCTACGATACCGGCGATTTCGGACGCTATCGAGCTGACGGCTCAATCGAGTTTCTGGGCCGCGAAGATCAGCAAATCAAGCTGCGTGGCTTTCGCATCGAACTCGGCGAGATCGACGCGACCCTGCACGCGCATCCGCAGATCCAGAGCGCGGTATCGATCCTGCAGCGTCACGGCGACTCGCATCGCATCATCGCCTACGTCGTGCCTGGAAAAACCGAGGCTCGGCCGATCAATCTGAGTGAACTGCGAGCCGACGTGGCAGCGCATTTGCCCGACTACATGGTGCCGTCGACGTTCGTCGTCCTCGACGCCTTACCGCTCACGGCCAACGGTAAATTGGACCGCAAGGCATTGCCCGCTCCCGAGCATGGGGCCCACGAGGCGGGCTATGTGCCGCCAGAGAGCGCGGTGGAAAAGCTCCTCTGCCGACTCGTGGCGGAGCTGCTCGGGTTTGCCCGCGTGGGTATACGCGACAACTTCTTTCACCTCGGTGGCGACAGCATCAGCTCCATCCGCTTGGTCAATCGCGCGCGGGAAAGCGGGCTGATGTTGACCCCGCGCGACGTGTTCTTGCATCCCTTGCTCGAGGAATTGGCTCGCTGCGCTCGCCACAGCGCCGAGCAGTTGCCGGCCTTCGACAGTGGCGAGGCAGAGGGACCACTACCGGCCACGCCGATCATTCATTGGCTTCGAGCGCAAGCGAGTCCGTGGCAAGGCTTCTGCCAAGCGCTGCTGCTGCAGGTCCCGGCTCGCACGAGTGAAATTGTGCTCGCCGCCGCGTTGCAAGCAATGCTCGATCACCACGACGCCTTGCGCCTCCAGGTCGACGACCTGGGTGCGTTGACCGTCGCCCCCGCGGGCTCGGTCCGCGCGACCGCGTGCATGCATCGCATGACGTTGGCAGGCCTCGAGCCGGCGGCTCGAATGGCCGAGTTGAGGCGCGCTTTCGAGCTCGCGCGGAGCCGTCTCGACCCACAAGCCGGCCTGTTGCTGCAGGCCGTTTTGGCGGAGGGCGAGCACGATCAGCCAGCACGCTTGCTGATCGTGGTTCACCACATCGCGGTCGACGGCGTTTCGTGGCGCATCCTACAGTCCGACTTGGCACAGGGCTACGCCTGGGCGCTTGCAGGCCAACCGATCACGTTCGCCGCCAAAACCACCAGCTACCGACGGTGGGCTGAAAGCCTAGTCCGCGCTGCGCCCGAGCGTCGTGGACAGCTCCCATTCTGGCTGGCGGCGCAAAACACGCCGGGCATGCGCCTGGTCGAAGGCACGCTCGATCCCTTGCGCGACGTCGTCGGCAGCGCCGGGTTCCTCGAGCGGACACTGCCTGCGCCCGAGACGGCTGCTCTGCTGACTGCGGCGGTGGCCGCCTTTCACGCCCGGATCAACGACGTACTGCTCACCGCGTTGGTTCTCGCGATCGCCGCCTGGCAGGGCGAAGCGCAAGGCGTCGCGGTCAGCATCCAATTGGAAGGGCACGGTCGCGAAGAGCTCGATCCCAGCATCGATCTCAGTCGCAGTGTGGGCTGGTTCACCAGCATCTATCCCGTGTTGCTCGATCCCGGAGCGATTCAGATCGATGACGCCTTTGCGGGCGGTGCGGCAGCGGGCGACGCCCTGAAACGAATCAAGGAACAGCTGCGCGCCGTGCCCGAGCAGGGCTTGGGCTACGGCCTGCTGCGCTACCTCGACGCACAGAGCACCCCCACCCTCGCAGCCGCGCAAACGCCGCAGATCGCCTTCAACTACCTAGGCCGTTTCGAGGCCCGCCACGGCAGCGACTGGCAACCGGCTGCAGAGGCAGGCGCGTTGCTCGCCGGGTCCGACCCCTCCTGGCCGCTCCAACACCCGATCGCTTCGAACGCGCTCACTCAGGATACGGCGGAAGGCCCCGTGTTGAGCGTTACCTGGAGCTTCGCGCCGGCGCTGATCAGCGAGGCCGAAGTAGCACGGCTCGCAGATGCTTGGTGCGACGCACTGCGCGCGCTCGTTGCTCACGTCAACCGCTCCGGTGCGGGTGGGCATACCGCCAGCGATTTGGAGCTGGTGACTCTGCCCCAGTCCGAGATCGAACGCTTGGAACGGCGGCACGGCGCGTTCGAGGATGTCTGGCCGCTGACGCCGGTTCAAGAAGGGCTGCTGTTTCACACCGGTTATCAGCAACAGGGCCCCGACCCCTATCTGATTCAACTCGTGCTCGAGCTCGAAGGGCCGCTCGATGTGCGCTGCCTGCGTCGAGCGTTGCATGAATTGCTCGATCGGCACGCCAGCTTGCGCGTCAGCTTCGAGCACTCTGCGCTGGGTGAGTCACTGCAGATCGTGCACGCGCAGGTCGATCTTCCTTGGCTGGAACACGATTTGAGTCAACTACCTGCTGCCGAGCAAACGCAACGCGCTGCTGCAATCGAAGCCGAGGATCTTCAGACGCGCTTCGATCTCCAACAGCCACCGCTGATGCGCGTCGCATTGCTCCGCCTGGGGCAAACTCACCATCGCTTACTGCTCACTCAGCATCACCTCCTCGGCGATGGCTGGTCCGGGCCGATCCTGTTTCAGGATTTAGAGGCCCTCTATCGCCAACCGCTCGCGCGTGCTGCACTCCCGCTACAGCCCGCATTCAAGGACTACCTCCGCTGGCTGCGTGCCCAAGACAAGGCCGCGGCTCGCGCCGCGTGGCAGGCCTACCTGGCGGACTGCGACGGCCCGACGCTGCTGGCCCCAGCCCGTGCCGACGGTGCTTTGCCGCGCCAAGCGTCGCGCTCGGAGCAGTTGCCGCCGCCGCTGAGCGCCGAGCTCGAAGCCTTCGCACGCGGACACGGCCTCACGCTCGCCACGGTTCTGCAGGGGGCTTGGGCCTTGCTGCTGGGGCGCTTCAGCAACCGCCGAGACGTCGCCTTCGGCAACGTGAGCTCTGGACGCCATGCACCGGTGCCCGGGATCGAGCGCATGCTCGGCTTGTTGATCAACACCACTGCGCTGCGCATCCGGTTGGATCCGAACGAGCCTGTGCTATCGATGCTCGAACGTCTGCAGCGCGAACAAGCTTCGTTGCTCGCCCATCAGCATCTCGCGCTGGGCGAGATCCAGAGACTGGCCGGCAGCGACACGCTGTTCGACACTTTGTTCACCTACGAAAACTATCCTGTCAGCGTCCGTTCCCCGACGGTTGCCGTCGGCGCGCTTCCGCTGTCGGGCGTCCGCGGACGAAACAGCAATCACTACCCGCTGAGTTTGGCGGCGATCCCAGGCGCGCCGCTCGAGCTTCGCCTGCACTACAGCGCCGACTTATTCGACGAATCCTTGGCCGAACGCGTGCTGACCGGCCTGACGCAAATCTTGAACCAGCTGACCCGTACGCCACTCATCCGTATCGGACAGCTCGAGGTCCTGAGTCGATCGGAGCGAATGCGACTCCTGGAAGGCTTCAACGAAGCGCGATCCAGCGACGAACAGACCACGCTCGTCGAGCTTTTCGAGCGTCAAACACTGGAAACACCAAGCCGGATCGCGCTCGACTTCGGGGGCGTCGAGCTGAGCTACACCGAACTCGACGAGCGCGCCAACCGGTTAGCCTGGAAACTGATCGCTGACGGTGTGGGACCAGAAGACCGAGTCGGCGTCTGCCTCGAGCGCTCGCTCGAGCTGGTAGTGGCGTTTTTGGCGACGCTGAAGGCGGGCGCGACCCACTTGTCACTGGATCCCGACTACCCGAGCGAACGACTCGCGTTCTTGATCGAGGACGCTCAGCCGAAGCGAATCCTCAGCAACGGTAACTTGCTCGACCGGTTTTCTGCTCCCCCATCCTGTTTGCTGCTCGACAGCCCGGAGCTGCTCGCGGAGCTCGCGGCCAAGCCAGCCCGCGCTCCCACAGACCGCGATCGGCGTTCGGCGCTGCACCCGGAACACGCGGCCTACCTGATTTACACTTCTGGCAGCAGCGGCACGCCCAAGGGCGTCGCGGTCGCGCTACGCGGCCTGCCCCTCTTGGCGCGCGCGCAGAGCCAGAAAGTCTCGGTCACATCGGTCAGCCGCGTGCTGCAGGTCGCTTCCTTTTCGTTCGACGCCTCCGTCTCGGAAATCGCGATGGCGCTGTGCTGCGGCGCGACGCTCGTGTTGGCTGCGCGCGACGAACGCAGCGGTGAGTCATTGGCCGAGTTGCTGAATCGAGCGCGGATCACTCACGCCACGCTCACTCCCACGGCGCTGCGGACTTTGACGCCAGGCTGCGCACCCAGCCTGCGCGAATTGATCGTCGCGGGCGAGCGCTGCCCAGACGACCTAGCCAGACTTTGGGGCGCGCATTGTCGCGTGACCAATGGCTATGGTCCGACTGAAAGCACGGTTTGCGCCACGATGAGTGACGGTCGAACCGCGGACGGCCCGCTGCCGATCGGCAGGCCGCTACCGAATACGCAAGTCTTCGTGCTGAGTGCAGATCTGCAACCGTGCCCCGTGGGAGTGATCGGTGAGCTGTACATCGCCGGTGACGGCCTCGCGCGTGGCTATTGGCGGCGCCCCCGTCTCACCGCCGAGCGATTCATCGCCAATCCTCACGGTCGTAGGCCCGGCGCGCGCTTGTTCCGAACTGGGGACTTGGGCTCTTGGCGCGCGGACGGCAACCTGCTCTTTCACGGTCGAAGCGACCAACAGCTGAAGCTGCGGGGGGTTCGGATCGAGCCCGGCGAAATTGAAGCCACGTTGCTGAGTTTGCCCGGCGTAGCCCAAGCCGCCGTCAATGCGCGAGCGAATGTTCACGGTGACCTGAAGCTCACGGCCTACGTCACGCCCGATCTCGACGCCCCCGACACGATGGCCCTACAGCAGGTGCTCGAGCAAGAACAGATCACCATTTGGCAGGCCCTCGAAGACGAGGGCGAGGGCCGCACACCGCCCAATCCATACTTCGACACTACCGGCTGGAACAGCAGCTTCACCGGCGCACCGCTATCCGAGGCGGACATGCGCGACTACGTCGCCTCCACGGCCGAACGCATCGTCGCCTTGCGGCCGCAGCGAGTGCTCGAGATCGGCTGTGGCGCGGGCCTGCTCAGCTTAGAATTGATGCCCCACTGCCGTTCCTACACGGGCACGGACTTGTCGGCCAAGCGCATCGAGAGCCTGCGCGCACGGCCGCAAGTGCCCGCCCCCAATGCCCATTTTCAGCGATGCGCGGCCGATGATTTGGACTGGCTCGAAGCTCGCATCCACGACACGGTCTTGCTGCCCTCGGTGATTCAGTATTTTCCGAGCGTCGACTACCTGCTGCGGGTGCTCGAGCGCGTCTTCGATCACGTGCTGGCGCCCGGTGGTTCGGTGTTCATCGGCGACGTGCGCGACCTGACTTCGCTCGAAGCCTTTCATGCCTCCGTAGCGCTGGCGCATGCGGCACCCAGTGAGCCCGCCCACGCGATCCTCACACGAGCGCGCGAGCGTGTTCGATTGGATCGAGAGCTCGCCCTCGACCCGCAATTTTTTTCGGCTCTGCGCGGGCGCTTCCCGCAGATCTGCCAGTTCGAGATCCTGCCCAAAGCAGGCCACGCGCGGAACGAGCTCACGACGTATCGTTACGACGTCGTCCTGCGTACGTCGGGGGAACCGGCGCCTGCCGTCGGGTTGCCCTGGCAGGGCTGGCGCGCGGATCTACACGGCAATGTCGAAAATTTGCGAGCGCTCCTGCTCGATCGCAAACCGGAGATCTTGGCCCTGCGCCACGTGCCCAATGCCCGCGTGACTGGCGCATTCGCGCTGCTTGGTCTGCTTGCCGAGCCAAGGAGCCTCGCGCTCGCCGAGCAACTCAGCCAAAGTGCAGCCCTCGCAGGCTCCGGTTGGGATCCCGAAGCTTGTTGGCGATTGGGCCGGGAAACCGGCTACCGCGTCGACTTGCAGCTCGCGGGCTCGGCATCGAGCGGCTGTTACCACGCCGTCTTCCGTCGAATGTCTGGCGATGATCTGCCCGCGCTAGCTTGGCATGCCGGGGTCTCTCGCCCCTTTCGCTCGTACGCCAGCGAGCCGCTGAAACCAATCCTTCGAGACCGGCTCGCAGAGCAGCTTCGCCAACGCCTCGAAGGACGTCTGCCCGAGCAGCTGTTGCCTTCAGCGCTGATGGTGCTCGATGCGCTGCCCTGCTTGCCCAGCGGGAAGCTCGATCGCAACGCGCTGCCCGATCCCGCCGGGCGGAGTTCGGCGCTCGCGCAGGTAGTGACCGAGACTGAGGAAGAAGCATTGCTCTGCACGCTCGTGGCAAGCCTGCTCGGACTCGAAGCAGTCGGCCCCAAAGACAACTTCTTTCACCTGGGCGGCGACAGCATCAGTTCGATTCGTTTGGTGAGCCGTGCCCGCGAGCGTGGGATGGTGCTGACTCACCAGCAGATCTTCTCCTACCCGGTCTTGGCAGACTTGGCGCGCGTCGCGCAGCGCGTAACATTTGGCGCGCGGGGCAGCCACGTCGAAGGCGAACTGGTCGAAGGACAGCTGCCCGCGACTCCGATCGTGCGTTGGCTGCTGACGCGAGCCGGACCTTGGAAAAATTTCTGTCAATCGGTCGTGCTGAATGTGCCCGCTGGGCTGAGCGAATCCGCGCTCTTGGCTGCTCTCCAGGCACTGCTCGACCACCACGATGCGTTGCGCATCAGCGTCGACGAGCACAACGAGCTCGCGATTCTGCCGCGCGGTGCCGCGCTTGCCCGAGCGTGCTTCCGTCGAATCTCGCTCGCACCTCGGCCGGCAGATCGGGAAAGCCAATTGCTGAGCGCCCTGAAGGCGGCGGCGGGGCGCCTCGATCCGCCCTTGGGGGTGATGTTCCAAGCAGTGTGGGCCGAGTCCGTTCAGGCCGAGGCCGGACGCTTGTTGCTGGTGATCCACCACTTGGCAGTAGACGGCGTTTCGTGGCGCATCCTGGAAGAAGATCTGGCCCTGGGCTATCGAGCAGCCGCAGCCGGAAAAGCCGTCGTGTTGCCGGCCAAGACGAGCAGCTTCAAAGCTTGGGCCGAGGCGCTGCTCGCCGAAGCACAGCGACGCCGGCACGAGTTGCCGTTCTGGCGAGCCATGCATGAGCGAGCCGCGCCAGCGCTCGTGAACGGGGCTCTCGAAGCGAGCCGAGACGTCATCGGCACCGCCGGTTACCTCGAACGCACGTTGTCGGTCCAGCTCACCACGGCACTGCTGACCACCGTACCGGCCCGCTTCCATGCGCGCATCAACGACGTTTTGCTGACGGCCCTCGCGCTCGCCGCGGCTGCTTGGCGCGGCCCGTCGCGACACCACGCGTTGCGGGTCGAGCTCGAAGGCCATGGCCGCGAGGCGTTCGATCCCGTATTCGACCTCAGCCGTAGCGTTGGCTGGTTCACGACTCAGTATCCCGTCCACCTCGAACTGGGCGCGCTCGATCTCGAACAGGCGTTCGCGGGCGGTGCCGCTGCGGGAGATGCGCTCGAGTCGATCAAGGGGCAGCTGCGGCTGGTGCCTGCAAACGGGCTTGGCTACGGCCTGCTCGGCTACTTGGACGCTGAAGGGAGCGCAGCGCTCAGCGGGCTCGATTTACCGCAGATTTCCTTCAATTACTTGGGCCGCTTCGCGGTCGGCAAAGACCTGGATTGGCGCCCCAGTGCCGAGGCGGGCGCGCTCGGCGGAACGGCCGATCCGAGCTGGCCGCTCACTCATCCGCTCAGCATCAACGCGGTCGTGCACGACACCCAAGAAGGGCCCCAACTCAACGCCCGCTGGTGCTTCGCGCCGGCGCTGATCAACGAGCAGGAGGCGGCGCGCCTCGCCGATGCCTGGTTCGAAGCGCTGGCCGCGCTCGTGCAACGCGCCAGCCAGATCGGCGCGGGCGGGCGCACGCCTAGCGACTTCGAGCTCGTGGATCTCGAGCGAACCGAGCTCCAGCGCCTGGAGCGAGAGCACCCGGATCTGGAAGACATCTGGCCACTTACTCCGCTGCAAGAAGGCCTGCTTTTCCACGCGCGCTACGACGACCAGAGCGAAGATCCGTACCTCGTCCAGCTTATCCTCGAGCTCGAGGGCGCGCTGAACGCCGCTCGTTTGCGACACGCTTTCGATGCTTTGCTGGCACGGCATGCCCACCTGAGAGTCAGCTTCCAGCGCGATCGCCGGGGCCAGTGCTTGCAGGTGGTGCACGCCGGTTGCCGGATCCCGTGGCACGAGCACGATCTGAGCGATCTGAGATCGAGCGAGCGTACACTGCGTGCCGCAGAGCTCGAGGCCGCTGATCGCCGCGTTCGATTCGTCTACGAACACGCGCCCTTGCTGCGCGCGACGTTGATTCGACTGGGCCCGCAGCACCATCGTCTGTTGCTCAATCAACACCACCTGTTGAGCGACGGCTGGTCCGGATCGATCCTGCTCCAAGAGCTCGCGGCCTTCTATCGCGCGGGCGAGGTAGCTCCGGCATTGCCGCCCGCGCCGCGATTCAAGGATTATTTGCGCTGGCTTCAGGCTCAGGATCGCAGGGCGGCGCGCGAAGCCTGGCGCGCCTATCTGTCGAACGTCGAATTTGCAGATGCACCCGCGTCGTCGGGCAGGCCGAGCGCTGCTGGCGAGCGCGAAGAGCACGAGGTCCGGCTATCGCCCGCGTTGAGCGCCCGGCTCGAGAGCGCTGCTCGCACCCACGGTTTGACCTTGGCGACGCTGCTGCAGGGTGCATGGGCGCTGCTACTTGCTCGACTCACGAATCGAGCAGACGTGGTCTTTGGCAACGTCAGCTCCGGAAGACACGCTCCGATCGACGGAATCGAGCGCATGCTCGGCGTGCTGATCAACACCACGCCCGTGCACGTTCACGTCGAGCCAGCGGTCCCGCTCGCGTCGCTGCTGGCTCGCCTTCAACGCGAACAGGCGGCACTGCTCGCACACCATCACCTGCCGCTCAGCGAAATTCAGCAGTTGGTCGGGCGTAGCGCGCTGTTCGACAGCCTATTTACGTTCGAGAACTATCCGGCACAGCGCTCACCCGCCCCCTCGGCTGAGCATGAGCTGCCGGTGCGTGGGCTCCGCGGGCAGAGCAACAATCACTACCCACTTAGCCTCGTGGTCGTCCCCGGAACTCAGCTCGAGCTTCGCCTTCAGCACGACACGGCTCGGTTCGACGGCTCGACCGCGGCGCAGCTACTCGCACGCTTCGAGCATATTTTGCGACAGTTCGCCGATGATTTGCGGCGACCCGTGCATCGCGTGGATCCGCTCAACGCCGAAGAGCGCGAGCATTTGTTGCGTGACTTCAACGACGCAACGCGGCCGCTCGCGGAGAGCACGCTCGTCGAGCGGTTCGAACAGCAGGTGCGCGCAACCCCGGATCGAGTCGCGCTGAGCTTCGAAGCTCAGCACCTGACCTATGCGGAGCTCGACGCGCGAGCGAACCGCCTTGCCTGGCGCTTGATCGACGCGGGCATCGGTGCTGAAAGCGTCGTCGCGCTGATCTTGGAGCGCTCTCTAGCGCAGGTCATCGCCATCTTGGCCGTGCTCAAGTCGGGCGCGGCCTATCTACCGCTCGACCCCGAGTACCCACTCGAGCGGTTGAGATTCTTGCTCGACGACGCTCGACCGCAGCAAATCCTGGCGACCGCTGAGTTACTGGCGCGCGTGCCCACCCACTTGCAAGCGTTGGGATTGGTCGTCGACGCTTCTACGCTCGAGTCGGGGCCAAGCCGACCCGCCCCCGTCGATCGCGACCGGACCAGCCCACTCCGCAGCGAGCATCCCGCCTACCTGATCTACACCTCGGGTAGCACGGGCGCGCCAAAGAGCGTCGTGAACACACACCGCAACGTGCTGCGGTTGTTCGCCCCTTCAGCCTGCGGCTTCGCCTGCCGCGAAGCCGACACTTGGGCCCTATTTCACGCCTATACTTTCGATTTTTCGGTGTGGGAGATTTGGGGCGCGCTGCTTCATGGCGGGCGCTTGCTGATCGTCCCGAAGGCCACCACCCGTGCGCCCGCTGAGTTGCGGCGCCTGCTGGCGGAGAGCGGCGTAACGGTGTTGAACCAAACTCCGTCCGCGTTCAAACAACTGCTCCAGACTAGCGCAGAGTCCGGGAGCGAGGGCCGGGAGCTGGCGGTTCGTGCGCTGATCCTCGGCGGCGAAGCATGCCCAGCCAACCCCGCCGATACCTGGGCGGATCGCATCAGTGTCTTCAACGGCTACGGCCCAACCGAGAGCACCGTTTTTGCGACCATGGCGCGGGTGCTCCCGGATTCCAATGCGCCGTCGATCGGCAGTCCGCTGACCAACACTCAGGTATTCGTGTTGGATCCCAGCCTGCGACCCTGCCCAATCGGAGTGGTGGGTGAGTTGTACATTGCTGGCGCGGGCCTGGCCCGCGGCTATCGCGGTCGACCGAGCTTGACCGCGCTGCGATTCGTGGCCCACCCTTTTGCGCAAGCGCGGGGTGAGCGGCTGTATCGTACCGGCGATCTGGCCTCCTTTCTCGCTGATGGGCAGCTCCAGTTCCACGGCCGCGCCGATCAACAGCTGAAAATTCGCGGGTTTCGTGTGGAGCCGGGTGAAATCGAAGCTCAGCTCCGGACTCTGGCGCCCATCCGCCGAGCGCTGGTGGTCGGCGCGGAAGATCGAGCAGCCGACATGCGGCTGATCGCCTACCTGGTGCCGGAGGTGGAGGTCGCGAGAAACGGCGGCATCGATTTGCTGCGGCTACGAGAGCGACTCGCCGCCCATTTGCCTGAATACATGGTTCCGTCGTCGTTCGTAGTGCTCGATGCCTTGCCGCTGACACCGAACGGAAAGATCGACTACCAGGCCTTGCCTGCGGCCGACGGAGTCGGGCTAACGGTGCCCTACGAAGCACCCAGCACACCCGAGGAGGCACTCCTTTGCACGGTGGTGGCCGAACTGCTCGGGCTCGAGCGCGTCGGCCTCGCGGATCACTTCTTCAACCTCGGCGGACATTCGCTGATGGCGAGCCAGCTCGCAGCGCGGGTCCGTTCCGCGCTCGATCGCGAACTGCCGATCCACGTCGTCTTCGAGTATCCGGTGTTGCGCGATTTGGCCAAACAGCTCGGGCTGGTGAGCAATGGTGAACGCGCCTTTGGCTTGCTGCTTCCGATCCGTACGGGGGGCTCTTTGCCTCCACTGTTTTGCCTACATCCGGGGACCGGGCTGTGCTGGCCGTACGCCAATTTGCTGCTCAAAACCTCGCCTGAGCAACCGATCTACGGCATTCAGGCGCAGGGCTTCGCTGCGGAAGCCGAGTTGCCCGCGACATTCGAGGCCGTCGTCAGCGAGTGCCTCGCGCAGATCCGGAACGTGAACCCACACGGCCCGTATCGCCTGGCAGGTTGGTCCTTCGGTGGCCTGCTCGCCCATTGCATTGCTACCCGTCTGCAAGTCGAGGGAGAACTGGTCGAGCAGCTGCTGCTCTTCGATTCCTACCCAGCAATCCGCGAAGCAAGCAGTAGCCTGCCCGCCCCGCCATCGATCGACCAAGTCTGGCGAGAAATCGCCGCCGGCACCAACCTCGACCTCCCGAACACGAAAGATCGCCCTCCCCTCGACGCGCACACCATCGGCGTACTGGCTCGTGAGCAATCGAACCTACTCGGTTCATTCTCGCCGGCACGGCTCGAGCAACTCGCGCGGGTGATGGCCAACAACTCGCGCCTGGTCTGGACCGCACGATTAGGGGTGTTCGACGGAGATCTCACGCTATTCGTCGCCACGCGCCAAAGCGCGCAGCTCGAACGCAAAGATCTCGGAGCAGAAAGCTGGCGACCTTTCTGCCGCGGCGTGATTCGAACGCTCGAAATCGACGCCGAGCATCACCAGATGCTTTCGCCCCATGCTTTGAAACAAATGACCTTCGACTGACGCAGAACCCAATGAGCGCCCACGCAATGCCCAGTGAGATCCAGACGCCGCCGAGCGGCCCGGAATTTATCGAAAACCTCGCCAAGCTGGCGGAGATTTGCCTGACGGTGGGTGTGAATCTGCAGCCCGAGCAGGAGTTGATCATCAACGCGCCGCTCGAAGCCAGCACCCTAGTTCAACAGGTCGTGCGAATCGCCTACCAGCGCGGCGCCAAGCTGGTGACCTGCCTGTACGACGACCCGAGCTCGATTCGAGCGCGCTTGGAGCATTCCAAACCCGAACACTTGGACCACGCGACGACCTGGTTGTCCCGAGGTGTGACCAAGGCGCTCGAGGCTGGCGCTGCGCGGTTGTTCGTGGTTGCTCCGTATCCCGATCTGTTGAGCGGCGTTGCGGTAGACCGAATCGTGCGCGTGCACGCTGCAACGGGCAAAGCAACGAGCCAGGAGATGGCGTACACTGCAGAGTCGCGAGTCAATTGGAGCACGGTTCCATTCGCAACCGCCAGCTGGGCGAGAACCGTGTTCCCGGACTGTGCGCCAGAGGTCGCGCTGGAAAAGCTTTGGCACGCGGTCTTCAACGCAACACGCGTGCACGAAGCTGAGCCCGTTTTAGCCTGGCACGCTCAGCAAGCACGTCTTGCGGCACGCCGCGATTTCTTACAGGACAAGCGTTTCAGCGCTTTGCGCCTGTACGACGGAAAAACGGACCTAACAGTCGGCCTCGCGGACGGGCATCGTTGGGTCGGCGGCGCGGTGGTCGGCAAAAACGGCGTCGAGTGCCTGAGCAACATTCCGACCGAAGAAGTGTTCAGCTGCCCGCATCGGGAGCGCACGACCGGCCGCATGTTCCTGTCCAAACCGCTCGCGCTGGGCGGCACTCTTGTCGAAGACGCCTGCGTCGAATTCAGGGACGGCTGCGTTTTCTCCGTCCAGGCCAAGCATGGCCAAGAAACTCTAGAAAAGCTGCTCGCCAGCGACGAAGGCGCGCGCCGTTTAGGAGAAGTGGGTCTCGTGCCCCACTCATCGCCGATCTCGGCCAGCAATATCCTATTTTACAACGCCCTCTTCGACGAGAACGCGGCCAGCCACGTAGCCTTTGGCCAGTCCTACGCCGCCTGTCTCATGGGCGACCACTCGACTCCCGAAGCCCGGCAGCGCGCGGGCGCCAACTCGAGCACGATCCACATCGACAGCATGCTCGGAAGCGCGTCGATGAACGTCGACGGCTTCAGCGCGTCGGGCCAAATCGAGCCCATCATGCGGCAAGGCGAATTCTTGCGCTGAGTTCGCTGGGGGAGTGGACGCCGCGTTGCCCGGCTAGGGCAAGTTCGCCGACTTCACGGTCCAGCCGCTGTCCGTGCAGATCTTGCAGGTCGAACCGTTGAGGTAACCTTTGCCCGTTGCGCCGGTGTCACCTTTGAGTTGCCAATTCAGCCAGGCCAGATTGACCTTGTTGAACTCACCCCTGGGCTGACCCAGATCGCCACCATGGCCGAGGCTGGTCTTGGAGAAATAGACAATCGGGATGCCAAGAGCGCTGATCGCAGCGTAGTCATTCAGCCCGTTCTGGTAGGCGATGTCGCTCGAGCCACCGTTCATGATCTTGAACGGCGTGTGGATCTTCGCGTAGAGCGCAGCGTTCGCGCTCATCAGGCCGCTACTGGTGATGCCCACGGCCGCGAGACGCGCATCGCCCGACACGTTCTCGGACATCAACCCGCCGCACGAAAAGCCATCCGACGCGATCTTCGTGGTCTCGAGGGTTTGGTAGTACGCGCTGCACGACTTGTCGTTCTCGGCGGTGGCCCAGGTGATGTAATCGAGGAAGGGCTTGCCATCTTGCCCGCCCGCACACGCGTTGGCGCTGCCCGGCGTCCCGTCTGCGATGATGAAGTATCCCCAAGAAGCGATCTCGCCCATCGCCGCCTGGTTCGAGTAACCGTCTTGCGAGCAACCCCCTTCGCCCCAAACCAGGATCGGGTACTTCTCGGCCCCGCCCAAATCCTTCGGTCGGTAGATCGTGCCGCATTTGATGCCGTTCGCAGAGTTCGTCTCGATCACGACCTGGTGCGGCCCAGTTCCCGTCACGCTCTTGCCCGTGCTTTGCGACGCGGTGCAGGTGCCGCCGGTGCTCTGTCCTCCGCTGCCGCCCTTGCCAGCTGCACCGCCCGCGCTCATACCGGCCGCACCGCCCGCGCTCGTGCCGCCCTTGCCGGTCGCACCGCCCGCGCTCGTACCACCCTTGCCAATCGCACCGCCCACGCTCGTGCCGCCAGCGGTGCCACTGCTGGTTCCTCCAGTCGCGCCGCCTCCGCTGACAGTGCCACCCGTTGCGACCCCGCCACCGCTCCCGGCCAAGCCGCCGCCGATCGATCCGCCGGTCGCCACTTGACCTGCACTGCCGGGCACCCCCGCCGTAAGGCCAGAGCCACCGGTACCGGGCGGACGCGCTCCGGCTCCAGCGGTGCTGCCGGGATCGGCCGTGCCCACGTCCGAAGAGCACCCCACGCCGCCCGCGGCAATGCCTAGTAAACCCAAGATCAACGTCGGCAACTGGAGACGATTCATTTTCATCTGTTTGGCTTTCGGATGCAGAAACCCAAAGCCACCGAAACCAGGTCAAAAAAAGTACAACGACCACCGACAGCACATTTGTCCGACCATGTTGGATTGGCGCGCATCTTCTCAGCGGAAGCTTGCCGTGCGGGCACAAGACGAATCTTTTGTGGCCTAGTTTCTGAACGCCCGGCGACTATCCAAAGATGCGCACCTGCAGGCACAGCACACCAGCGATCAGACCGGCAGTGTCTACAAGCGGATTTGCAGCGCGGCTCGTTGTCGGCGCAAGTTTGGCTTTCGCCGTGCCCGCATGCGGCACTTCGAATAGTGACGAAGCCCACTCTGGATCATCGAACCCGCAAGCCGGCGGGAGCTCGTCGCCCGCTGGCAATGGCGGACAAGGGAGCGCGCAGGGTGGCAGCGAAGCCGAGACGGGAGGAGCTGCCCATGCGGGCGGCGGTAACCCTTCGAACGCAAGCGCTGGGGCCTCAGCGAGCGGCGGCAACAGCGCGGCAGGAGCCAGCACGAGTGGCGGTGTCAGCATGGGTGGCGGCGCCGCCGCCGCAGCCGGCGATTGTCAAATGGGGGGTGATTGGCCCGCGGCAGACCCAAGCGCAACAGGCCCCTTCGCCATCGTCACCGAAAACGAAGTGGGCCCGGAAGCGGGAGCTGCCGACGCAGACACCGGCGTAGTGCCGAAATTCACTCTGTTCCGGCCAAAGGATCTAGCTCAAGGCGGGCTCTGCCATCCGATCATTACCTGGGGCAACGGCACGGGCTCCACGCCAAACTTGTACAAGACCATCCTGAACCTGTTCGCCTCGCACGGCTTCGTCGTAATCGCCTCCAACAGCAAGAACGTGGCGCAGGGCGATCCGAAGCCGATGCTCGTCGGGATCACCTGGGTGCTGCAGCAAAACGAAGATCCAACGAGCGCGCTCTACCACCGCCTCGATCCGACCCGCATCGGCGCGACTGGCCATTCACAGGGCGCTGTCGCCACGAGCCAAGCGTCGGGCGACAGTCGCATCACGACCAACGTGCCCATCGAAGGCGCCATGACCAACAAGAATCTCCATGGCCCCGCCATGTTCTTCTGCGGTGGCATGGATACCACCGTTGGCTGCACCGGCGCACAGAGCGCACTCACCGCCGTCACCACCCTGCCCGCAATGTATGCGGAGTACCTCAGCGTTGACCACGGTAGCTGGCTCAACTTCAATGGCAAGCCCAGTGTCGTGATCAGCGCCGTGAACGCCTGGATGCGCGTGCACCTCATGGCTGATGATTCGCTGCGACCTTGGTTCTACGGCGCCGCGTGCAAGCTATGCACGGACAGCGGCTGGCAGATCCAGCAGAAAAACATGGATCAATAGCGGACATCGGCACAGACGGACGGCGGCGCGCTGCATTCCTCGTTGCTACCGGCAGCACGCGCTTTGTCACTACCCGCGTGCTCACAGTCTACAGCGGGTCTCGCTGCTCCCCTTGTTCGTGGCGCACGCGGTTCGGGCAGCCGAGCCCAGAAGAGCGACCCGCCCCTGAACCTCCGGCTGAGTCTCCCGCATCGCTGCAACGCCAATGGTACGGTTGGCGGACCGTGTTGGTCGACGTTGCGTCACTCGGACTCGGCGCTACGGTGATCGGACTCAGCGGGAACAGCAGGAGCGGGAGTGGTCGTGATCGCTTACGAGCCCGAGGGGACGGCCACGCACGGCGTCCGCGTTGTCCCCCTCCTGATCGCCGAACACGACCGCTGGGGAGCAGGACTCAGTGGTGCGTTCTAGCTCCTGGCGGACACTGGTCGACGATTGGCTCACGTGGCCCCCGAGCGAGCTGCGGTCCGAGTTTGACGTCCTCCTTCGCGCCTGCGAGTCAGGCCAGAAGCGGGCCGGTGCGTAGGATCGTGAGCAGCTCAACGGCTTCGACGAAGACTCTGCGAGTCTCTTCGGGATTGGCATAGCAGCGCGCGGTTTCAGCGACCGCGTAGGCCGCGTGCTCTGCCGCGCGTCCGGGTGCACCTGCGTCACTGGCATCACTCGCCGCAAAGAGAGCCGCGCCGCGCGCGTGACCAACGGGTCTGCCATCAAGGGTGTCCGTCGCCAGTCTGGCCGCCCGGGCTGTCGCCTGATTGGTGATCGGCGCGAGGCGGCGGAGAACGTTGGCGTCCTCTTTCCGGTCTCGTTCTTCGAGCGTCTCGACGGCCGAAACGCGCACCGCATGTTCGGCCAACCGAAACATGATCGTGCGCTCGTCGAGCCGACTTGGAGGCCCGGCGAGCAAACTCCCTAGTTGCGGACCGAACATTTCGAGATTGTACATGCACAGCACATCCGCGAAGCGCGCGAGTGCAGGGCTCACGTTGTCGGGCAGTTTGACCTCGCTCATGGTCACGCGATCCTTTCCAGAGTGCTCTCGAAGCGAGCGGATAGGCGCTCGCATTGCGCAATTCAAGCTACGCCCATTGTTCCTCCGTCGCCACCTCTGGGCGTCGTTCTTCGGGCATCCGAACTCCTTGCAGAAAGAACGCTCCGTGCCGCTCCCAAGCGCGCCCTGGAGGGCTAAAGGGCGTCTGTCTAAGGTACGGAATGCTACCGTCCGCGGCTGAGCGTGGCACGAATTTTGTTGTCGCGCGTCCGCAGGCGCGGTCACAGTCGCTCGGCACTGTTCGAGCCAACGACGGCGTTTGCTCTTCGCTCGTACACCATGGACAGTAAATCCGTTCGCGCCCCTGATCTGAACGCCACCCAACCGTCGCCTGTCGAAGAGCTGGAGATCGGCTCCCCGCGTGACGGCGATGGCATGCTGCCGATGGTGGGGCTCGGCGGGTCTGCGGGCGGGATCGTGGCGATGCAGGAGTTCTTGGCCGCAACGCCGGTGGATTCCGGGATGGCGTTCGTCGTCGTCTTGCACCTGTCACCGACCAACGACAGCTCGCTGGCCGAGATCTTCCAGCGCTCGACCACCATGCCGGTGGTGGCAGCGACGGACGGTATGACTGTAGAGCCGAACTGCGTCTATGTGATCCCGCCAGGCAAGTTTCTCGCCTCGGCGAACGGACATCTGCGCCTGACCGAGGCCGAAGGCCATCGCGGAAAGCTCGTGGCTGTCGACTACTTTTTCCGCGCGCTGGCAGAGACGCACGGAGCAAATTGCGTGGCGGTTGTGGTGTCAGGGGCGGGCGGCGATGGCGCGCTCGGGCTGAAGCGGATCAAGGAACTCGGGGGGCTGACGATCGCGCAAGACCCGGACGAGGCACAGCACCCGGACATGCCGCGCGCGGCGATTGCTACGGGCGTGGTGGATTGGGTACTCGGTGTGAAGGAGATGCCGGCCAAGCTGCTTGCCTACCTGAAACAGCGCGGAGAATTGAAGCTCCCCGACGAGGATGGGCCACACCCAGCGGCAATGGCCCTTTCGCCGGACGAGCACGAGGCGGCGCTGCGGGATGTGCTGACTTTCCTGAACACGCGGACGGGGCGAGATTTCTCCTGCTACAAGCGCGCGACCATCGTTCGTCGGATCGCGCGCCGGATGCAGGTCAACGCACTCGTGGACCTGCATGGGTACCTCGTCTACCTCCGCACGCACGCAGGCGAGGCCGGCGCGCTGCTGCAAGACTTGCTGATTTCAGTGACGAACTTTTTCCGCGATCCAGCTTCATTCGCTGTGTTGGAGCGAAGCATCCCGGAGATTTTCAAGGGCAAGTCGGCGGGCGATACAGTGCGGGTCTGGGTGGTGGGCTGCGCCACCGGCGAGGAGGCCTACTCCATCGCCATGCTGCTCAGCGAATACGCCGCCACCCTCGTGGGCCCACCGCAGATCCAGATTTTTGCTACCGATCTCGATGAGGAGGTCATCCGCGAGGCCCGCGAAGGCCTCTACCCAGAGACGATCGCGGCCGATGTCAGCGAAAGCCGGTTGCAGCATTTCTTCATCCACGAACAGGGCGGCTACCGGGTGCGGCGCGCGGTGCGCGAGCTCGTCCTCTTCGCGCCGCACGACTTGCTCAAGGATTCGCCGTTCTCACGGCTCGATCTCGTCTCCTGCCGGAATCTGCTCATCTACCTGAATCGGGAGGCTCAGGGGCGCGCCTTCGACATTTTCCACTTCGCGTTGCGGCCCGGCGGGCGGCTGTTTCTCGGTACGTCGGAGGCGGTGGACGAGGGTAGCCCGCACTTCGCCGTGATCGACAAGAAGCAGCGGCTTTACGTGCAGCGACCGGGGCCGCAGCGTCTGATCCCCGTGCACGCCGGGCCGGGCACGTTGGCCCGCGCGCTGGCGCTTCAGGAGCGGACGCGGGAGCGGCCTACGGTGCCGGGGCAAATCACGGTCGGGAACTCGCAGGCCGGGCTCGACCAGATGGCGCCCTTCGAAAGCGGATTGCCTCCGGGTGAACTTCACTACCGGTTGATCGAGCGGTTCTCCCCACCCTCAATCCTCGTCAATTCCGCACACGAGATCGTTCATCTCTCCGAGTCGGCGGGCCGCTTCCTGCAAGTCACCGGTGGCGAACCGACACGCAACCTCTTGCGCATGGTGCATCCCCTGCTCCGCGTCGAACTCCGCGCCGCCCTCTACGCTGCGGCCCAGACGCACACCAGGACCACGGCGCTGCGCGTCGCGCTCGAGGCCGGCGACACGCGAAGTTTCGTGGACATCCGCGTGACGCCCGCCGGCGACCTCGCTCCGGATTTTCTGCTCGTCGTCTTCGATGAGCAGAAAGCGGACGGCGCTGCCGCGATCGCTGCGCCGAGAAGCGCGGACGTGGACCAAGCGGCCTTGCACTTGGAACGCGAGCTGGTAGCGACCAAGGCACAGCTGCGCGAGACAATCGAGCAATCGGAAGCCTCCACCGAGGAGCTGAAAGCGAGCAACGAAGAGCTGCAGGCGATGAACGAGGAGCTGCGCTCGGCGACCGAGGAGCTGGAGACGAGCCGCGAGGAATTGCAGTCGATCAACGAGGAACTGACGACGGTAAACGACGAGCTCAAGAGCAACGTCGAGCAACTCGCGCATTCGAATAGCGACCTACAAAACCTGATGGCCGCGACGGACATCGCGACGGTTTTCCTCGATCGCGAACTGCGCATTACCCGATTTACGCCGTCGGCCAAGACGCTCTTCAACCTCATCTCGACCGACCTCGGCCGCCCACTCTCCGACCTCAGCCGCTTGCTCGACTATCCTCAAATCCTCGCCGACGCGGGACACGCGCTGGCACATCTCCAGCCCGCGCAGCGCGAAGTCAGAGCCGGCGAACGGTGGTACACGGCCCGTACCCTCCCCTACCGCACCGCCGATGACCACATCGCGGGAGTGGTCCTCACGTTCCTCGACATCAGCGAACAGAAGCAGGCCGAGCAAGAGATCGTCCGGCTCGCCGCCGACTCCGAACGGCAGCGGCGCGTGTACGAAACCGTCCTGACCAACACCCCCGACTTCGTTTACGTGTTCAGCCTCGACCACCGGGTGCTGTACGCCAACGATTCCCTGATCAAGATGTGGGGCCGCGGCCAGGACGGTGCCATCGGCAAGACCTTCCTCGAGATTGGGTACGAACCGTGGCACGCAGAAATGCACAACCGCGAGATCGACCAGGTGCGGGCAACGCGCCAGCCCGTCCGCGGCGAGGTGCCGTTCAACGGCACGAACGGGCCTCGGCAATACGACTACATCTTCGTGCCGGTGATCGGCGTCGATGGTGAGGTCGAGGCGGTGGCCGGGACGACCCGTGATGTAACGGATCGGAAGGAAGTCGAGCAGCGGCTTCGAGTGAGCGAGCAGCAACAGAGGTTCCTGGTCACGCTCGCCGACACCATGCGCCCGCTCTCCGACCCAATCGCGGTGAAAGAGGCCGCCAGCCGCTTGCTCGGCGAGTGGCTCAACGCAAACCGGGTCGCGTACTTCGAGGTGCGGGGCGATGACTACGTGGTCGAGCGGGACTATACTAATGGATCTCGGTCCATCGAGGGCCGTCATCCGGTGGCTTCGTTCGGCCCCGATCAACTCGCGGTATTTCGGTCCGGTCGCACTTCGATCGAAACCGACGTGTCCGCGCTGGCCTCTCGCTCGCCCGACGAGATGCAGGCGTTCGCGGCCCTGCAAATTCGCGCCCTGGTCGCGGCCCCGCTGATCAAAGACGGGCTCTTCGTCGCCGGTCTCGCGGTCCAGACGGCCAATGTGCGGGCTTGGACGCCGACCGAGGTCGCGATCATCGAAGAAACGGCCGAGCGGACCTGGGCCGCGGTCGAGCGAGTGCGGGCAGAAGCTGCGTTACGCGAGAGCGAGGAGCGGTCAACGTTCGTCCGCCGCAGCAGCGGAGTCGGGTTCTGGTACTGCGACCTTCCGTTCGATGTGCTCCAGTGGGACGAATTGGTGAAGGCCCATTTTCATCTGCGGCCGGACTCCGTCGTCACGATCCAGACGTTCTACGACCGCATCCACCCGGACGACCGGGAGCCGACCCGCCAGGCCATCGAGCGCAGCATCGCGAGCAAGAAGCCATACAACACGCACTACCGCACGGTGGACCCGGAGACCGGTGCCGTGAAGTGGTTGCGTGCCCTCGGGCGGACGGCGTACGCCGCCGACGGCTCCCCGCGGCAGTTCGACGGGGTAACACTCGACGTGAGCGATCAGATGCGTGCCGAGGCGAGCTTGAGAGAGAGCGAGCAGCGCTTCCGCGTAGTGGCCGACGCGGCCCCTGTCCTTATCTGGCTCAGCGGGACGGACAAGCTGCGCTCTTGGTTCAATGAGCCCTGGCTGGCCTTCACGGGCCGTTCGATGACCCAAGAGGTCGGCAACGGCTGGACCAACGGCGTCCACCCGGACGACTTGGACGGTTGGCTCCCGACGCAGACCGCTGCCTACGATGCTCGCACGCCGTTCTCGGTGGAGTACCGGCTCCGGCGGCGCGACGGCGAGTTCCGCTGGCTGATCGACAACGGCGTCCCCCGGTTCGGTCCGGACGGTGAGTTGGAAGGGTACATCGGCTCGTGCCTGGACGTGACCGATTACAAAAACGCCGAGGCGGGGCTGCGCGACGCCGACCGCCGGAAGGACGAGTTCCTGGCGACCTTGGCCCACGAACTTCGCAACCCGCTCGCGCCGATTCGCAATGGCCTCGAGGTGATTCGCATGGCTGGGCCAACTGGAACCGTCGAGCTGGCCCGGTCGATGATGGACCGGCAACTGACGCACTTGATTCGGCTCGTGGACGACCTGCTCGACGTCAGTCGAGTGACGAGCGGCATGCTCGAACTCCGCCGGGGTCGACTCGAACTGCGCAGCGTGATCGACACCGCCGTAGAGACGAGTCGCCCAGCCATCGAGCAGGCAGGCCACGAGCTCACCATCGTCTTGCCGGATGAGCCGATCTTCGTGGACGGGGATCTGACCCGGCTCGCCCAGGTGCTCTCCAACCTGCTCAACAACAGCGCAAAGTACACGCGCCGAGGCGGGCACATCTCGTTGACCATCGCACGTGAGGCCGAGACGGCGGTGGTGACGGTGAAGGACGACGGCATTGGCATCCCGCAGGCCATGCTCGGCAAAGTTTTCGATATGTTTATCCAGGTGGACCGGACGTTGGAGCGAACCACCGGGGGCCTCGGCATCGGACTGTCCCTAGTCCAGGGACTGCTCGAGATGCACGAGGGGACGATCGAGGCTCGCAGCGAGGGCGAAGGCATGGGTAGTGAGTTCGTCGTCCGACTGCCGATCGCGAGCCGCGAGTCCACCCGTGACGAGCCGTCGAACGGCCCGGAACATGAGGAGGGAACGGCCACCCGCCGTCGCATTCTCATTTTGGACGACAACACGGACTCGGCCGATTTGCTGGGCGTACTCCTCGAAAGGCAGGGCAACGAAGTTCGTACGGCCTACGACGGCGAAGCCGGGGTGCAGGAAGCAGAAGGATTCCGACCGGAAGTGGTGTTTTGCGATATCGGGATGCCAAAGATGAACGGCTACGAAGTTGCCCGCCGCTTCCGAGAACAGCCGTGGAGCAAGGAAATCGTCCTGGTAGCGTTGACCGGGTGGGGACAGCTCGAGGACCGCAAGAAAAGCTCGGACGCCGGGTTCGACTTCCACTTGGTCAAGCCAGTTGACCCGGCCGTTCTCAAGCAATTGTTGGCCGGGCTCAAAGGGCTTTAGGGGCGCCCAAACTCCACTCGCGGTAGGGAGCGCTGAGCTCGAGCGCGCGTTGGCGCAGCCAGGCTTGCTGCTCGGGCCGCGAGGCGGAGGACTCCGCTTTGCCGACTTGGTCGCCGTCGAAGTAGCGACCCGTTTCGCCAGCAAGGGCACGCTCAATCACCGAAAGCACCGCGCGCCCACCCGACTCGGCCGTTCCTTGGGGCGCGATGCCGGCCTCGCGCACCATTTTGGTAGCCAGAAAGGTCCCGGGATGCAGCGCAAGGTAGCTGCGCGTCATATCGCGGCTAGCGCGCTCGAACGTGTCCACGATCAACGCGAGCTTGCTGCGCCGATAGGCGAGCACTCCGTCGTAGTTGCGCTCGCTCATCAAGTCATTGCGATCGAGCGGCGCCTGACCAGCGGACGCGACATTGACCACCGCACGCAGCGGCAATCCGCGCGCTCCGAGTGACTCGGTGAGCACGAAAGGGGCCAGAAAATTGACCGCATACCGCAACTCGAACCCGTCGTCGCTGACCTCCCGCTGGTTGCGATCACGCCCGAACCCGACGCCGGCATTGTTCACGAGCACATCCAGCGAGCCCGCAGCGGCAACCGCGCGAGCCAGTTGCGAAACTCGAGCCAACGAAGACAAATCCGCGAGGAATTGCCGTTCGGTGGGGATGCGCAAGTGCTCGCCCAAGCCGGCGAGGCTTCGGTCATCGCGGCCGTGGATCAGCACTTGCGCGCCCCGGCCAACTAGCTCTGCCGCGAGCGCTTCGCCCACTCCGCCCGTCGCGCCAGTGACGAGTATACGCAGCCCTCGAAGTGCATCGGCCATTCTCGAAACCTGGAGCCCGCCTAGAGAAGGCGCAAGCCTCGACGCGAATGGGCCCCAGCTGCGTCAGGCGTTGCCGCGTTGACCGCTTGCATTGGCCCATGTGCCAGCGCCAGCGCCAGACGTCAGACTGAAGCGCAGAAAGCTGACCTCGGCACTACTCAAGCTGCGCGCATAACTGCAAAATCCGAGGTCGAGTTGTTCGAAGTAAAAGAACACCGCGTGCCCACGGCCCCACGTGGAGTAGCCATGACAGAATGAGTGGTGCTCGAGGCGGATCATGAACGGCGTACCCAGCTGGCCCCCAGGTGCGACCGTCTCCAGCACGGCCTGCAGGGCCATGAGTAGTCGCGGATTGGACGCGCGCGCGCCTGAGACCATGAACGACTCGTCCGCCACGAGCACGTTGTGGAAGTACTCCGACACCTCATCGAGATCCTTGGCCGTCATCAACAGCTGCCGGAGCTCAGAAACCTTGGCGTCGATTCCCCGTTGGGGTTCGGATGGGTTGCATTTAGCCATGGCTCCCCTTCGGTCACGGTCCCCCCCAGTTGCGCAGGATATTTGCCACACTCCCCACAGCCGGCGATCGGGGCTATTTAAGGGGAATGATCACGCTCTACGGCATCGGAGACATCTTCGAAGGTGGGCACGGCGAGACGAAGGATCTGCGCGTGGAATGGGCGCTCGAGGAAATGGGGCTGCCCTACCGCTTTCACGCCCTGGACCAGACCGCGGGCGACCTCGACAGCGAGTCGTTCGCGCGCCTCAGCCCCTTCCACCAAATCCCCGTCATCGACGACGATGGCTTCGTGATCGCCGAATCGATCGCCATTTTGCTGTACCTAGCGGAGAAGTCCGGACGCCTCATTCCCGCCGACGTGCAGGGGCGCACCACCGTCATGCAATGGTGCTTCGCTGCGGCGAGCACAGTCGCGCCGACCCTGCAGTGCATCGAGACCATCGAGATCTTCGACGACAAGAAAACGGCGACTCACGTGCTCGAGGAGACGCGCAAGCTGGCGGGGCGGTGGTTCGGCCACCTCGAGGGCCGCCTCGCAGAACGCGAGTGGATAGCGCTTGCCGAGTTCACGGTGGCCGACATCGCCCTGGCATCCGTGCTGCGCACCATCCGCCAAACCGGCTTGATGGATCTGTACCCTCACATCAAAGCGTACTTCGAGCGCTGCCACGCGCGTCCCGCCTGGCAGCACACGCTCGAGCTAGCCGCCAAGCGCCTCCACCGAAGCGTCGACCAGCTCCGCTAGCCCCGCCCTCTTCCGGGTCTGGGCTCGAGCGTCGTTTTCGTCGGAAACTCGCCTGTCGGGCTTCGGCCGCAGCACCGCGCTGGTCGTCGGCGGCGACCACCGTCGACTTCGAAGACGAACTCTGGGTAGGGTGCCGGCCAATGACCGGCCCCAAAGACCACGACGACGAAATGGACGAGGACGACGACCTTGACGAAGACGAATCGCGGGTTCCGCCGAAAGCGAAAACAGAAACCAAGCCGAAAGCGTCAACGGTCCAGGGCGGCAGTGCAGCGTCCAAGCCGTCGAAGGCTCCTGCGCTCACGTCGGCCCACCTGATCGGTATTGCCGTCGTTGCTCTGGCGGCGGGTGGCGCGGGCGGCTGGTTCGGTCACATCCAGCAAGGCAAGGCGGCGCTGCGCGCCGAGGTCGCCGCGGCGCCCTCGGGCAGTGGTGTCCCCGCCGGCCCCTGCGGCGCATGGCAATCGAAGCTATGCAAAAGCGTGGGCGAGCAATCCTCGTCGTGTCAGGAGGCCAAGGCCGCGACGGGCGTGCTGTCGTCTCCAGCTTGCGAGACCGCAATTAGCACGCTGCCAGAGACGCTCGCGAAGATCAAAACCGCGCGTGCCACTTGCGACAAGCTCGTGAGCAAGCTGTGCGCTGACCTGCCCCCTGGCTCCAAAACCTGCGAAATGGTGAAGGAGCGTACACCGAGCTTCCCGAGCGAGCGCTGCAACCAGATGATGCAGAACTACGACAAGGTCATTGCTGAGTTGAAACAGATGGATCAACAGCAGGGTGCCAACGGTCCGCCGATGGGCGCCCCTGGCGGGATGCGCCCGGGCATGCCCCCGGGCGGCATGCCGCACGTCTCGATGCCCCAGCCTTCCGCGCATCCCTGAGGGTTGGCCGCGCAAACGAAAAAAACCGGCTAGTCTAGAGCGCGGGCTCTAGCCGGTCTTTGTCGTTCAGTTTTTCGGAGCGGGCGAGGGATTCTAAATCTTCGCCTCTTCAGCTTCTGATGCACGCCGATCTTCCGCTTCTCCTCCTCGCGCCCCAGGCCCAAGAAAAACGGTCCGAGGATGGGTGAGCGTTATCAAGAAGCAACGGCAGACTCTCGGCAACTTTTCGCTCGCATCTTCCGCGAATGACGTCGTTCGTAGCGGCACGTCATCGAGACGTGCACTTCAGCGGTGTCAGATGAGCCTTCCAGCCGCTTGGAATGGATCCTGCTCGAGCAGCGCCCAATGCGTGCAGCAGCACGCGAAGTCGCGCAAATCCGCTCCTTTTCTTCCTTGGCGTATCCGCCCCCATACTCGCTCGTTTTAGACGAAAAGTTCACGAACCAGATTAGGCCATACGGCTATCTCCGCCCTAGTTCGTGCTGAGTCAGGTGGATGACTTGATCGGAAAGACGTTCCGAATTCCACATGCGGAACGGATCACCGTGGCCGTGCGCGCAAACGTCGGGAGGGGCGCGCGACTCGACCGCCGTCGCCCAGGAGCTCCCGGGCCGCGTTGCGACCGACCCGTTCGATAGCCGTCGCGTCGACACCGGTACGCCCTAGAAATTCGAGTCCGCTCGCCGCTGCAAGAATGACCGCCGCAAGCTCACCAGGGCGAGTGCTCTCGGGGAGATCTCCTTCGTCCATTGCTCTGCGAACGGTCTCGGTAACAATCGCCTCAAGCAAGGCGAACGTCGTCCGAGAAAGAGCGACGACCTCGGTATCGTGCGGGGAAAGTTCAACCGTGCAGTTCGCAAGGAAACAGCCGCGAGCGCCGAAAGTCGGCCGAAGTGTCGCGCGTAGCGCGTCGATTGCGCGGGGGGCGCTGCTGTGGAGCTCTTGGACAGCGGCGACTCTTGCGCTTGCGTACTCGCCCAAAACCCGCATGAACAGGGCTCTCTTATCGCCGAACGCGGCGTAGAGGCTGCCCTTGCCCAGGTTCGTCGCCGCCATCAGTCGATCGAGCGACGTGGCTGCGTACCCGTGGCGCCAGAATTCCTCCTGAACCTTTGTGAGCGTTTTCTGGATGTTGAATTCGCGCGGTCGGCCCATTTCTAAACAGCATAATCTTTCTTGACCTTTTGGTCCAGAACAGGATAGTGGACGGGTCGGTCCACAACTAGATCGGTCGCTTCTTCGACGAGCTCCGTTGTCGAGACCGTGCCGATCTCCGACGAGCTCATCGTCTCGTCCTTCAAAAAAAGGAGTTAAAAATGAGGATCTTAGTGATCGGCGCGAGCGGTGCCGTGGGCAGCGCCGTGGTTACAGAGCTGGCCGAACGGCACGAAGTGGTTCGGGCGGGCCGCGAGCACGGCGAGTACCGCGTCGACATCACGCGCGACGACAGCGTGGAGGCGATGTTCAAGGCGGTTGGCCCGTTGGATGCCATCGTTTTGACCGCCGGCAGCGTGTTCTTCGGACCGCTAGCAACGATGCGTCCGGCTGATTTCAGCATCGGGTTGCAGAACAAGCTGCTCGGCCAAGTGCGGGTCGCGCTGCTCGGCCAGCACGTGCTGCGCGACGGCGGCTCCCTTACATTGACCACGGGCATCGTCGCCCAAGAACCTGCTCGACAGTTAGCCAATGGAACCGCCGTCAACGCGTCACTTGAAGGCTTCGTGCTGGCGGCAGCCATCGAATTGCCTCGCGGTGTACGCATCAACGCCGTTAGCCCGAGCATTTTGACGGAGTCCAAGGCCGCTTTTGGGCCGGTCTTTCCAGGCCTCGAGTCGGTACCGGCGGCGCGTGTCGCGCTAGCGTATGCGCGGAGCGTGGAGGGATCGCAGACTGGTCGTATCTATCGCGTATGGCAATGAGAATCTCGGCGGCGTCCAAGTCGATGCGACGAACGGGACACCGACGTTCCTCTTTCAAGAACGAACCCTTTGCCTGGCGGTTGCGGCGCGCTTCGCAGCCGCCTTTGGTTGCTCCCTCGACTCGATCCATCATCGCCCCGCGTACTGCATCGACCCCCATCCGCCACCCGTGAGGAACGTCCAATGAGCCAAGTTGTCATCATCACCGGAGCGTCGAGCGGCATCGGGAGGGCTACCGCCCTCGAGTTCGCGAAGCGCGGCGCTCGGCTAGTTCTAGGAAGTCGGAGCGAGGGTGCCGCGGCGAGCCTGATGAAAGAGTTGGACGAGAAGCATGCGGTATTCCGACCAACTGACGTTACGAGCAAACGAGACCTGCAAGCGCTCGTCGAGCTAGCCGTAGAGCGCTTCGGTCGCCTCGACATCGCGATCAACAACGCGGCTCTCGAGGCGAAGGCGCCGATCGCGGACTTCGACGAAGAGATCTACGAGCGTGTTTTCGACACGAACGTCAAGGGAGTCTTCCTGGCAATGGCGGCTGAAATCGCGGCGATGCGCCGCACGGGAGGCGGATCGATCGTCAACGTGGGCGCTACGAGCGGGAGCCGCGGAACGCCGAACATGTCCATTTATGCTGCGAGTAAACATGCAGTCGAGGGGCTCACTCGTTCTGCGGCTCTGGAGCTCGCGAAGGAGGGCATCCGCGTCAACGTCGTCGCTCCCGGACCTACGCTCACCCCGATGCTCGATCGCGTGACAGGAGGGAACACCGAGCTCCTTGCCAGTCGGGTGCCCATGGGACGCGCGGCGTCCGCGGAGGAGGTGGCCCGCGCCATCGTATGGGTGGCCTCGCCCGACGCTTCGTTCGTGACCGGCGCGATGCTTTGGAGCTGATCCGGTTTCCCGGACCCCAGATGGAGCCGGTAAGCTCCCGGAGTCCGGAACATGGCAAAACAGCGAAAGAAGCACACGGAAGAATTCAAGCGGGACGCGGTGCGGATGATGCGCAACCGTGGCCAGCGTACGGTTACCCAGGT
>Ga0247778_1000665_pt1 | contig 33407 bp, 26 predicted proteins | sample UWRJL049202B5_FD_179939 | JGI IMG/M metagenome (GOLD analysis project Ga0247778, IMG submission 179939) | Plant litter microbial communities from Arlington Agricultural Research Station in Wisconsin, United States - UWRJ-L049-202B-5 | ecosystem: Environmental > Terrestrial > Plant litter >...
TCGCCGATGTGCTTGCGCTCGGCTGGCTGCAGCCGGTCAAAGGCTTGGTGCAGCATTTCGTGCGCAGCCGTTACCTGCGTAATGCCATCAAGCCGGACATCATTCACCTTATACAAGTAAATACCATTGCGGTTGCCACGATAACATCCCAGTACGGCAACTTCGTGGGAAGCATCCGGACAGTCACGGTTAAAGGCGTCCTTGTCTTCAATGGCCGGATAGTTGACGTAAAAAATCCGTCTGGCATATGGCGTCATGGTATCGTCATCGGCCAGCTGCACGATATTCTGCGGCGCGACATAGCCACGGGTGTGGACCCAGTCCATAATGACATCACGCTGCATCCATAGCAGCGCACCATTGCCCACGAGAATCGCCAGAACAGCCAATAGCAATATCCGGCGTAGCACCGGATGCTTCCGCCGGTATACCGGCGTCATGTCAGGGGCGGCGAATGCTATCTCCGGCTCGTCTGCTGCCGGAGTAGCAGGATGCAGTACAGGTCCTGCCTGTACTGCATCGTCTTCACTGCCCTCTGTATCATTAACATGTGAAGGGTTACCCATTACCCTGAGTATATCATCTATTCATGCGTAATGGTGTAGGATAATTGCTTATCCTTAACACCAACGCTGATGATGTCACCCTTCTGATAACCGTCATCCAAGATGGCTTCTGCCAGATGATCTTCAATCTCATCCTGTATCAAACGGCGCATCGGGCGGACACCATTTTTGGCGTCATAGCCACGGTCAAGCAAGAACTGCTTGGCGGCCGGTGAAACTTGGATGCCAATCCCCTGGCGCCGGATACGGCTGCCCAGTTCGGCGATCTGCAAGTCGATAATCCGGAAGATATCCTTCTTGGTAAGTGCACGGAACACGATGACCTTGTCGATACGGTTCAGGAACTCAGGGCGCATACGCTTCTTCAGTTCGTCCATAACCTTATCGCGGTTGCGTTCGTGCAATACATCGAGGTCTTTGAGGTCGTCACTGTTGGCGGCCTGGAAGCCAAGGTTGGCTTCTTTCTGCAACTTCTCGGCACCAATGTTGCTCGTCATGATGACAATGGTGTTCGTGAAGTCGATCTTACGGCCTTTGGCATCAGTGAGCACGCCGTCTTCCAGTATCTGCAGCATCATGTTGAAGGTGTCCGGGTGGGCCTTTTCAATTTCATCAAACAGTACCAGGCTGTACGGGCGGCGGCGGATTTTGTCCGTTAGCTGCCCACCGTCATCGTAACCGACATAACCGGCTGGTGCGCCGACCAAACGGGCGACGTTATGGTGCTCGCCAAATTCAGACATGTCAATCTTAACCAATGCATCTTCAGAGCCAAAGAATTCACGAGCCAAGACTCGGGCAAGTTCGGTCTTACCGACACCGGTTGGGCCAAGGAATACGAACGAACCAATCGGGCGGTTTGCTGAGCCGATGCCTGAACGGTTGCGCCGGATGGCGCGCGACACGGCTTGGACGGCTTCCTGTTGGCCAATCACGTGCTTAGTGAGTGACTTTTCCAGGTGCAACAAATGCTTGGCCTCAGACCGGATAACCTTCTTTACGGGGATACCGGTCATGCGGGCAATAACTTCGGCAACATCATCGCTAGTGACTACAATGCGCTTACTGCCTTTATCATTCGCTTCAAGCTTCGCAAGTTCGTCATTGATCTGGCTGGCGCGCGTCTTTTGCTCGGCAGCCTTCTGGTAGTCTTCGGCGTCAACGGCATCGTCGATACGCCCCATAACGACCTTCAGTTCCTTCTGTAAGGTACGGACTTCGGGGCTGGTCTTGCCCTTGTCTACGCGCAAGTGTGCCGAAGTTTCGTCCAAAAGGTCAATAGCTTTATCGGGCATAAAACGGTCACTTATGTAGCGCTTTGCCAAGTGAACGATATCGTCGATGACTTCGTCGCTAATGCTCACGCCATGGAATTCCTCATAATGCTTGCGCAGTCCTTTTAGAATCGCGATCGTTTCAGGAATGTTCGTCTCGGGGACCTGCACCGGCTGGAAACGGCGTTCCAGGGCAGCATCCTTTTCGATATGCTTGGTGTACTCAGCGGTCGTCGTCGCACCAATAAGCTGGATGCGGCCACGGGCCAATGCTGGCTTCAGAATGTTACCAGCGTCCATAGCGCCTTCGGCGGCACCGGCACCAACAATCAGGTGCAGCTCATCTATAAAGACAATACTGTTGCGGTCCTGTTCCAGTTCGGCCATAACCTTCTTAAGACGCTCTTCAAACTCACCACGGTACTTGGTACCGGCAATCATACCGGCCAGGTCGAGCATAATAATGCGCTTGTCCAGCAGGCTGTCCGGCACGTCCTCAGCAATAATGCGCTGGGCGAGCCCTTCAGCGATAGCCGTCTTACCAACGCCCGGTTCACCAATAAGTACCGGGTTGTTCTTGGTTCGGCGGTTCAAAATAGTAATCACCCGGCGAATCTGCGCTTCGCGGCCAACGACCGGGTCGAGCTTGCCTGCGCGTGCTTCGGCAGTCATATCGGTGCCAAAGAAATCGAGCGCAGTCTTGCGGCCCTTGCCACCACGGCTCCGGCGGCGCTCCGTGCCAACACCGGCTTCGTCTTCATCATATGAAGACCGGTTTAGCAGCTGCTCCAGCTCGGCGTTCAACGATTCGACGTCGACGTTCATGGAACGCAGCAAAATCGTCGCGCGGGCGTTCTTCTGGCCCAGCAGTGCCGTTAATATATGCTCAGTACCGCAAAAGTCCTGGTTATAGTCTTGTGCAGTGTCATACGCCATTTTCAGCGTCAACTTGGCAGTCTCGCTCAGGCCCTTCGCACCGGCGTTCATGACCAAGGTTTTGGGTGTTAGGTTCAAAGCCAAGCGGGCACGGTCGAGTGTTACCCCGGCGCCCTCAAGAATCTTTGCACCAACGCTCGTGTCCTGCGCCAGGATTCCCAGCAACAGGTGTTCCGTGCCCACATATGCACTACCGAAGCTGCGGGCAATGGCATCGGCGTGTTTCAAACTCTCTAACGCGTTATTCGTTAGGTGGTTCAAAAAATCTTGGAAATCTGCGTTGTTAGGTGTCATACAAGAACTTATTGTAGGCCGTTGGCACTCACACGTCAAGAGTGCTAATTCTCACATTTTGCAGCTCATATGCAGCCTCGGCTCACTGCGCGGTAAAAACGCTCTATTTATATGCTGCGCTGTTTAAAGACATCGAACGGCGCATAGGCGGCATCCGGCAGGAATTCTTCGGGGTTCGTGGTACGTATACCTGCCGCAAAAGCCGTAAACTCGGCAGCGGTCCGCAGTGATTTTTGGTGCGCCGCGGTCTCACCCTTGGTAAGGCTGGCAATATGCAGCTGCGTACCCACGGCTAGCGTCCGTACTGGTGCGCCAAGCAAAGTCCGTTCTACCGGCCGCATCAGTGCCGGGTCAAGCGGTAGCACGAACGATTTATTGTCTTGGCCTACACCCCGCAGCATATATACATCTTCTTGGTCTTCGTCGCGTAAGATAAAGTGCCCTAAGGTGCGGTCGAGCTCGTGCTGCAGCTCGGGGTGGCGGCGGCTGTGGCTAAAATCAAGTACATCTTCTGGATCACTGAACAATACGTCAATATCGCGGTACCCTGACCGTTCGCTATCACTATGCAGGTCAAATGCAGGCGCATCCTCATAGCCAAGCGATTCATACATCGCAGCCCGGGCCATACCACCCGCTACAATTGCATCGGGCATATGGCGATACACCAGCTCTAATTGCTGCGCTGTTGCTGCCTGTTCTGCTGCTGAACCCATAATTTCCATAACATATATATTATACCATATAATGTCAATAAATCATAGTGCTTTTGTTTTTTGCACCCTGTCGATTCATAATAAAAAGCCCCGCGGTGAGGCGAGGCTTTTTATCTATACGGAGTGGGCTTATTCGCCGTGCTCTTCAATAGCTTCGAGCAGGCTGTTTTCCAGCTCGCTCTTCTTCTTTAGCTTCGGAGCGCCCTTTGGTGCTTCGTGGACCTGCGGCTGACCCTCCTTAGCGGGAGCAGCTTCTGGAGCTTCGGGTTCAGTTACCGCTGGCGCTGTTTGCTTTTCTGCTTCAATGTCCAGCTCGTAGCCGGTCAGCTTGCTGGCAAGACGGACGTTCTGGCCGCCGCGGCCAATGGCAATGCTTAACTGGTCTTCGGGTACGATGACCCGGGCCTTCTTGGTGTTTTCGTCGATGATGACCTTGGTAACCTTTGTCGGGCTCAAAGCGTTGGTGATGTACTCGGCAGAATCTTCAGCAAAGACGATAATGTCGATCTTTTCCTGTTCGCCAACTTCGCTCATAACGGCGTTCACACGGGTACCGTGGCCGCCAACGAAGGTGCCGACAGGGTCAACACCAGGGACGGTGCTGTTTACAGCCAGCTTAGTGCGCACACCAGCTTCACGGGCCATACCCTTGATCTCTACGGCGCCACTTTCCATTTCGGGAACTTCAGCGCGGAACAGCCATTCGACAAATTCCTTGGCACCGCGCGAGACAACCAGTTGCGGGCCACGCAAGCCGCGTTCGACATCCTTCAGGTACACCTTCAGGCGCTGGCCGGGGTAGTAGCGCTCACCTTGGATTTGCTCGCTGCGGGGCATGATGCCCTGGGCTTTGCCCAAGTCCATGCGTACGATGTTGCCTTCGGCGCGTGATACCAATGCGTTGATAACCGTACCGATCTTGTCTTCGAACTCTTCCATAACGATCTCACGCTCGGCTTCGCGCAACCGCTGCAGGATAACTTGCTTGGCGGTCTGGGCAGCCACACGACCGAAGTCGTTGACCTTTTCGTGTACTTCTACGAAGTCACCCAGCTGGGCGTTCTTCTGCATTGCCTGCGCGTTGCTCAGGGTAATTTCGTATGCCGGGCTGTCGACGTCCTCGACGACTTCCTTCATAACGTAGGCATCAACATCACCAGTGGTGAGGTTCATAGTTACGCGCACTTCCTGCTCGCGTTCACCGTAGTCGCGGCGATACGCAGCGGCCAGAGCCTGCTCGACGACCTCTTTAACGGTCTCTTCCGGCAGGTTTTTTTCTTCAGCAATCGCCTTGATGGCGGTGGCCAGTTGTTTGAAATCCATGTCCATGTGATTTCTCCTTTCCAATAATTTCCAAATTGTAAGAGCTTTTTACGAAAAAAGCCGACCGCTGTGGCCGACTGATCTCTTAAAGTATAGCAATTCCTCTCCGAGGCGTCAAGCTATTCAGCAGGTGGCCGATATGGCTGTGGCGGGAAGTAACCCTCGCCAGTATCTTGCGGCATAGCGGGCTCGTCTGAGAGTGCCTGTTCGAAGCCCGGCGGGTGTGCGGCGGTGTCTTGTGCCGGCACTGCGTCGTACTCCATGCTGGCGTTTGCAATGATCCGGCCGGTCACGCCGCCTATTATCGCACCCATGGTGCTCTCTACCGCCACTACCGCATCGCTAGGATTACCGCCGTGGCGAGCCAAATTAACCGCAATGACTGCTGCTATAGCACTGGCGGTCGTAGTAACCAAACGCGTCCGCCGCTCCGACCAATTGCCATTAGCTGCGGCGGCCATACACACGTCAGCAGCACCAGCAATGGCTACGACTGCCGGCAAGTTAGGCGTGGTCTGCCATACGTTAGGGGCAAGCGCATCTTCTGCGGCAATCATTCCGATACCCAGAATATTCAGCGCTGCGGCTTTTGGGATATTGACGGATGTATTACGTTCAGGTTGATTTGGTGTCTCGTGTTTACTCATAAATACCTACTGTCCCCCACCATTCAGTTGAAATCCGGCCATCAGTTCAGGTGGGAAAAGTGACGGTGGTGGTTCGGGCACACGCTGTTCCTGGTCGCGGTGTCCGGCAATCAACGCGGTCGTTTCTTCGCGCGTTAAGACTTCATCAGCCCATAGCTCGCTCGCAGCAGGCGCAACCGAAGGCGCATCGTCAATATGGGCATGGCGGCCCGGTGCAACAGGAGCGGCAGGTAGTGATGGTGCGCTGTATGCAGGTGCCGGTGTAGCATCCTCAGCGGTGTCGTAATCGATAGAAATCTCGGCGGCACCATAGCCACCGACCGCGCCGCCAGCCATGCCCTCAGCAGCAAGCGTCGCATACCCAGCAGCGTTGTGCGGTGCCCAGCCGTACCGGCTGCCTACATAAGTTAGCAACGAACCGCCGGCCACTGCGCCAACGGCAGTAACCAGTTTGCGCGCCCGGCTGCGCTCCATACTGCTCTTTGCGGCAAGCGCTGCTGCGCCTTCGGTAGCCAGTGCAACTCCTGCGGTGATAGGTGCAATGTCTGTATGTACGTTATTGTGGGCCGCGATAATATCCAATGCACCGCCGATAGCAGTACCTGCCAACATATTAGCCGCTGCCATCCAGTGGCGTATGCCAGTGGCCCGGGGATCGTCTTTTTCAGATGGGCGCTCGTGCGTGCCGCGATATCTACTCATAATTCACCGTATATTATATACTATTCTGTCAAATACTTCAATATTACACACACGGCCCACGTGTAGTATCATTAACATAACAAGCATTAGCATCATGATATACAAAAAAGGTACGTGGGCACCGGTACAATCGCATTACTCAAAGGGTTTTACCCTGTTAGAAGTATTGCTCGTCGTCGCAATCCTGGCGTTACTCGCCGGTATTGTCATCGTAGCCATAAACCCCGGCCGGCAGCTAGCGAACTCCCGTAACTCGCAACGCTCCAACGATGTCAAAAATATTCTGAACGCCGTATATCAGTATGACATCGATAATGGCGGTGTGCTGCCAGCAACCATCACCACGACCGCCACCGATATATGTAATACCACCGGTGGTAACTGCACCGGTTTAATCGACCTCGGCGTGTTAACGGCCACCGGTAAGTTCCTGGTGTCTATGCCAAAAGACCCGCAGTGTACTGCGCTCTGCACCACCTATGGTACCGGCTATAAGATAATAAAAGACGCCAACAACCGTGTTACTGTCAGTTCGACCTATGCCGAGCAAGGCGTGACCATTTCACTCACCCGCTAACAGCGCCACCGCGTTGGCTTTCTTACACCCATGGCCGCTTGAGTCATGCTACTATTAACTGATGAAGAAAGTCCGACGATTATACGAAAGTTTCCAACCCGAGCACTACGCTCTTTATATAGACCCAGACCGCGACAGCCGGAAGGTGGCGGGCAATCTAACCGTCAAAGGACTCAAAAAAGGGCGTCCCAGCCAGCGCGTCACCTTGCATCAAAACGGCCTGAAAGTACAAAGCGCTACCATCACCAGGCACGATAAGCGCGGCGACCAGGAAATTACCGTTACACGCATCAACCACCAGCAGACCCTCGATGAAGTACGCCTGCATACTGAGGTACTGCTCTACCCCGGCAGCTACACCATCAGCGTGCAGTACAGCGGCAGCATTACCGACAGTACGCACGGTATTTACCCCTGTTACTACGAGTACGACGGCCAGCGCCGTACCCTGATTGCCACCGACCTAGAGAGCCATCACGCCCGTGAGGTCTTCCCGTGCATTGACGAACCAGAAGCTAAGGCGACGTTTGAGTTAACACTGGCACACCCGGCAACCGAAACAGCGCTCAGCAATACGCCGGTCAAATCACTCAGCGACGCCGACGGCAAACGCATCACCAGTTTCGAGAAGACGCCGAAGATGTCGACGTACTTGTTCAGCTTTGTGTATGGCGACATCCACCACAAAGAAACGACCACCAAAGACGGTGTCCTGGTCCGCGTCTGGGCGACGCCAAACCACTCACCGGAAGCCCTGGAGTTCGGGCTTGAAAACGCCAAGCGCGGCATTGAGTTCTATAACGATTATTACGGCGTGCCCTACCCCCTGCCTAAATGCGACCTCATCGGCCTACCGGACTTCTCAGCGGGTGCCATGGAAAACTGGGGGCTCATTACTTTCCGTGAGTCATGCCTGCTGGCCGAGCCGGAGACCAGCTCGCAAAGCGGCCGCGAAGGCGTAGCACTCGTGGGCAACCACGAACTGTCGCACCAGTGGTTCGGCAACCTGGTGACCATGAAATGGTGGGATGACCTGTGGCTGAACGAAAGCTTTGCCAATGTCATGGAATACTTATCTACCGACCGCATGTATCCTGAATGGAACGCCATGGACATGTTTACCGCCAACGAAGGCTTGTCGGCAATCCGCCGCGACGCCATTGCCGGTGTCCAGTCAGTAAAAAGCGAGGTGAACCACCCCGACGAAATCAACGCCCTCTTCGACCCGTCAATCGTCTATGCCAAAGGCGGCCGCCTGATCAACATGCTGATGCACTACATCGGCGAAAAAGACTTCCGCGCCGGCTTGAACGCCTATTTCAAGAAGCACGCCTACGGCAATACCACCGGCAACGACCTGTGGGAAGCGCTGAGCGCTGCCAGTGGCAAAGACATCGCAGCCTTTATGAACCCATGGCTCACGCAGTCAAACTTCCCTGTCGTGCACGTCTACCAGCGCGATGCCGCCGTAACTATCAGCCAAGAGCACTTCCTCATGGACCTCACCAAGTCTGACGCCAGCCGCATCTGGTCCTTACCGCTGCTGGGCAGCGCTCCTGAAATTCCCACGCTGCTCGATGAGAAAAAGATTGATGTCACCCTAAACAAGGCTGACTACGTACGCATTAATAAAGGGGCAATCGGCCATTACGTGGTCCACTACGTACAACCCGAACACGCCGCAGCTATCGCCGGCCTTGTCGACACCAAATCGCTCAGCGTTGCCGAACGGCTGATGCTGCTCAGCGACAGCTCGATGCTGGCCCGTGCCGGTGTCCAATCGTTTGCCCGCACGCTAGAGCTACTCGACCACTACCGCAGCGAAGACAGCGAACCGGTGTGGGATATTATGGCTCTTACGCTGGCAGATGCACGGCGCTTTATACAAAGTCTGCCAGAGGTAGAAGACGCCATTAAAGCATTGGTTCGCGGCCTGATAGAAGACGAATACCAACGCTTAGGCTGGGAAGAAAAGCCCGGTGAACCAAGTGCTGATACAAAGCTGCGGGCTACTATACTCGGCCTTGGCGTATACAGTGAGCACCCCTCTATCACCACGCGCGCGCTCGAACTGTTCGAGGCATATAAATCCGACCCGGCAGTCGTCTCATCCGAACTGCGCGATATCTTGTTTGGCGCCGCCATCCGCGACGGTGTCCCAGGCGCGTTTACTTACCTGTTAACCCTTGAAGAAAATACTTCAAACGTCGACCTTAAGCAAGAATTGCTTGGCGCCCTCACCAGCACACGCTCCGCCGAAGAAGGTAAGCAGTTACTCGGCCGCCTGAAGGATCAGACCAAAATTCGCCAGCACGACGTAGACCGCTGGCTGGTATACCTATTGCGCAACCGCTACACCCAGGCCGATGCATGGGATTGGCTGCGCGAAAACTGGGACTGGATCGAAAAAACATTCTCCACCGATAAGTCATTCGACTACTTCCCGCGCTACGCCGCTTCGGCGCTCAACACTCGTGCCCGCATGGAAGAATACAAGGCATTCTTTACGCCACTACAACACTGGGCACAACTCAGCCGCAACATCGATATGGGCATTGAAGAGCTCGAAAACCGTATTGCATGGCTGGAACGCGATGCCGAAGACGTCAAAGATTTCTTTACGAAATATCAGCAATAGCCGCTGTTATACGGAACTCCGGGCCCGACACTTCTATGGCAGACAAACGATAACTGCCGCGCCACTCGTTTACCGCCAGCCACTGGCGAGCAGCAAAACGCATTTGCTGTAGCTTTTTAGGGGTGATATACGCCAGGCCGCTGCCCTGCAGGGCTGTTTTGCGGTATTTTACTTCGCAAAAGTAGAGAATACCGGCACGCTGGGCGATAATATCAATTTCACATTCCCGGGTACGCCAGTTGCGGGCAATAATCTCACAGCCCTTATACATAAGGAAACCGGCGGCGGCCGACTCCGCCAGCCGGCCGTTACTCACACTGCTCACGGCAGCAAAGCGCGCACCGGTTTAAAGCTTTTACGGTGGATATCGGTCACCCCTAATACCTGCAGGGCTGCACTATGCGCTGCCGTGCCATAGCCCACATGCTTGCCAAAGCCGTATCCCGGATACGTAGTATCGATATCGGCCATGAAACGATCACGGGCTACTTTGGCGACAATACTGGCTGCACTGATGGACGGCACTAGGTTATCGCCGCCGATAAGGGTGCTTGTTTTGGGGTTGTCCGCTAAAAAGTTCAGGTCACCGTCGATAATAATCTGCTCGTAGGGCACCGTTATGCAAGCGACGGCACGCTCCATGGCGAGCCGCACGGCAGCGGTCAGACCGATGTCATCGATCTCTTGTGGTGTAACCCAGCCAAGGCCGTATGCCACCGCCTCGACGCGAATTGCCGCATCCAACCGCTCACGCTGCTTTTTACTCAGCTTTTTAGAGTCTTTGAGGCCAACAATCAGGTTTGGCTCGGCTAATAGCACCGCGCCGGCCACTAATGGCCCTGCCCAGCATCCCCTGCCCACTTCGTCGATTCCCACTATCATAGCGGCAGTCTACCACACTTTCGTCGTCAGTAAATAGGCTTGTAGCCGTAAGCGCCCCGCCCCCGCTACGCTAATTCTGATGCCAAATCTAACGCTGCAATGCCAGTCAAAAGTTGGAAATCACGAAGGTTATCAGGGCCGCCATCCCATATCGGCATAGCCGACTGCTTCAAGAAGTAACCCGCGAGCCACTGGAGCGCATCACCGTTGAGCCGGTCCTTGTATGCAGGTAAGACATTAAATCCCTGCCGGTAGACATGCGCTAGCATTGCTGAAAGGTCGATCCTTCGGTCGCCCATTTGCGCCCAATTCCAATCAACGATACAGACTTGCTGGGTTTGAGGATTCCACGCACAGTTATCTGCGCGCAGGTCGTTATGCACAAGCAACGTGCTTTGAAAAATAAACTGCTTGCTCTTCGCCGCCTCGGCTTCAAAGTTCAAGGTTGCGGCAAGATGGTCTTTCCCGGCTCGTTTTAGTTTTTCGAGTAGCTTTACTTTTAAATCGGTCATTGCCTGTAGGGCGCTCCATCCATCGTCGTGCTCGTCGAGAGCTTTCCTGGAAAAATATTCTAAATCCGACCCCTGCGGCTTGATCGCCGCTAACGCATCCGTTGCTGCAAGGGTTTTCGCTAACCGCTCTGTACTCCATGCTTCTTTCCAATTCCACCCATCCTCAGGGAGGCAGGCTGCTAAGGCGAAGCCAGTCTCATCATCATTCACCGCCAACAGTTCAGGGACGTAGCGGTAATCCTGTTGTTTCAAAAAGCGGTATATATTTATCTCTTTCTTGGCCCACTCCCTGGTATGCTCATGCAGCCCAAGTTTAACGAACACCTGCCTGCCGCCCGGCAACGTAATAAGACCCCGTTTGGCTTGGCTAAATCCACCGTCCACAGGGCGAAGATTAACAAGCTCCTTTTCTATTTCCGACCAGTTCAGTGGCAAGTGTGTATCTGACATGCATCAATTATACCCGTTCGAGGAGTGTCAGGCTAACGCGGTAGGGCCCGGGGCAGATTTGTAATTATCCTTATTAGTGGTATGCTATATGCATTATGGGACGTGCAGGACGCTATATTGGCGGCAAACTGAAAGAATCATTTAGGAACCACCCGCGACGCTGGGTGGTTGCTGGCGCCGTTGGTGCCGTTATTGCAGGTGGTGCCGGTCACGATCTCGAAGCCGGTAACCTCGACAAATGGCTCGATAAAAATCCTGCCGCTGCAGCAGATGCCAACTCCACCACCGAAACCAGCGCGCATAAAAGCGACAAAACACACACCGACGCGAAAGGCATGACAGAACGTCAGCAAAAGCGTGAAGCCGCCAAAAAAGCTGTCGCGACACTCAGCTGTAAGACTATCGTCACGAATGACGGCAAACCAGTACTGCACGTCAAAGTAACCAAGGGCCGCATCCCCAGCGCCGCAAGCGTCGGTTACGTAGCCCACTATATTGGCGACAGCGACCACAGCCGTTACGGTGGTGGCGACCCCGGCAAAACAGATGTTGATATGTCCAGCCGCCACGGTACTGTCGTCGACTCTGCCCAAGCAACGGTCAGCGTCTATGGCGAGGAAAAAGCCTGCAAAGCATGGCCCGACATTGCAGCAATGACCGGCGATGACGCTGGCAACCAGTCCGCTGAGGGCGCCACCATTGCTGCAGACAGCCTCGATGGCGCAACTGGCCTTGTGCCAGCTACCGCCCAGCCCGTAGCTTAATCAGGTATTTTCACCGGCTGCGGTTCATACTTGCGCTATACATAAAAACACCTCCTGTGCAGGAGGTGTTTTTATACAGTAGAATGCTTACTTATTTGTGAGCAGCGACTGCGGCCTGGACCTTCGCTTCGCGTTCGGCTTCTTCAGCAGCCTTTGCGGCAACTTCGGCTTCAGCGGCGGCAGCGGTTTCAGCAGCCAGCTTGGCGGCTTCTTCTTCGGCCTTGAGGTCGCGTATTTCGTTGACTGACTGGCGGTCGAAATCAACACTCGTCAGACGAGCTGCCTTACCGGTACGTTCACGCATGTACGTCAGGTAGTTACGGCGGACTTTGCTACGCTTGGTAACCTCAATCTTGAGGACCAATGGGCTGTGCAGCAAAAAGCTCTTTTCTACGCCAACACCGCTGGCGATACGGCGAACCGTAATGCGGCTAGTGTGGCTGCCCTTGCGGTCGGTACGGATAACCATACCCTGGAAAATCTGAACACGCTCTTTGTTGCCTTCACGGATTTTCTGGTGGACCTTAACGGTGTCGCCGCTTTGTACGTCAACGACAGCGCCTTTTTTAAACTTCTCTTCAATTTTTTGGATAACAGACTGCATAATCTAAAAACCTTACACTAATAATCGCTTTAGATCAAGTATACCACATCTGTTAGCCCGTGAAAAGACTCTAGAACAGATTATTCTTCTTCTAACCATTTCACGGCGTCGGTCTCGTTGTCGAAGCCCTTGAATTTGTTATTTAAGTTGAGGTGCATAGCCTCCAAAGTGGCCAGGAACATTTTGCCGAGGTCGCCGCTTTTAAAAACGATGGCTACCTTCTCAAACTCGCGCAGGCTCCATATAACACCAACGCCTTTTGTCTGCATAGAGATATTGACATGTGAATCGTCAACATCCTGGATATTGTCTAGCAGCCGTTTAATGCCCGTTTCCTTGCGCAGCGCCAAGGCTGCTTTGGCTGGCGCGTCAAGATCTTCCTCGTGGAGCGGCCCCCACGTCTCCATATGTATATACCCGCCTTGGACGTTAAGTTTAAAACCGTGGTCTGGTTGTACTGCACCCATACTATTTACCCCTACCTGTATGAATTTTAGTTGCGTCGTTCAGATATCTCCTGTAATACTTATTGTACAACAGGAACAGGGAAAACGGGGTGTAATGGCAGGATCAGCACAATTACAAGAACTACTCGATGCAACGCATGCCGGGCCAGTGTTTGGTGAAGGTGTCGCCTTTGGGTCATTAGATACAGAACAGCGGCAGCTCATAGCCGACCAGACAGCATACGTCATGGCCGATGCGGGTGTCGCCGTTGCCGCCACGCTCGAGCGGGCTCTCCCTGACAAAGATGCTGATTTCATCGAACAAAACGTCGCCCAGGTCATCACCAAGACCGGGGCGTTTTTTGCGGCGCTGGCCGCTGGCGAACTACGTACCGACGATGATCTGGACGATTTAAGCCTGGTGTGCCAAGCCGGTGCATATATGTATCTTGGCGACCAGCTTACCGACCGCGGCGACGAACCTATGCGCCTGGCAATTGAACTGATCAATGGCGACCGGCCGGTTGTCCCTGCCGAGCACCGCGCCGCAATGGCCGCCCGCTTAGCAATCACCCAGGGCATGGATAGCGCTATTGCCCATTTTGCCGGCCTGGATGCCGGAGCTATCCAAAAGTGCTACGGCAAACGGGTACTCCATAAAGAAGTACGCCTGCAGCGGCTCAGCGGCCAATATGCCCTCCTTGATGCCGACACCAGGCGTCGTGATTTCCTGCGCGTACATGCCAACACGATTGCCGATCTGATGGTGGGGGACGCCGGATTCGAGACAGTAACGACTTCACTGCACAGCATCTACGCCAAGCACGACCGCACGCTGCCCAGCGCGGCAGATATACTTTTCCATCCGCAAGTCGGGCGGGTCATCCGTATCTGCGACGCTGTTGCCCGAGTAGCCGACGAACGCGGCGACTGGTGGATGGACGGCGGCAACGACCCCCGTTACGGCGAGTTTAGCATCAATCCGCTCAACCAGTTCCACCCCGATATCGTCAACCGCTTATGCCGGTTGGCCGATATACATGACCCCGCCCAGATTACAAAAATTACCGAATTATTTGAAGGCTTTGCCCTCAGCCGCAGCGATGCTGAACGGACAGCCTACGGCGAAGCAGTGACGAATCAGTTCTTTGACGTTATGCGCAGAGCGGTGAATGGCTTGGACGAAAACATGCTCGTAGCAGCACCATACCGCAGGCACACCCAGTTGTGCCGCCGGGTGGGCGAGATCAGCTTTATAAATATGCGCGGTGATATCGCTCTATCAGGCGAAAACGCTGCCTAAATCTGCTACCATATAGCAATAATTACGGAGGGACGGCAGCATGGACTACGGCAAGCGCGCATTAGAACAGCACAAAAAACTACAGGGCAAGATTGAAATCACCCTTAAAGACACCTTAGATAGCCGCGACCAGCTCAGCACGTATTACTCGCCGGGCGTCGGTGCAGTGAGCAGTTACATCGCCGAGCACCCCGAAGAAGCCCGTGACTACACCTGGCTCAATAACACCGTGGCCGTTATTAGCGACGGGTCTGCAGTATTAGGCTTGGGCAATATCGGGCCACTGGCGGCGTTGCCGGTCATGGAAGGCAAAGCCATGCTATTCAAGCATTTTGCCGGTATCAACGCCGTGCCGATCGTACTCGATGTACACACCGCTGATGAGATCGTTGCGGCTGTTGTTGCGATGGCACCCAGCTTTGGCGGCATTAACTTGGAAGATATCGCTGCACCGCTGTGTTTTGAAGTAGAAGAACGCGTCAAAGCCGCCCTCAGCATGCCCGTCATGCACGACGACCAGCACGGTACCGCAATTGTGACTCTGGCTGGACTCATTAATGCTATGAAGGTAGTCAAAAAAGAGTTAAAAGACTGCAAGATAGTCCTGGTGGGTGCTGGCGCTGCTGGTGTGGCTATCGCCAAGCTGTTGCACGAATACGCCGCCCCACAGATTATTGCGATTGATAGTAAGGGTATCGTCAGTTCCGACCGCACCGACCTCAACGAAGAAAAGAAGCAATTACTAGCCTTCGCGAACGGCCCGGTCGCTGCCGGATCACTCACGGATGCCGTTACCGATGCCGACATATTCATCGGCGTATCCAAGCCCGGCCTACTAACGCAGGATATGGTGCACACCATGGCCGCCGACCCGATTATCTTTGCCCTGGCTAACCCGATACCGGAAATCATGCCTGACGAAGCCAAGGCTGCTGGCGCTGCAATTATTGCCACTGGCCGCAGCGACTTCCCCAACCAGGTTAACAATGCCCTGGCCTTCCCAGGCATCTTCCGTGGCGCGCTCGACAACCGCGTGAATAAAATCACCGACCAGCACAAAATAGCTGCCGCAGAAGCAATCGCCAGCCTCGTAGAAACCCCAACCGCCGATGAAATCATCCCCAGCGTGTTGGAACCCTCACTCGTTTCGCGTGTTGCCGCCGTTATCCGCTAAAGGTACCGCTAGCTAGCTAACGACGCGGTAGACTTCTTCGATGGTCGTCGTGCCTTCAATGGCCTTCAGGATGCCATCCTGGAGCATGGTGAGCATGCCGTCAGCAACCGCGCGCTCTTGCAGTACATCCGTGGTGATCAGCTCTGGCGCTAAACGAAGTATCTGCTGGATACCGGGCGTCATCTGCATCTGTTCGCGGATAGGTATTTGGCCGGCATATCCAAAGGGGTTTTCGGCAGATTTGCCAGGCTTATACAACGTCAAGTTGGTGAGGTCTGGGCGGGGGGTGCCTTGCGGCAGCGAATCAACGACTGCCTGTAGCTGCGCCTTCAAACCAGCGTCAGGCTGGTAGGCTTGGCGGGTCGTTTGGTCTAAACGGCGTACCAGACGCTGCGCCATAATTAAGTGCATCGCCGAAGCGAACAACGGGTTCACGCCGATAAAGTCGATCATGCGGGTCAAAGCGGCGGCAGCCGACGAGGCGTGGAAGGTGCTGAGCACCAAGTGGCCCGTTAAGGCAGCCTGTAACGCCGTCTTGGCGGTATCTTTGTCGCGGATTTCGCCGACCATCACGACATCCGGGTCTAAACGCAGCACAGCGCGCAGCTTTTCAGCAAAGCCCGCACTGTTGGCATCGCCGGCGACCGGAATCTGTACAATGCCGTGCATGAAGTATTCAACCGGATCTTCCAGGGTAATGAGTTTGCGTTCGTCGCTGTTTAACGTGTTGAGTAGTGAATACAGCGTGGTCGTCTTACCAGAGCCAGTCGGCCCCACGACCAGCACCAGGCCGGTCGGGTGCTTGATGACATCGTCCACAACCTCGCGTTCGCGTGGCGACAGGCTCAGCTTTTCAAGGCTCAGCATCTCCATATGCACCGTAAACAAACGCATAACCACGTCCTGGCCGTACACGGTCGGCACGGTTTCAACACGTAAGTTAACGGTCACGTCCTCGCCGGTAGCTAAGTGGTACGACTTGTTAATATGTCCGGTTTGGGCGTCGGGTGCATCGGTCGACACATTGGCCGCCACAGCTAGTGAGGACATTAGCTGGTGGTATTTCTCGCGCGTTAACTGGGCAATAATATGCAGTACGCCGTCCACACGGAAGCGGACACGGACGTAGGTGTCTTGATTCTCGAGGTGGATGTCCGAAGCCTTTAAGGTGTACGCCTGCTTTACTAAGTAGGCCAAAAGGTCGTCTGCACGGACTTGGGTCAATGTTTGCGAGATTGTTTCCAGCAACTGCTTGTCGTCGGCTCCAGCCAGCGTAATATCCTGGTAGGTGATCTGCTTGGGCGGATCGTATAACCGCATGTATTCGCGATAACCGGCATCAGAGACCAGCACGAACGACGTACGTACTTCGTTGTAACGCGCCATAAATTCACGTACCGTCTGCTGCGACGTTGTGTTGGTGATGCCGAACATCACGTTGCTCTTATCGGCATTCACCGGGAAGATGCGCTTGCGGTACATTTCTTCCAGCGGCACGATGTCTTTATACAGCGGCTTTGTTTTTAACATCGTGGTGTCAAAATAAACGAGCCCTAATAAACCGGCTCGGCGCTGTGTTGCGATCTCTTCATCGCGTCTGACGTCTTGACTCATACATTCAGTTTATAGCATGAGCGAGTTGCCGTAAACGTGTATAGTAGAAGCATGCGTGACATTATTCTTATTGGCCACAACCTACGCAGCTGCCATAACGTCGGGTCGCTGCTGCGCACTGCCGAAGGTATGGGCGTTGCAAAAGTAATTTTAAGCGGCTACACCCCACACCCTATGCATGCCAATGACCGCCGTTTGCCGCACGAAGCCGCCAAAATAACCAGCCAAATCCATAAAACTGCACTTGGCGCTGAGGACATGGTCAAATGGGACTTCCATAAAGATATCCTGCCCGTCATCGCCAAACTGCAAAAAGAAGGCTGGACCGTAGCCGCAGTTGAACAAGCCGAATACGCTAAGGAATTGCCGTCATTCCATCCGCCGCAAAAGATTGCCCTGCTGATGGGCCGCGAAGTTGAAGGCGTGGAGAAAGAGGTGTTAGAGGCCTGCGACATGGCCCTAGAAATACCGATGTTCGGCAAAAAAGAATCATACAATGTCGTCCAAGCCGCTGCCATGGCACTCTACCACTGCCGCTTCACTGTTTAAGCGGAACCATGTTACACTGGTAGCAAGATGGTTCTTGTAACGAAGAAACCGAGACGCCGGGCTACCGGCGCTCCAAGTAAACAGAGGGTCGGCCGTCATCATAAGAAAGACGAGCACTATTTAAAGCCGTACTGGCCGTATATCCCGATGGTGGTGATGGTGGTCTTGGGGCTGGCCTTTAGTAGCCTGTGGAGTAACGTGCAAAACGGCGTGCTGGGCTACGCCACCGACATGAGCGCCAACGGACTGCTCGTGGGCACGAACAACCAGCGCAGCGCGAATGGCCTTGCCGGCCTTGCCTATAACAGTACGCTGGCATCGGCCGCCCAAGCAAAAGCCAACGACATGGTCACGCGCAATTATTGGTCACACAACACTCCAGACGGCGCCAGCCCCTGGACGTTCTTCGCGAACGCTGGCTATTCATATATCACCGCCGGTGAAAACCTGGCCTACGGCTTTGATACCAGCGACGCTACGATTACTGGCTGGATGAACAGCCCGGAACACAAAGCTAACATCTTAAATACGACCTACAAAGAAGTCGGCTTTGGTATTGCCAACAGCCCTGACTTCCAGGGGACCGGGCCGGAAACAATCATCGTGGCCGAGTACGCCAGCCCGCGCGTTGCTACACCCGCACCAGCGGCCACCAAGGCGGCCACACCAACACCAACTACCATCACCAAACAAGTCACACCCACCCCTACACCTGCCGAGACGCCGGCTGAAGAACAACCGGCACCCACAGCAGATACTCCGCCTACCCCAGACACGCCAAAACCCAAAGAAACAAACGCTACCGCCGCTGCAGGTGTAGCCAAACCAGCCAATGCCGACAAAACCGTTAGCACCAAAAACGTATCACGCATCCAGTTAGCTACCGACGGCCAAGCGCCGTGGAGCATGTTCGCCGTCACGACGCTGATGACCGTCGCCGTCATCGTATTCATTCTACGCCATGCCCTTTTCTGGCACCGCACCTTGGTCAAAGGTGAAGCGTTCTTTATGCACCACAAATTCTTAGACATTGCGCTCGTAGGGGTTGGTGTACTAGGATATGTGCTGACCCGCTCGGCCGGCGTCATACACTAATATGTCTGCACACAACTTCATCATCGTCTCCAACCGCCTGCCGGTAAATGTCAGTAAAGAGCATGGCAAACTGGTATTCAAGCCCAGTAGCGGCGGCTTGGCAACCGCTATGTCTTCGGTGGGCAACGACCTTGATAAGGTGTGGATCGGGTGGCCCGGCATTGCCAGTGACGACCTGACGCCCGCCGATAAGCGCCAGATCACCGCCGAACTAAAAAAGTACGACTGCGCTCCGGTCTTCCTGACCCAAAAACAAGTTGGCGACTACTATGACGGCTACGCCAACGCAACCGTCTGGCCGCTGTTCCATTACTTCCAGCAATACGCTACCTTCAACCAAACGCACTGGAACACCTACCAACAGGTCAACCAGGTGTTCCAAAAAGCCGTGCTGCGCCATGCCCGGCCGGACGCCACGATATGGGTACACGACTACCACTTTATGCTGCTACCGCGGCTGTTAAAAAAGGAGCTGCCCAAGAGCAGCATCGGCTTCTTTTTGCACATCCCTTTCCCGTCGTACGAAATCTTCCGGCTATTACCGAACCGCGCTGAGCTGTTGAAGGGCATGCTGGGCGCCGACCTGGTCGGTTTCCACACCTACGACTACGCCCGCCACTTTAGTAGCAGCGCGCTACAAGCGCTAGGCTACGACACCAAAATGGGCGTTATCCACGCTGGCAACCGGATGGTCGTGGCCGACGTCTTCCCTATTGGCATCGACTACCAAAAATTCGTCAGTGCGCTACAAGAGCCAGCCGTAAAGAAAGAAATGCGCCACCTGGAAGAGCACTACGCAGGCCAAAAGTTAATTGTATCTGTAGACCGTTTAGACTACTCCAAAGGTATCCCGGAGCGCTTAGAGGCCTTTAGCCAGTTCCTTGAAAAACATCCAAAATACCACAAAAAGGTCTCGCTCGCGGTCGTCGCCGTGCCCTCGCGCACCGATGTCGACGCCTACAAACAGCTGCGTGACACTATCGAATTAACTGTCAGCCGCATCAATGGCAAGTACGCCACTATGGAATGGTCGCCAATCTCGTACCAATATAAAAATCTGCCATTCGAGCAGATCGTGGCACTGTATGCCATGGCCGATATTGCCCTGGTAACACCGCTACGCGACGGCATGAACCTGGTCGCCAAAGAGTACGTTGCCAGCAAACAATCCCGCAGTGGCGTGCTGATATTGAGCGAAATGGCTGGCGCTGCCCACGAATTGCCTGAGGCTATCCGTATTAACCCCTACGACGCGTCGGCTATCGTCAGCGCTCTTGAAGAAGCCCTCAAGATGCCACCGCTCAAACAAAAGCGCGCGTTGCATGCCATGCAGGGGCGTATATCACACTACTCCGTTACACTCTGGGCTAATGACTTCATACGGCAACTTAAGCAAGCCAAGGACCGCGCTGAGCAGGACCGCTTGCGGATACTCGATGCCGATGCCCAATCACAACTGTCCAACGCCTACCGTACCGCCAAACGCCGGCTGTTGCTTCTGGACTACGACGGCACGCTCAAGTCATACGCGCCGTCACCGGAACCGGCCAAAGCCCGTCCATCACCTGCCCTGCGCAAGCTTATCGGCCGCCTGGCCAGCGACCCGCAGAACACGGTATGCATCATTAGCGGCCGCGAAAAAGGCACGCTAGAGAACTGGTTTGGCCAATTGCCCGTCAGGCTGGTCGCCGAGCACGGTGCTTGGGTACGCAACGGCACCACCTGGACCAAAGCCGACGTGTCGATCGACTCGTACAAAAAGCGCCTGTGTGAATTGCTCGAAACATACGCCGAACGCACGCCGGGCGCCGCAATCGAAGAAAAAGACGTTGCCATGGTCTGGCACTACCGTGGCGTAGCCACCGAACTGGCGTACCTGCGCAATACCAACCTCAAACACGACCTGCGCCTACTGCTGGCAGACAGCGGTATCGGCATTTTTGAGGGCAATAAAATTATCGAAATTAAGCCCACGAGCGTTAGTAAAAGCGTAAAAGCTGTAGAACTACTGCAGGCTACGAGTGCAGACTTCGTCCTATGCGCCGGCGATGATTACACTGACGAAGACATGTTCACCAGCATGCCAGACACCGCCTGGACGATTAAAGTCGGCCCTGGCGCCAGCCAGGCAAAATACCACGTATCGTCGGTGGACGATATGGTTGCGCTGCTGGCACGATTAGCGCGCTAGGCCAGGTCTATCACTCAAGGATTATTAGGATTGGGTGTAGGCGTGGGGTCTGGCGTGGGGTCTGGCGTTGGGTCGGGCGTAGGCGTAGGTTCAGGAGTGGGTTCTGGTGTTGGTGTTGGGTCAGGCGTGGGCGTTGGGTCAGGGGTTGTCGCCGCAGGCGTCGGCTGCTGCGTTGGCGTTGGCGTGGATGTAGACGGCTTCGTAGCGGCTGCTGTAGTGGTAGCAGGCGTTGTCGTCTGCGTGGTGTCGGTAGTTGCCGGGTCGGTCTGCGTTGTTTCGTCAGTGGTGCTTGCGCCCTGGACGTCGCTGTTACCGCCGAATACCGTTTGATCGGTCGGTGCTGTCGGTGCGGCCGTGCCGAGGTTGCTTGCGCTTGCGGCTTCGTGCTTCACGAGTGCCATAGCACTGCCGCCGCCAGCAATCATAACAATGGCGGTGATTGCGGCTAGCATGCGGATATTACGCCGGACGAACGAAGCCTGCGGCTGGTATTCCTGCTCGGGTTCCTGATATTGGTCCTCTTGCGACTGCAACAGTAATGTTGCTGGCTCTAAGATATAGCGTTTATCACCTACAGCATGCTCCTGGCCGCGCACGGCGTACACATTGCCCGGCTTGAGGCTGTTCACCAGCTTGGGGTTACGGCTCAGGGAAAGGCGATTGCCTTCCGACGTTTCAAACACCAGCTGCGCATACTTCTGCCCACGCTGATAATGACGTTTAACGAGCACCCCCGTAAAATCAGTCCGGCCGGTACCAGCTACAGTCGAATTCCCCATACGTACAATTCCCTCTCTATCTCCAGTAATAATACATGGTGTTTGTGCTTTTGTTCAATGGCAATCGACGGCCGTAGCATGTTTCGCAACAATAATGCCAATATTCTGCAGTTCTAAAGCATGTTATGCTAATGGTAATAGCTTTTAAACAAAGATTACTATGGCAAAAACAAAGACAACCACTCGCGCAAACCGGGCAACATCTTCTGCCCGTACAAAGAAAAAGATAACGACAAAAAAATCATCCAGATGGAGCGTATTTGATGGCTTCGTAAATAGACGAGCTTTTAAACTTGCGGCATTGACCGCAAGTTTTATTATTGTAGGGGCCGCATCAGTATACTTTGCATTCTCGGCCGTCGCACTGACTGCCGCCACTGGCGACGGCTACACATTTACGAGCAAACTAGGCAAATGTTTGGACAACAAATATAGCGCAAAAGAAAAAGGCAATCCAATTTGGACATGGACCTGTAATAAATCGATCGCCCAAGAATGGACCACACCCAGCGACGGCACGATCCGCAACCAAGGTTACTGCCTGGACGTTAAAAACGCTGGCACAACAGCTGGCACAACCGTGTGGCTGTGGACCTGTAACGGCACCGTTGCGCAGCAGTGGCAGCTTAAAAGCGGCGGCACCATTGTAAACCCGCATTCTGGATTATGTTTGGACGTAAAGGGCGGCAAGACCGATAACGGCACGCTCGTACAAGTATGGGGCTGTAACGGCACTGCGGCACAAATCTGGACACAGGCCGCCACCGGCAGCTCCACGCCTATCCCGACGCCCACTCCGACTCCTACCCCCACGCCAACCCCATCAGCGGTAAAACCGAACGGCCCCACCGGCACCTGGAACCTCAAATTTAGTGACGAGTTTAGCGGCACCAGCGTTGATACAAAAAAATGGAGCTGGGAATCCGGCGCAGAGGCCAACCATTACAGCACTGGCACCAGCAACCCCGGCAACAAGCAATTAGAGTTCGACAAGCTTGCTAACTGTAGCGTATCGGGCGGCATCCTGACCCTCACCGCCAAACCAGACAGCGTGACCGCCGGCGGCACGACCTACAAATGGTCGTCGTGCCTGCTTACCACCACGCCGAGCTACAAATTCCATTACGGCTACATGGAGACATCCGCTAAATTCCCCGCCGCCAAAGGCTTTTGGCCAGCGTTCTGGACATGGCAAGACCCAAGCTACAAGAACGCCATAGCCGCCAACGGCGAAACAGACGCCTTCGAATACTACTCCGACAACAAGCAGATGATTTACCTCACCCAGCAGAACGGTCATGGCGGCTGCGAGTACAAGCTACCGGCATCGTTCGATCCGACCACCGCCTTCCACACCTACGGTGTTGACATCGAATCGACCGGCACCACTTGGTACCTGGACGGCAAAAACGTGTGCACCACCAAAAATACCAGCGCGGGCGATGTTAATATCATCCTCGACAACTTCGTGTTCAAGGACATCCCGCCAGCAGCTGGTAGTGTTGGCAAAGCCCAGTTTGAATACGTGCGCGCCTGGCAGAAGTAATTTACAACGCACCTACAAAAAACATACGGCTTACGGGCCGTATGTTTTTACTCTGTGAGCGACATGTTATTGCAGCACGAGGTTTGTGCCACCAACGATATCACGCAGTTTGGCCATCGCGGTTTCATCAGTTGAGCACTTCACAGGCAGCTTGATGATTTGCTTGCCGTCAGACGGGCCAAGCACTAATACGACTTCGGTGCTTCCCTGGTTGCCGTCTAAGACTTGTTTCAAAGACATGAGTAGTTCGTTATTGCTGCTGTCGCTTAACCGGACGTACAAACGAGGAGGTGTCGGGGTGGCCGGAGCTTTCGGGGCCGCAGCGGGCGCCGAGCCAGGCCCGGCGAATGTCCCGCGAGGCTTGCCGCCGGCAGCAATAACTGCGGCAGCCGACTTCTTGCCAGGGACTTTCACACGCCGCCCGGTCGGCGCATACGCTTGGGCTTGCTCTGCCGTGATCTCGCGAGCGTCGTCCACCAATACTTTCAGTTCTTCGCCAATATTGCCTTCCCTGTCTTTGGCGCTCAGCTTCCCTCTACACAAAATTACCCGGTCTCTCACCCATAAGCCGGTTGTTTGCTGATAGGCATTCGGGAAAAGTATCAGTTCTATCTCGCCAAATTGGTCTTCAATTTTTACGAAGGCCATTTTTGAGCCGGATTTGGTGGTAATTTCACGCATGTCAGTAATACCGCCGCCAATCGTCACCGATTTGCCATCGTGTTCTGGTTTCAAAACATTCAAAGGCAATGTCTGTTCCTCTAAATAATCCTTGAACATAGAGAGTGGATGCTGGCTCAAATATAGTCCAAGCAGTTCTCGTTCCCATAAGAGTTGCTCGCGAGGGTTATATATAACTGCGGCTTTTTCTAACGTCAGCTGGGGCTTGAGTGCTGTCTCGTCTTCGATGATATTCCCAAATAAATCGGTCTGGCCGCTGTTGGCTTCCTTTTGTAAACGGCTGCCGTATGCCAGCATCACATCAAGGTTGTGGAGTAGCGCCGAACGGTCACTATTAAAACGGTCAAAAGCGCCCGCTTTGGTCAGACTTTCCAGTGCCTTGCGGTTCACTTGGCGAACAGAACATTTTGCCAGGAAATCTTCCAATGATGTGAAGCCGTCATCAGCCTTACGGGCCATGATAATTTCTTCTACCGCGCCCGTTCCGACGTTCTTGATAGCGTCCATACCAAAGCGAATCTGTGCTTTGCGGTTGTCTGGGTTTTGCGGGTCGGGTACAACGGCAAATTCGTGATACGATTCAGTCACATCTGGCGGCAGTACGTCGATACCCATTTTTTGACACTCAGTAATTTCAATCGATAGGCGGTCGGTATCGTCATAGTCGCTGGTCATTAAGGCAGCCATGAATGCCGACGGGTAGTGGGCTTTGAGGTACGCCGTCCAGTAGGATGTTAGGCCATAGCAGGCCGAGTGCGACTTGTTGAAACAGTAGTCGGCGAAGCCAAGCAGGTCTTTCCAGAATTTCTCGATGACCGCTTTTGGTACGCCGTTTGCTACGGCGCCATCTATAAACTTAACTTGCATCTTCTGCATCACATCGAGCTTCTTTTTACCGATAGCCTTGCGCAAGGTGTCGGCTTCACCACCGGTGAATCCACACACGTCGCGTGAGATCTGCATAACTTGCTCTTGGTACACCAGCACACCGTACGTCGTGCCGAGGGCCGATTCCATAAGCGGGTGGGCATAGCTCACCTTTTCCAGGCCATTTTTACGCTTGATAAAGCTATCGGTCAGCCCTGCACTCAGCGGACCGGGGCGGTATAGGGCGCCCATGGCGATGACGTCATTAAATTCGGTCGGCTTGAGTTCGCGCAGGTAGCGCTTCATACCCGATGATTCAAACTGGAATACGCCGGTGGTATCGCCGCGGCCCAGCAGTTTGAATGTCGCGTCGTCATCTAACGGCACGGTCTTCATGTCTATGTCGGTGCCATAGGCCTTTTTGATAATACGCAGCGTGTTCTTAATGATGGTTAAGTTCGACAGGCCCAAGAAGTCCATTTTCAACAGGCCGAGTTCTTCGATCTGTCCCATGCTGAACTGGGCGGCTACGACGCCTTTTTGAGCCATTTCCAACGGCACAAATTTTACCAGCTCGTCTGGTGCGATAATGACACCGCAGGCGTGGACGCCGTGGCTTCTGATCGTCCCTTCAAGGGCGATAGCGAGATCGATGACTTCTTTGGAGGTCGTGTTCGTTTCGTATTCACGCTTCAGGTCAGGGTCTTTTTCAATCGATACTTTCAGCGGAATGTGGCGGCCCTGCAATGGCGCGGGCACCATCTTGGACAAACGGTCGGCTTCGGCATACGGTACCTGCATAACGCGGGCGACGTCGCGGATGGCGGCGCGGGCGGCCATCTTACCGAATGTCACAATGTTCGACACGCGGTCGTGGCCGTATTTATCGGCACAGTACTGGATAACTTCGTCGCGGCGGTTGTCCTGAATGTCGACGTCGATATCGGGCATACTGATACGATCGGGGTTCAAGAAACGCTCAAACAGCAGCCCGTATGTCAGCGGGTCAAGGTCGGTAATGTGCAGTGCATAGGCGATGATCGAGCCCGCCGCCGAACCACGGCCTGGCCCAAAGATAATACCCTGGTCCTTACCCCAGTTAATGAAGTCCTGCACGATAAGCATGTAACCGTTGAAGCCCATACTGTCGATGACGCGCAGTTCATATTCGGTGCGCTCCAATTCCTCTGGCTTCAGCGTCGTTTTGACCTCGTCTATAGGCATCGCTGCCGCTTCGTCGCGCGTTTTGCCCATGTAGTTTTCAGCGAGGCCACGATACACGAGTTTATCGAGGAATGTTTTTTCGGTCTCGCCATCAGGCACCGGGAACTTAGGGATTAAAATCTTGCCTAATTCAAAATCAAAGTTACAGCGGTCAGCAATTTTACGCGTATTGGTAATTGCTTCGGGGCAGAAGTCTTTCCAGCGGTTAATTAATTCTTCAGGCTCGGTCACGTGTAGTTCAAAGTCCGAAAGGCTCATACGCTTTTCGTCGCTCAGGAACGAGCCAGTCTGTACGCACAATAAAATTTCATGGGCTTGCTGATCTTTGTGGCGCAAATAATGGGCGTCGCAGGTGACCACTGGCGGAATGTCTAACTCTTTGGCTAGTTTCAGCAACTCTTTATTTGCCTTAACTTGCTCATCCCATTTGCTGGGGTGGTCGGGGTGGCCGTGATCTTGGACCTCAATATAATAGCGGTCACCGAAGACTTTCTTGTACCACTGCGCGGTCTCTTTCGCTTTATCGTATTGGCCCTGGCGGATACTATCGGCGACCTCACCACCGATACAACCAGACAATACAATAATGCCTTCGTTATACTTTTCTAATAGCTCATGGTCGACGCGCGGCTTGTAATACACGCCTTCCAAGTTAGCTATTGTTGAGAGTTTCATGAGGTTCTTGTAGCCGATCTCACTAGAGGCCAACAAAATAAGGTGGTAGTACACTTTGTCCTTGCCAGCTTCTTTGTCTTGGATGGTGCGCGCTGCTACATAGGTTTCCATACCTAAGATAGGTTTGACGTCCGCAGCTTTTGCCGCTTTATAAAAGTCGATATTGCCCGAGAGCGTGCCATGGTCGGTCTGAGCGACGGCAACCATGCCCGATTCTTTTACATAACTAACCAGCTCGGGGACTTTGGTCAGCCCATCAAGCAAACTGTACTGCGTGTGGTTGTGCAAATGCACATAATCTGCCGCAGTTATATCAGTAGTGCCGTTGTCTATCATCCCCTCAGCCATATCTATTCATTATACCGAAAAAGCACTAGCATGCGCATACATAACGCCAGCTTTTACAACAAACAATGCCAGCCAAGGAGTGTTAGCTATAGCACCACCCAATTCCAGGCAGGTGCCGAACCGCTACCTGAGTACGTTAACTTTATTGACTTGCCAGAGGGTACGATGACCGTGCCGGTTGCAATACCCAGCGATGTACCAGCAATGGCAATATCGGTCACTTGCCCGCCCGTTACCGTCACCGCGGCGTCGCGCCAAAACGGGTTGGTTAGCGCCACGGTAGTCGCCGGAATAGTCGGTGCCGTTACATGGCCGCGCTGCTGGAAGAAAGAGCGCACTTGCATATTACCACCGCCGTTCAAGAGCGGCTTGGTGTCCGAATTGATGAAACCCATCCACACAAAACCGGTAAGAAAATTGTACGGGTCGCTGATGTGGTACTGATTTATAACTTCAGTGTCCATATGGGCGATGGTCGTCGGGAAGTTGACCGCCCCATCCGAAGCCGATTTAAACACTGTGGCGTCGATGGCAATATTACAGCCTTCGGCCGAGATGTAATCAGCATGCCAGCCGTGGTTAAAGCTATCTGAGCTATTCGGGCCGGCAATCAGTATGGCTGAGCTGCAGAAGATACAACGGGTACTCTTAATATTGACGTGGTCAGTGACTCCCAAGCCGTAGCTCCAGCCATAAATTGTTAGCGAACCGATCTCACACAAGTCATTATTGCCGAGCGCAGGCATATAGACCGCTACTTGGCCAGACGTCAGGCTGGACGGGCCAGCACTGCCAAAATTAGCAGCACTATCAAACGGCAGGCAGGCTATCCCGTCTAATGACGCATTCGCAACTTTTCGTAAGTCAAAGCCACCGTAACTCGTATTTATAGGCGTAGCCAGCATAAAGTTCCGCAAAATGATGTGCATGTTCGAGTAATGGTTATCGCCACTATCCCAGCCCGAAGGCAAACCGACATTATCCATGGCAATACGCGTCGGGCCACCAATGACAGCCGGGTTGCCATAGGTGCCATCTGCAGTCAGGCCGAGCAACGTCGAAAAGAGCACTGCACCGGTGAGATTTGGCGTGGTCTGGTTCCAGTGGATTGTCGATGAAGCATCTATCGGGCCGGCGATTTCCAGGGCAAACTTGGTCTGTTTGGCCGGCGACACCAGCGGCAGTGGAATTTGGGCATTACCCAGTGTGTCGGTGGATTTGATTGTCTCCCCATTCAGTATATAGATGCCTTCGGTTAGCATCACTTTGGCGGCGTTGAGCCCTAACTCCTGAGCTTGCGATACAGCGTACGATACGGCTGCGGCAACCGAGGCCGTATCGTCAGTCCCCAGGACCGCAAAAGTCTTGGCATAATTAGAGCCAGGGCCGCTGTCCAATACACAGTGCGTGGCATCGGTGACCGAATCGACCGTCGTTACGGTGGTCACACCTGCCGTAGGGTTACGCAACACGAACACTTTACCCTCGTCTGCCGAAGTAAATTGCATAGCGCTTGGTACGCTGCCATCTAAGGTAAAGATGTGGCCGCTGGAGGTGTACGTACCGATAATCATGCGACCATCCCGTTTTGCGCCATGGTTTTCGGGCGTATCGATAACCATATCGCCGCCGACGTTCACCGCCGTGGCACTCGTAGTCGGGCCTATGTCAGAAACAATAGGGTCAGTATCTGTGGGGTCCGGATCACCGCCGCCTGAAATGCCCAGGCCAAATGCTGCCCCAAGCGCCATCCAGTCGTCACTGCCCGCACCGTTTGCGACAGGCGCATAGGTACCGGTGCTGGTCACAATCTTATCTATGCTGCTTTCCGAGCCGGAAGTCTCACGCACGGTGAACCCCGTGCCGGCCGAGCTGACGCCAGCGTTGGAAACCATCCAGCCAAAAACTACTTCATCGGCTTGGGTCGTGGTCATATTGCCGGCATTGAGCGTCGAGCCATTGCCGTTTGCGCTCGTAAACTGGTCAAGTGAGTCAACGCCGCTGTATTCGTGAATGAGAATACGATTGTAGCTGGTGGCGGCACCTCCAGTCGTTGGATAATTTACGGTAACCGTATTACTACCGCCGCTCGGTGCAACACCATAAAAGATAGTGCTGACAAAGGGACTGCCACCGATAGACGCCGTCATAGTGACGCCGGCTGTATAGGTCGTGCCCAGCGTATCGGTCACACTAAACGCCAGTGGTGTCAGATAGGCTTGGCCGGCCACCGCCACAACAATTAAATTGCCGGAGGTTATACCCGAGGTGAATGCCGTATTCCAGGTGTTACCATTTGCTGCGCTAAAGGTATTACTGCTTTGTACATATGCTGCTGCCATACTATTTTCCTTGCTGTAGTGTCATGTTAATTTGTTGGAATATGTGCGCTGGCATCGATGCGTTCCGAACCAGTCATAGTAAAACCGAACAGTCCAAATATAGAAAAATGCGTAGCTCCGGTAACCCACATGGCATCGGTCCGGCCACTACCATCTACATCATTACGTCCAGCCCAGATCAAACCGTCAAGGCAGTTATTTGGGTCATAAAAATGGGCGCCACCTGCCGGAGCATACGTCCAAGCAGCTGCACCCGTACTATCATCCTCAAAGTCACAACAATCAACCTTCACTGTGCAGGTAGTTGGCACCGCAACTACGCCACGGCTCGGGTCATACCCTGCAAAGCCCCAAGGGCACTGTGCGATGGTAAGGGTAGTAATATGACCGGCATGTACTGCGCTGCGCCGGAACGGCACGGCCACTTTACAGCGCCGTATTATTGCTGAGCCTATATGTACGTGTTCAGTATAAGGGACGCCTGCATAGTAGCCGGTAGCTACAATCGCGTCTGCCTTAACGGCACCGCTTCCTTTTACGGGTAGCAGCAAGGCTGCGCCAGTCGCATGAGTCGGTTCTGGAATATCATCGAGCGGCGCAGTAACATCAAATGCCACCGATCCGATAGTGGCAGCCGCACATGCTTCGACATTTATGGCACAAAGCGACGGGTCTGTGGGCTGTCGCACTATGATACCGTCAGCTATAAAGTGTACATTCGTATATCGCTCTCCGCCGCGTAGTGGTGCCTTGTCATAGTCCGGAGCGCCAAATATCGCAGGCAATCCCTTTGCTTCACTCCACGCAAACGATGTCGCGTAGCCTACCGTCAACATGCTGGCGGTCGCCGGCGCACGCTTATTATCGCCACGGGGCGAATAGGGCATACCTACACCCACAACGCCAAAGGATAGCCGCGCACTATCACGCGCAATATACGGTAACCGGAATAACGCATACGACCCGTTGCTGTCTGCCGTCAGCCGGCCAGGAGCACCAGCGTCGATACGATAGATGACCGGCCGAGGAAAAAATAAACAGCCCCCCGATGCGGAAGCCAGCATTGCGTTCCAAGCCGCCAGTATGGCATTGTAATCGTCGGTCCGGCCATCGCCTACCGCCCCATAATCTTCGACGTTAAATAATGGCAGGCCGTTCGCGTACGCTGCCACGGACGCCGGTGGCGGCGATTGTGCAATCGAGGCGGCCGCGACCGCCTCCTTTTTCAGCGTGCCGTCACTATTATGGGATGTTAACAGATAGTCGTTTAGTACGTCACCCCAGTCATTTTCACCATTTATCGGTAACCTTGCCATAACCCTCACCTTTTATATTAAGTTATTACCAAATGACACCCCAAACACGCCCCCTCATGACCCAGAAAGCAGCCGGGAGCTTCAGATGGATAAGCGATAGTGAAAGGAAGCCGTTTAAGACTTGTCTCCGGGTGACTGAATCTGGATGGGAAGTGGGAAGACGTGCCATATGTGACTATGTTAACTCGTTACCTTTGTAACCTTAAAATACCATAAGCACTATGCCTCGTTCAACTTAGGGAGGCGCCGCATGCGCCTTTAGCCAAAAGACGTCCACAGCCTGCTACACTGGTAGTATATAGCCGCACCCAATAGTTCGGCTGGCACCATAACCAGAAGGGACAACACATGTTCAAAGACAGCTACGCATTTAGTGGATTTTCTACCAACGATATTGCAGCCGCAAAGGACTTTTACGGCAACACGCTGGGCCTGGACGTCAGCGACCAGAACGGCATGCTACAGATCAAGCTCGCCACCGGCGGTATGGTGCTTGCATACCCCAAGCCCAACCACGAGCCCGCAAGCTTCACCATCCTCAACTTCCCTGTTGATGACATCGATACCGCAGTGGATGCCTTAGCCGCCAAAGGTGTGACGTTTGAAATTTATGAAGGCATGCAGCAGGACGACAAAGGCATCGCCCGCGGCTTGACGGCAAACATGGGCCCAGATATTGCCTGGTTCAAAGACCCGGCCGGTAATATCTTGGCAGTCCTGCAAGATACGCCCACCGCAGTCTAGGGATTAAACTAGTCCATTCTCGATAAAGTCTATAAAACCTTTGTCGTACACTTCACCCCTTGTAAGATAAGCACCATTTATTTCAAGTATTTTATCCTGAACCTGCTTCGCAGTCGAACGACCGACGACATGAAGCTTAGGAGAGGAGGATGCCTTAGATATCATCCTCTGGAAAAGCGCATCATTTGCTCGGTATCCAATCACATAAATGTCTGTCGCTTGGGAAAATATACGGTCAAACTCTGCTTCCATGCGCTCCATAAAACCTTTTATAAGGTCATACATCTTAGCCGAAAGTGGAAGCATTATTAGAGGATATCCATAATTTCCTGTGCCAAATGAATTCGAGAAAAAATGGTCAATGTCCAAAATATTATTATTCAGTGGGTCGAGTATTTTCATCCGCTTTTCGATAGGTTCAGCCTTGAACATGTTGCCTGATATTCTACTGAATAGCACATCAGTCTGGCCTCCCCATAAATCTACTGGGGCGACTGAGTCATCCGATGATCGCTGGTCCACAAACCAGTTGACAGAACCGTGAGGCTTCAAATAATTTACATTAGTATACTTCTCTAATTCACCGCTTAAGTCGTAACCTAATATCTTAACCATCGCCTTGTCTAACAGTGTATCGTAATTAAAATTTACAAACGCATTTTCGTCTTTGTGATCGTTGCTAACAATTTTTTGCAAAAACAAATAATAGCCATTGTTCTCTGAATAACTATTCCTGGATATCGTTGACATCATTCGCCAAATATATAATGCGAGGTCACCAAAGTCTTTCCTACCGGCGGCCAGCGTTTCTTTTCCGTGAGGTTCTCCTAACCGCGTCCACTCTGCTGTAAGCCAAGGCTCAAGTGGAGTGTCGCCTATCTTATCCTTAAACGCCCTAATCTTGGCGGGGCTAACATAGACCTCATTTGCATACGCTTCGTACTTGGGGTCAAAGAGCTGATCCACTAGTGGCGCAGCATGATTATCAGGCATTTCCTGCTTCTCCTGAGAGCCAAGGCTTGCACCAGCGCCGAATATGTAAACTTTCATTAAATTACCTACAATTATTTAAAATTTTATCTTAGCATTAAAGCTAATTAATCCTCACGGCCAAAACGTATAGACAATTACCGCGTTGGGGCTAGTGACGTCGCTAGTGTCTCCACTGGGCAGGGCGGAATGACCGGGTCAATCACTGGCTGGCTGGAAAGCGGGCCGGTGGTGTCACCGTTCTCAAAGGCATTGGTCGCTGCGAAATAGCCGGTAAACGGCAGCGGGCCAGTTAGGTGGTACCACTGGCCGGTCTTATTCGACGGCGCAGCACCGACCGGGCCGGTCGCATAACAGTCCACGCCGACTCCCTGGCCGGCTTCCATAACCGGGCCGGGATTAGACGCATCTTGATAGTCTACAAAAGTATGCACTTCGGCTGCTTGGGCAATTTCGGTGCGGATCTTGTTGTTGTCGAGCAAGATGCCGGGGCCAGGTGACGGGTAAACCCGACCCTTGTAGGTAATGGTCGGTACGACATCAGTACCTGGTCCCGGTGATGGCGTGGCGGACGCTTCAGCGCCGGCGTTTGGCTGCTGGCCGGTACCGGGCACGCTGCATGAAGCAGCCAGTAACCC
>Ga0247778_1000666_pt1 | contig 33396 bp, 28 predicted proteins | sample UWRJL049202B5_FD_179939 | JGI IMG/M metagenome (GOLD analysis project Ga0247778, IMG submission 179939) | Plant litter microbial communities from Arlington Agricultural Research Station in Wisconsin, United States - UWRJ-L049-202B-5 | ecosystem: Environmental > Terrestrial > Plant litter >...
CCAACGTTCATGCCGCTTTTCCCGCCATCATTTCTTACTTCTTTTCTCTTTTTCTGAGGAATTTATTGCCCGGGTCCACCCGGACGGGAACTCCCTGCAACTAGTAGCAACGACTTGTTCATCCTTAGTGTCAAGGTCAAATTGGCCATAACTACCTTTGAAATACCACTTAGGGTCAAATGCCCCCTCAATCTGGCCAAATAGGGCGTTTTTTGCCTGCATACGGTCCAATTGCCGAATGGAAGCCCTGGTAGGATGTATAATGGATTAGAGGATCTCAACTCCTGGTGAATACCGGCGTCCCGGAATTCATGCCATCTCGTCGATTGGGGAATAATTTACTGGCATGATATTATAAGAATGTCATTTATCTCTTCAAATAAAAACCCCATATGAACAAGGTAGTATTGTCTTTTGCAACCCTCAGCCTGATGACCTGTCTGAATAGTTGCGCCGTTGTCGGCGGAATCTTCAAGGCCGGCGTCTGGGTGGGCATCCTCGCTGTCGTCGGGATCATCGCCCTCATCCTATTTATTGTATCACGCAGTTCCAAAAAATGAGCAGGAAAAGGAGCCGGATAATTTATTGATGTGCTCCGGTATGGATATCCAGGGACCAGGGACGGGGCTCCGGCACCCATAACCTACCATCGCCGATCTCCACCGGCATCCAGATATAGGTAGATTCCCACTGGGTCTTCGGCTTCCAGACATCCCCCATGAAAATAATGGTGGTTGCTTTTCTGCCCGCGACTTTCAAAAGCATGGTAGACTGAGCGCCATAGGTATTCTTTTCCGGAGGCGCGATGTCCCTGAATTCCGACCAGGGACCCTCCAGCGACGGCGCGGTGGCATATTTATTTGGATTGGCCCGCCAACCGGTCAGGGCAGAACCGATGGCATAATAGAGGCCGTTATAGTGTACGATTGCGCCACCTTCCATATGCTCTTTGATCAGGCACATCTCTTTGTCGAGGCTCATATAGTCTTCCGAGAGCCGCGCGATCCGGAAGCCATAGGGCCTGTCTTCAAAGACGAGGTAGGCGGTTCCGTCGTCGTCGATGAACTGGCCGATATCCCTGCTCTCATGGTTCAGGGGTCGAAAGCTCTTTACATATACAAATGGCCCGGCCGGCCGGTCACTAACAGCAATGCCCACTCTGGCCAATTTGTAGCTGCGATCGTCCAGATGAAAGTACATCACGTATTTTCGGGTCCCGGCATTATAATAGACCTTGGGCCGTTCCAGGACCCAGTGCGCACCCAGGTTCTCCGGATCGGTGATCTGCAGGGCATTACCCCGGAATTTCCAGTGGAGGAGGTCCCGGGATGAATAGCAGCTCACGTAACGGAAATTGGTATCCAATCCCTGGCTGCGCTGCTCGCCATACCAATAATAAGTTTTTTTGATCCTGATGATCCCGCCTCCATGCGCCTGGATATGATGACCATCCTCGTCCGGCCATGGCTGGCCGGGATTGAAAGTTGACAATGATTGGGCGGTGGCGGCAGCGGCAATAATAAGACCGCAGGCGGCGATGGCAATAGCCCGCATGGATTGGACGGCGAAGGGAAGTTGAAGGAACATCACGGTAATTCTAATTTTCAATTTGCCATGGAAGTTACAAACTTACATCCATTAAAATAATACGAACATCCAAACCCTATTTAGCAATTCCCAGCAACCGCCGAGCCAATAACATCTCAAAAACTATCCTCCATTTTTCTTGTCGGGACGCCGCTGATCGCCTATTTTAGTGCGGGCCTTATCCCCGGTCCGCCTAGCTATGACGACAAATCGCACAGTACGAAACATCGCTCAGATCTACCTTACGCTCGTTCCATTTGCGGCAGCTGTCCTGGCCTTTGCCATCGGGCATATCAGCCATACGATCTATCTGCCCATCTGGGGTATTCATGCCTGTGGGATGGCAATGGCGGCCTGGACCCTCGGCGCCCACGCAATCAATAGCCAGGACAGCGAAAGCCGGCAGATGGCCCTTATCGCCTCATTCCTGATCCTCCCCTGGATCTTTATCTCCATTTTCTTCGGCATGGGACCTCCTCCTGCTACCGCCGCAGGATGGGTGGCGACAGCCACCGAACAACAGATACGATTTGCCGCCATCCTTGTGCTCAGCGGCATCCTGATAACGGGCGCCTTCGCCTTACTGAGAGAAAAACTCAAGACCGACGGCGAAAATATCTATTCATTGCTGGGGATCACCGCAGTCATGATCGCCACTCCCCTTTACATCATCAATATGACCTGGTGGGGCGGCTTCTTAGTAGAATCATTCAGGGGATTTGTCGCTGCCGGCGCAGTAAAACGTCCGGACTGGTATATTCCGGCGAGAGAACAATTCGGCCTGATCAGCACCATCGAGGTGGGGCTTTTTTACCTGGCGACGGCCGCCTTTGCAGCCTCCCTGAAAAAGACCAGACTCTTTAGACCAAAACCCTGCAATAGCTATATTATAACGAGCCTCATAGCCTTTATGCTAAATCTCATACCCCCTCTCAGCCCCGAGCCGCTGGCAACGATCAGTTATGTCGTATCCATCCCGGCCTTCCCCTTTATCATGCCCTACCTGATCGCCATCAATTTGTTGCGACGCATAAAGGTATCCTGACCGACAACCAGCATCCTTTTCCCGGCTCCGTAGTGATAGTGGCCGTCCCGTTATAGGATTCCGCCCTATTCAGAATATTGGCAAGCCCGATACCCCTTCTTCTTTGCTGCAGGTCGAACCCGATGCCATCGTCCCTGATATCCATGCCGAGGATGGTTGGGTCATTAAAAAGACGCAGGTCAATCCGGGAGGCGCCGGAATGTTTGGCGATGTTGCTCAGTTGTTCCTGCACAATCCTGAACAGGCTTTCCTTCACCGCAAAAGGGATCTTCTCTTCAGAAAACTGATCCATATCTACCTGTATCTTATTGGAGAAAGTGTAGTTCCCGATCAGCAGTTCCAGTTCATCTTTCAGGTTCTTTTCCGAAAATCTCGGCACGACCATTTGATGCGAGAGATTCCTTGCCTCCGCGATCGCAACCTCTAAAGTCTGCCGGCAGTGGAAGACGATCTGCAGATTACCTTCCGGCTCATCCAGGAAATAACCCAGCCGCAGGTTGATCGAGACCAGGATTTGGTTGATATTGTCATGCAACTCCCGGCCCAGTGCATTCCTTTCCATTTCCTGAGTCTGTAGCATTACCCGATTGATCTCCTTCTGTCTTTCGATCTTACTGGCGATCCGTTCCTCTTCCATTTCCTTCATCAACCGCTTCTGCTCACTGATGTCCACCATGGCGCCGATCGCTCTTACGGGCAGATCCTGCTCGTCCTTTAAGATATACCCTCTATCCAATACCGTTCCATAGCTACCGTCCTGCTGCTCAAACCTGAATTCATCTTCCCACGAGCTGAGATTATTGGTCCTGATCTGCTCCAGCCGGGAGAGGACCTTGGCTCTGTCCCGTGGATGGATCCGGTCGGTCAATTCTATCATATCCGGAACATGCCCGCTGACTTCAAAAGCCAGTATATTGAAGAGATTTTCGTTCCACCAGACCTCACCGGTCAGGAGATCCCAGTCCCAGATAGCATCCTTTGTTGCCCGGGAAAGGATCAGAAAACGTTCATTCGATCTTTTTATTTCCGCGAAGGCAGCCTGGCGCGCCTTCTCCGTCTCGTGTTTATGGATGGCCGCCCTGATGGCTGACGGCAGCCGGATCAACCGATCTTTCAGGATATAGTCATCGGCCCCGGATTTAATGATCGCTGCAGCAAATTCTTCCGACACACTACCGGTCACCAGGATCAAAGGGATGTGCAGGCCTCTTTGCCGGACGATATCCAGCGCCTCGGCGGCATCGAATTGCGGCAGGGAATTATCCGCGAGTATCACGGTCGGAGCAAATTCTGCCAGAGCCTGCAAAAATCCCTCCCTGTTCATAGCCAGCAGGACCTGGCAGCCGGCAAATTCCATTTCCACCATACGACGGATGATCTCTGCGTCTGTATTACTGTCTTCCAGCATCAGGATCTTTACATTCACATCCATAAGAAAGGCATTTAATTGAGGGCTGGTGTAACAACAGCCAATAATGTCTTCAATCAGCAGGGGAACCGGAGCAAGGCATTGAGCCGGTAAAGGGGAACCCGGAAGGCCATCGCATCCAGGAAATGCGTCGAACCACAGGCGAGAATAAAGACGGTAAAAGCTGGTGTAACCGCACAAACCGCAGGACCTGTCTCTTGAAAATATACGGTAGGACTAGCAAGAGGACCATAAACAGGCCGACTCAGATCAGCGGGCCACTGATGATATGCAGCCCATCCATGAAAGGTTTCGACTGGCCGCAATGCCAGCGCGGCGTCAATCGAACTAATTGAGAAGTTTGCCGAAGAATTCTGTCATGGGGTCCATCGTAAAATACCATACCAGAGCCTCTCCGGTGGCAGTCAACCTTTATGCTTCTGGTCGATGAATCGAATACAGGACAGGAAAATAGCGAATAATGAGATAGGTTGTGGTCGTCCGCCCCGTCCGGGTTGCTGGACATTTGATTTTAAGTGTTTACACTTACTGTTTTACGCACCATTGATTTACTCCTGGATTCCGATCCCGGCTGCCGGACAGTTGCCTTTCCAAAAATGGGACGCAACCGTCCTGATTAAGGATATTCAGTGCTTCCACGCCCCCGGAATCACCATGAGCAATAAAATGTAAAACTGGAAGAACCCCGCGTTGGCAGAGGGTCTTATAGCATTGCCCGATCCTGATCTAACGGTTTCCCGCAGTTGGCATGCCAATTGAATTATACATTTCGGTTTTTCATAGGATATTGGATTTAAAGACGGGGCTGGATTTCTATCCTGGCCCTTTTTTTATTCTTACAGTTTGTATATTTAACCTTCCCTAATCAAGGTTAAATATGAAGAAAAATATATCTGTGGTCGTTTTAGCAGTGTTTGTCATGATCCGACTGCAGGCCCAAAAAACACCCTACGCTTATGTCAACCCCTTCTTAGGCACCGCCACATTATGGGACAGCGCCGAGATCGGTTTCAAGCCCACACACAGGACCTGGGGCGCCGAAGTCTTCCCCGGATCGTCATTACCCAATGCAATGGTTCAGTTGAGCCCCCTAACACAGTTCCATAGTGGTTCCGGTTACCAGTACGAGGACAGCCTCATCTACGGATTTATCCATACCAGTAAAGGGCATTGGAACCTGGGCTATGTGCCCCTGTTACCCTTCACCGGTACGGTGTCGCCGGATAACTACGCATCAGCCTACAGCCACGATAACGAATCGGCCCATCCCGGTTATTACCAGGTATATCTCCGGCGTTATGCGATCAATGTTGAACTCACGTCCACCTTACGCTGTGCCTATCACAAGTACAGGTTCACTCCAGGGCAGCCCAGGCAGCTATTGGCCGATCTGGCTATGTCCAATGAAAGGGTCAATGCCTGGAACATTTCACAGGAGGGAGACCATGTCTTCAGGGGTTTCCAACAGGCCGGAGAAAAAATATATTTCTACGCAGTGGCCAATCACAGCATACAGCATATCGACTCGCTGAAAAATGAAAAGAGGACAATCCCTGTCGTTCATTTCGTCGATGCGTCCGGAGATCTTGAACTGCAGATAGGATTCTCTTTCGTCAGCATGCAGAATGCAAAGGAGAACCTGGAAAAAGAGATGCTGGGGAAGAGCTTCGCACAGGTGAAAGAGCAGGCCAGCCAGACCTGGGACAAACTATTGTCAAAGATCATCGTAACGGGTGGCACCGAAAGACAGAAGGGCATCTTCTATTCAACACTCTACCGCAGCTTCCTCTGGCCGGCATTGCGCAGTGATATCAACGGAGACTTTATGGACCTCAGCGGCAAGGTCGTCAACAAGGACTTCCATTACTACACGGAACCCTCTCTTTGGGATGATTACCGTAACAAGTTGGTCTTATTGGGACTTCTTTCTCCAACCGTGACAAATGACGTCATCCGATCCCTGATCGATAAGGGTAACGTAAAAGGATTCATGCCGACCTTTTTTCATGGCGACCATGCCTCCGTGTTTATTACAGGGTCCTGGTTACGGGGACTAAGAGGATATGATGTCAACAACGCCTATCAACTCATGTTGAAAAATGCCACCGTCGAAGGGACCCGCCGCTATGTGAATGAATACAACGATAAGGGATACATCGCCGAACAGGTGGTCGAACACCCGGTTGTAGAAACCGTGACCAGGGCGGCAGTTACAAAAACCCTGGAATATGCCTATGATGATTATGCGGTCGCCCTGCTGGCAAAAGAACTTGGCGATACGGCCAGTTATAATATGTTGAGCAAAAGAACCGGCAATTATAAGAATGTTTTCGATCCCAGCACCCGGTTTATGCGGGGCCGCCTGGCGGATGGCAGCTGGGTGAAAAATTTTGATCCGGAGTATCCTTACTATGAATACATGTACCGGGAAGCCAATGCATGGCAGTCCTCCTTTTTCGCACCGCATGATCCGAAAGGATTGGCCGCGCTATATGGCAGCAAAGATGATCTCGATAAAAAATTGGATTCGCTGTTCACCCTTCCCTGGGATGGCGTAGAGGCCTATAACCTATCGGGTTTTATCGGCCAATACTGCCAGGGCAATCAACCGGACCACAGCGTCCCCTGGATGTATTATTTTGCCGGCAAGCAGGAAAAGTCCCAGGTGATCCTGGATAGTATCATGAATCACTTTTATGATATGGGCAAGGAAGGCCTCGCCTATGCCGGGATGGACGATGCCGGCGAAATGTCCTCATGGTATGTCTTCGCCGCGATGGGGTTCTATCCCTTCTCCCCGGCCGACCCCAGGTATCTGATCTCCGTACCTCTTTTCGACAAGATCGAAATAACACCAGAGGATCATAAAACCTTTACGATCCTTAAAAAGGGCGCCGGGGAGAAAATAGCAGATATCAGGGTTACAGGTCAGAAGATCGATGACTATTTCCTGACCGATAAAGACCTGAAAAAGGGAGGAAAATTAACAATAACCGTCAAATGAATTCCACCTTCTGCGGATCGTCTATAACCGTCAGCCCTGATCGGACTCCCTCGGATTGAATTTGCGGGGAATCAGACCCTTTCCGTTTCCAGAAATGGGACCCGCATGTCCAAATTAAGGACGACAGAACCCTCCATCGCCTTTGGCGCTGCCCTGACCATCGCCGGCAAAACAGAGCCTTCCCCGCCATAGCAAAGGCTTTCACGCTATTTTCGGGTCTTTGCTTAACGGGTCCGGGTAGTTGGCATACCAATTGAATTATACACTTCGGTTTTTCATAGGATATTGGATTTAAAGACGGGGCTGGATTTCTATCCTGGCCCTTTTTTTTATAAAACTCAGTTGCAGATCCCGGCAATGAGATCTTCACCACCCTACCGTAATTTGACCGCGTATTTTTTCCTTAAATGAAGGACACCCATCCACCCGTTGTTTTATACTAGCCCATCTTAATGTCCAGGTTATAATCGAATACAGCCGGCGCCAGGTCGGCTTGGTTCCTGAAATTGCCGTTGATGCTGCCCTTGGTATCCCGGTTGCCTTGAACTTCATGATGCAAGTACACCGATTGCCATATAGCCGGCAAAAATAAACCCCTGTAGAAACAGGGGTCGTAACCAAAACTAACTGCTTATGAGAAACTTGTATGCTGTACCAGCTGAATTATTTATTTTATGTGTTGATCATTTTCTTCATCAAAGGTACTTACATGCGGGGATCAAAGCTGTTTTCAGACTGTTAATTCCGGGATAATGAAATGTTAATTGCACCCGGTAAATAAATTTCGGCGTTTTAAGGGTAGCATCCTATCTTTAAAAGGCATTTGCATAACCCCCTAATTGCAAACCATGACTAAAGTGCTAAGGCATATCCTTATGATCGACGACGATCCCGACGATGCGCTATTTTTCCAGGATGCCCTCGCCGATCTGGCGCCGGATACGAATTTCTCCTATATGCAGGATGGTGAGCGGGCAATCGAATTCCTTGTACAGTGCAGGAGGGACCTATACCCGGATGTCATTTTCATGGATATCAGCATGCCTACCATGAATGGTTGGGATTGCCTCCGGGAAATCAAAAAGATCATGTACCACAACCGGATACCCATCGTCATGTTCTCCACGCTGAATTTTAAATTGCAGGAACTTAGCCCCTCCGATGTCGGGGCAACAGCCTTCCTGACCAAGGCTGACTCGATGTGGGGCCTGAAAAAAAATCTCACAAACCTATTCAATACTCTTTTCCCTGAATTGTAACACCAGCGCCATAAAAAAACGGGACTCCGGATGACCGGCGTCCCGCCCTGAACACTACTTCACTTTTGCCGCTTCTTCAATGACCTTTGCAACTGCCTGTGGCTGGAATGTCGGCACAGCCCGATCACCTATTGCCACACTGCCTCCTGGTCCCCGCCAATACGATTGTCATGCCACGCATCACAAGGAGGCATAATAACCTCAATTGCCATCATCAATCGAGATTCATAAACACGAAATATCCCTTTCCTGCCAGTGGCATGCTATTTTATATATATGAGATATCCTCCAAATTCGAATATTCCAACTTCAGTAATTTCATCACCTGGCGCTACCGGTCCGACCCGACCCTCGCTGTAAAACATTTTCACATGTTGCCCGATCTTTTGTGTTTCTCTCATTTGCGTTGGAACTTTGTCTATCAACGTCCTCAGCATCTTATGACCCGCCTTGCCAAAAAAGCCCGCGTGTTCTATATCGAAGAACCCCTCTTCGACGCAAAAGAGGGCCATTATTACCATATATATAAAGAACCTGCGGCAGATCTTTTCGTCATCATCCCTCATATGGTATCCGGTATCGACCAGGAAGAGATCATTGCCCGTCAAAGGGAGATATTGTCATCCATCCTGGAGTTTCAGGATATTCAGCGGTATATATCCTGGTATTATTCTCCCATGATGTACGCCCACTCAGATCATCTGCAGCCTGTTTATACCGTGTATGACTGTATGGATGAGCTATCCGCATTTATGTTCGCCCCTCCTGCCCTGAAGGAGAATGAGAGGAACCTTCTGGATAAGGCTGATATCGTTTTTACAGGCGGTCACAGCCTCTACCAGGCAAAAAAGAACCTGCATCCGAATATTCATCCCTTCCCCAGCAGTATTGACAAGGATCATTTCCATCTGGCCAGAAAGCCCGCCAAAATTCCACAAGATCAATATAAGATCCCAAGACCACGTATCGGCTTCTACGGTGTTATCGATGAGCGCCTGGATATCGACCTGCTGTCCAAACTGGCAGATCTCAGACCCGGGTGGCAATTCATCCTGGCAGGCCCGGTGGTTAAAATAGACCCGGCCATCTTACCCCGCAACCCGAATATCCACTACTTAGGACCCAAACAATATAGCGAGCTGCCATGCTACCTGGCAGGATGGGATATCGCCATGATGCCCTTTGCCATGAATGACAGCACCCGCTTCATCAGTCCGACCAAAACGCCGGAATACCTGGCCGGCGGGAAGCCCGTCATCTCCTCTCCCATCGCAGACGTCGTAACGCCATACGCCGATCTTGGCCTCGTCCATATCGCCAATTCTCCCGGCTCGTTCATCGATGCTGCAGAACAGATATTGGAAGGATCTGCGTATTACTCCGATTGGCTGGAAAAGGTCGATGCCTTCCTCGCCGATCTTTCCTGGGACAGGACAGTAGGGGAGATGGAGACGCTGATCGTCTCCGGTATTCAGAATAAGAACGCTAAGCCCATCAAAAACAGAAAAATTTATGTTTGATTATCTCATCGTCGGCGCCGGCTTTGCCGGATCCGTCCTGGCCGAACGGCTGGCGTCTATCGGAAAAAAGATCCTGATAGTTGACAAAAGAAACCATATTGGCGGCAACACCTATGATTATTACAATAAGGAAGGCATACTTATTCACAAATATGGCCCGCACATTTTCCATACCAATGCACGGGATGTATACGATTACCTGGGACAGTTCACCAGCTGGAGACCCTATGAACACCGTGTACTGGCCAGCGTCGACGGCATGCTGGTCCCTGTCCCGATCAACCTCAATACGATCAATGCGCTGTACGGTCTCAATATTTCCTCCCGCGAGGTGGACGCCTTCTTCGCATCGGTCGCTGAAAAGAAAGATCGTATCCTCACCTCGGAAGATGTCGTGGTGAATAAAGTAGGAAGAGAGCTGTATGAAAAGTTCTTTAAAGGGTATACAAAGAAACAATGGGACCTGGACCCTTCGGAATTAGATGCCTCCGTAACGGCAAGGATCCCGACCCGGAACAACCGCGACAACCGCTATTTTGCGGATACTTACCAGGCAATGCCCCTGCATGGCTATTCCCGGCTCTTTGAGAATATGCTGTCGCATCCGAATATAAAGATTATGCTGAATACCGACTATAAGGAGATCGAAGACATCATCCCCTATAAGAAAATGATCTATTCCGGCCCGGTCGACTACTATTTCGATTACTGTTATGGCAAGTTGCCCTATCGTTCCATCGACTTTGTCTTCGAGACCCTGGAAATGAACACCTTCCAGGCTACGGGGACGATCAATTATCCAAATGAACATCCATACACCCGGGTGACAGAATTCAAATATCTTACCGGTCAGCAGCATAATAAGACCACGGTAGTATATGAATATCCTAAGGCCGACGGCGACCCCTATTACCCCGTGCCAAGGGCAGAAAATGCAGAGCTTTATAAAAAGTATCAGCTCCTGACCAGGGAAATGGAAAATGTCTATTTCACCGGGAGGCTCGCCACCTACAAATATTACAATATGGACCAGGTAGTGGCACAGTCCCTGGCGCTCTTCCGCCGTATCCTGGCAAACGATCCGCCCCAACCGTTACCGGCCCACCAGGCAACAATATCTTAGCGTATGGCAGTTAACAAATTCATGTTTGCGACAGGCATCGAGAACAGCTATCCCAATATACTTTTGCCTGATGGCCGTACGAAGCGGGTCGATGAAATGGAGAAGGCCCTGCATTACCGGTATTGGGAGACGGATTTTAACCTGGTAAAGGAACTGGGGCTGGAATTCCTCCGCTACGGTCCGCCCTATTACAACACGCACCTTGGTCCCGGCCACTATGACTGGACCTTCACCGATATGACCTTTGCCAAATTAAAAGAGCTGGGCATTATTCCTATTGTGGACCTTTGTCATTTTGGCGTTCCCGACTGGTTGGGCAACTTTCAAAACCCGGACTTTCCCAGGCTCTTTGCGGAATATGCAGAGGCATTCGCCGCGCGGTTTCCGTATATCGAGCTGTATACCCCGGTAAATGAGATCTTTATTACGGCGATGTTTTCCGGCCAGTATGGCTGGTGGAATGAACGCCTGAGTTCAGATAAGGCCTTCGTTACTGCATTGAAACACCTCTGTAAGGCAAATGTGCTGGCCATGAAGGCCATCCTGAAAGTGCAACCCAATGCTACCTTTATTCAAAGTGAATCCTCCGAATATTTTCATGCGATGGAACCGGATGCTGTACCCCGTGCGCGGTTCCTAAACCAAAAAAGATTCCTTTCCCTGGATCTTACTTATGGCTATCCGCTAAATGTCGGCATGTATGAATATCTGCTGGCCAATGGCATGACGCAAGAGGAATACTACTGGTTTGTCAACAACCAGGTAAAGGCCCATTGCATCATGGGTAACGATTACTATGTAACGAACGAACACCTGGTATTCCCCGATGGCAGGACCCAGGCTGCAGGCGAAATATTCGGATATTATGTCATCACCAGCCAGTATTTCAAACGCTACCGGCTGCCCATCATGCATACGGAAACCAATATCAGGATGCCTGCCTGCAAAGAATGGCTGCTGAAGCAATGGGCGAATGTACACAGGCTGAAACATGACCGGGTGCCGATCGTGGGATTCACCTGGTATAGCCTGACACACCAGGTAGATTGGGATTCAGCACTTCGTAATGATGACGGGATTATTAATGAGCTGGGACTATACGACCTGGACAGAAAGATCATGCCGGTTGGAGAATCGTATAAGCTGCTAATCAGCCAATGGAAGGATATTCTTCAGGAAGAAAGCTATGGGCTGACCTATCATAATTGGTGATCATTGTACTTCGGCTGCGGCGGCCTACCGGATAAAGATCTTTTTTTGAAGAATGATGTCCGCGGTAAAAAAGGTAAAATTATCATGAGGACTGGCAGACGGCGGACAGTCTGGTTCATTCGACGGAGTCTGCAGGAACGGCATCATGCCATCCCGGTCAGACCTCATATTCCAGTCGATCGGTGCGGGAATCCTTGCTACCAAAATTCCTTCGGATGGGATCTCATTGTCAGACATACACTTGTGATTTAGAAGGTATAGGCAGAAAAAATCATACCAGGGCAATGGTACAGCTAGTCTTAAAAAATAACAATGACTGAAAACATCGATAATCCCTTTAACAGCTTCTGGATGGGCGGATACGAATGCAGCGATCAGCTAAACAACACGGGGCAGCGGGTCGACCTGATGGGCGCTACCCATCATATCGAAAACCTCGACGGAGACTACCGGGCGCTTTTGGATTTCGGGATCAGAACGGTCCGCGAAGGGATCAGGTGGAGCCGGGTGGAGAGGCAGCCCTACGAATATGACTTTAGTGTCGTCGGACATATGCTGGAAGTAGGGAAGGCCCATGGCATCCAGCAGGTCTGGGATATTTGCCATTTTGGCTTTCCCGACGATCTGACCCCTTTGCATCCACAATTTACCCCGCGGTTTACAGCTATCTGCAGCGCCTTTGCGGCGTTTCACCGCAGAGAATGTCCGGATTTGCCTCTAATCGTCACACCGATCAACGAAGTCAGCTTCCTCTCCTGGCTGGGGGGAGAAGTGGGCGGTACCAGTCCCTTTGCAGTTGGGATAGGGTGGCATGTGAAGTATGCGCTGATGCGCGCCTATGTTGCCGGCGTTCGCGCAATCCGCGATATCGATCCCAGCGCCAGGATCCTGACGACGGAACCTCTGGTGAACGTCGTTCCCTCCCTTACGACCGGTAATGCGGCAACTGAAGAGGCGAGGCTCAAACACCTGGAGCAGTTCCAATGCCTGGATATGCTTACGGGCAATATTTGCCCGGAATTGGGCGGGCGTCCCGAATACCTCGATCTGCTGGGGTTCAATTTTTATCACAATAATCAATGGGTTCTCGGGTTGGGGGAAATCCTACACTGGGCCAACCCTCATTCGGACCCACGGTGGTTACCTCTGAGTCAATTACTCCTGGAGGCCTACCAACGGTATCACCGCCCCATCCTGCTATCGGAGACCAGTCATCCCGGCGACCACCGGCCCTTGTGGATCCGGTTTATTGCCGAACAATGCAAAGAGGTGCTGAGGCAGCAGATCCCCCTGCTTGGCATCTGCATCTACCCGCTGATCGACAGACCGGATTGGGATAACCTCGACCATTGGCACCACAGCGGACTGTGGGATCATGAGGTCGTCGATGGGCAACATATTCGGATACTCAACGAAGAATATGCCGCAGAATTATTGAAGGTCCAGCAGGGCTTGCCGGAGGACAATATTGTAAAAAATGAGCGCGTTATTCCTGTGATCGACCATAGCCAATAGCCGCAAAAAATCCAAACACCAAATGAGCCAGAAGTAAATTAACCGCGAAGGTTGTAAAATCAACCGAAGGCGCAAAGGGATGCGTCTCCAGGGTAAATTTCCATATCAATATCGCTGCGATCCCTGACAGCCCCCCAAAGACCAACCCCGTTCCTGCGTTTGCCCTCACGGATCTTTGCTCCCAGATCTGCGCGTAGAGCTCTGCGAACAGGAGACCCACCCCATAGTGCGCGGTCCACCCGGCTGCACGCGAATGTTTCTTTGACATGCCGGGCGCCAGCCGCCGGATCATCTTACCCAATAGCGCCGGCTCCCTCGTATCAGTATCCGACATGGATGAAAAAAGATAGCTGAATAGGGTCATCATGGTAGTTCCAACGATTGCAGAATTGAGTACCCTGGCTTGTTTGAGCATAATATCAAATTTTTATGGGGGCCGACAATCCCAATGTAAGGACAGTCTGTTCCATTGTATCATAATTTTGAAAACCGCTGAGTAGTACGGGCGGACCGACGGCCGACCGGAAGATCAGCGTCGGCAGTCTTGTAATGCCCTTGTATTTAGCCTCCTGCCAGTCGATTCTAAATGCATTCTTTCCCCTCTCTCCCAAAAGGTCCTCACGAAAGGTAAAAAGATCGAATGACGACAGGCTGGTGGACAGCAGGCCTGCGAGCTGTAACAGCACATCAGTCCTTGCAATATTCTCCTTGTTGACCATAACCGATTCGCGCAACAAATACAGGTATTTATCCTCCGCCTCTTTCGATTGTAGCCCGGCACATTTTACACCGATACAGGCGGGAAAAGATGAGGCGGGGGGGTCGGACAACCAAATTCCGGGATCGATATCGACTCCGGATATCGCTTTGGCATGCATCCACTCCGGACCCATTTGTCCCGGGTTCCGTATCGAATTTAGAGAGTCCGTGAAATTATGCCAGGAGGGTAGCAGACCGGCCATCTTATAGCTTACGGACATCGCTGTTCCAAATTTCTCCTGTAATTTTCGCCATTCCGGCTCCATCACCCAACTCCAACAGCAGAGCGGATCGGTATAGAATGTTACTTCTATACCGTCCGTTTGTGTATGACTCATTGCTCTCTGCCTATTTTGCAGTTTTTCTACGTCTTTTTGCGCCATTGGATTTTTCATTTTCTTCATTTTCCTGCTCCATCTGCGGCAGAGGATTGTTCCATTGTTGGATACCGGGAGGAGTAGAGCCATTCACTTCCTGGCTTTTTAGCTTGCTCAACTGTTTGTTTACTTCCTGAACGGCTTCTTCAGTGCGGTCAGAACCTTTGGCTTCATGGCTCAACAGGCCGTTTGTTTCCAATACATAGTTGATGGGATCTTCTATATACTGTATGGTCTCACCCAACTGTGTGGTCTTTCCCTCATTCCATGGACCCGTATAATCGTTGCCGCTGGACATATTGAAATAGACATTGCTGAATTTGGGATCACTCTGCAGCACGCCCGGAGGGAAATTTGGCCGAATCGTATCCAGCGCAGCCTCAAACATCTGGAAATGCGCCACTTCGCGGGTCATTAAGAAACGTAAGGTCTCTTTTACATAGGGGTCTTCCGTAAATTGCAGCAGGTATTCATATACCATCTTGGCTCTCGATTCTGCGGCGATATTCGAACGGAGATCGGCCGTCAATTCGCCGGTGGCATCGCCATTGATATAGGCCGCAGTCCAGGGAACACCCTGAGAATTCGTATAGCATGGGCTGCCGGCACTGCCGATCAGGAATTGCGGAGCCACCATCCCCTGGTGTATCACCTCTTCTTTGGCTGCCTTCCCGTTCATGAGCTTCATGATCTCAGAACTTTCAGCTGCATTCTTCAGGTCGCCATTGACGCCAGTCAGGAGCATTTGAATGGTAGCGCCAACGATCTCAAGATGGCTAAATTCTTCGGTCGCGATATCCATCAGCAGATCGTACTTGTCAGGATAGGGGTTTTTTGCCCCGAATGCCTGGCCAAAATAACGTAAGGCCGCCGCCAATTCTCCATTCGCGCCGCCGAACTGTTCCAGCAGGAGCGTGGCAAAGGCAGGATCCGGCCTGGAAACGCGTGCATTAAATTGCAAATCTTTTACGTGATAAAACATTTTGTGAAAGTTAAAAAGTGAGAAAAATAAGTTCAATACATATGCTTAAATAATTGGGCCACGCCTGCATCACGGGATGGCCCCGGGTTTCCCCAATGGTTTATACGGCCTGCGGGACAACGATCTGATCAGTCATCAACAGCTGATCGCCTGCTTCACCGGAAACTTTGCGATTGAACGATCCTACGAATTCATTATAATATTCCTTCACTTTATAGGAGTAGTTCAATGCGTACCTTCTTACTTCATCCTGCCATCCCGGCTCGTCTGCAAACCTTATCAACGCATCCGTCGTCGCAGAGCCTTGCTGGCCCGAGCTTCTCAGCTGGGAAGAGGCGGTCAGTACGGCCATCGAATAAATAACCCGGTACATTTCGCGATATCTCTTCTTCAAAAGGTTGAAGTCGATGCTATCCTTGGTCGGTTGCATCTCCTGCATGATATAGTCCTTCCCCCGAAAAGTAGAGGTACTCAACAATGCCGGAGTCCGGTTCTGCATTTTTCTCTGTATGGAAACGATCCTGTCAGCCTCCGACTGCCATACAGGTTGCTGGATATTCAGAAATGGCGTTAAAGAGGAGGCGCAGGCCTCTTTCATATCCAGAAGAAAGTATTTATCCCCGTTCCTGTTCAAGGTCTTCAGCAGAAAAGTAAACCTGTTGAGGCCAACACTGCCGGTACCCGCTACGCGGAAGATAACATCGATGGCCTTATAATTATAGGGACTCTTCTCATCATGCTTCAGCCAGGTATCGAGATGAGCCAACAGGTCGTTCCTGAGATCATCCTTTATCCGCAAGTGCTTAGGATTATTTAAAAGTATCTTTCGTTCCCTCTTGCTAAGGACGGTCCGCTTAGTCAAAATATCTTTTTGTCTTTTCCTGGATGCCGCCCTTAAAAAATCCTTTACGATCCCTTCCGAGGTCGTCGGCTCAATATAATCCGGTTTCCCGCAGCGTAAAGTGTCGGCATAAGTCTTCAGGTAGAGGGATACCATTTTTTCAGCCTTTCTTTCCTCGATTCCCAGTGATTCAAAGCCAATATAGATGCTGGTTACGATGCGCGCCAACTCCCAACTGAGGGGCGCCAGCACCGCCTCGTCAAAATCGTTCAGGTCAAAATACACCAATTCATTGCCACCCCGGAAGCTGCCAAAGTTCTCCAAGTGCAAGTCGCCGCAGATCCAGCCCCGGGGTGAGGGCGACAGCAGGCCTCCTTTTGCCAGGTCTTCATAAAACAGGTGGCAGGTGCCGCGATAAAATCTAAAAAGATTCTCTCGCATGAACTTATACTTGTATTTTACGATCCTGGAATTCCGGTTCTTATTGAATTCCTTTATCCTTTCGGCCAGCGTTTTCATGACAGTTGGTTGATGGGTTTATTATTTGGGGCATTGCAGCACGACAATGGATCTTCCTGCTACCGGGATGGTCATTTCGGGCTGGTATTCCTGCCCCGGCATAGATCCGGCCGCAGTATTCAGGATTATCGACCACCTGCAACCGTATTTTGCCCCGGGCAATTTATAATCGATAGCGTCATAATGACTATTGAATATGACATAGAAACTGTCATCTATTATCTTTTCCCCATGTTCGTTGACCATTCTCAATCCCTGCCCGTTCAACCAGACTGCCAGCGATTTGGCATAGTCGGTGGACCAATGTGAATCCTCCATTTGCATACCTTCCGGCAGGAACCAACTGATGTCTTTCAGGCCTGTTCCTTTAATAGGAACACCCTTAAACCACTTCCTTCTGCTAAAGACCGGGTGTTCTTTTCGTAATTGGATAACCAGCCGCGTGAAATCGCGAAGGTCCTTGTCCGCATGTTCCCAATCGATGTAGGAGATCTCATTGTCCTGGCAATAGGCATTGTTATTCCCTTTTTGGGTTTTGGCCAATTCATCACCGGCTACCAGCATGGGCACCCCCTGGGACAAAAAGAGCGTCGCGATAAAATTTCTCATCTGTTGTCTGCGCAGACCCTGGATGCCCTCATCATCGGTCGGCCCCTCTGCCCCGCAATTCCAGGAACGATTATGAGATTCCCCATCCTGGTTATCTTCCCCATTGGCCTCATTGTGCTTTTCGTTATAGGAGACAAGGTCGTTCAGGGTAAATCCGTCATGGGCGGTGATAAAATTGATACTTGCAGTCGGCCGCCTGTTATCATCCTTATACAGGTCGGAACTCCCCGTTAGCCTTTCCGCAAATTCCGCCAGCATGCTATCGGCCCCCCGCCAGAAATCACGCATGCAATCCCTGTATTTTCCATTCCATTCCGCCCATCCGGGAGGAAACTTACCGACCTGGTATCCATCCTCTCCGATATCCCAGGGTTCTGCGATAAGTTTTACCTGGGATATGACAGGATCCTGGTGGATGATATCGAAAAAGCCACTGAGCTTATCCACCAGATGCAGCTGCCGCGCCAGGGTGGAGGCCAGATCGAACCGGAATCCGTCGACATGCATTTCGGTCACCCAATAGCGCAGACTGTCCATGATCAACATCAATACATTCGGCAGCAGCGCATTCAGAGTATTTCCTGTACCCGTATAATCGTTATAATACCGCCGGTCTTCGGTAACCCTGTAATAATTTGCGTTATCGATCCCGCGAAAAGAAAGGGTGGGGCCCATATGGTTGCCTTCCCCGGTATGGTTGTACACAACATCTAGTATTACTTCTATGCCAGCCTTATGCAGCTCTTTTACCATGTCCTTGAACTCCCGGACCTGCCCGCCGGGTTCGGCACTGCGGCTGTAGCGGATATCCGGTGCAAAAAAACCGATGGTATTATATCCCCAATAATTGGTCAGCCCTTTTTCCGTGAGATGGCGATCCGTGATAAAATGGTGGACCGGCATCAGCTCCACCGCAGTAATACCAAGGCTTTTTAAATAGTCGATCGTCACCGGATGGGAAATGGCGGCATAGGTTCCCCGTATTTCTTCGGGAATTGCCGGATGCAGCTGTGTAAAGCCCTTTACGTGCGCCTCATAAATGATCGTGTTGTGATAGGCGATGTCAGGGGCGCGGTCATTTTCCCAGTCGTAGCCCTGGTCGACAACGATTGACTTCGGCGCAAAGGGCGCGCTGTCGGTTGTACTCATGGAAAGGTCGTCTCCTGAAGGCAGGTCATAACCGAACAATGAATCATCCCATTTTACCGTGCTGGCGATTGCCTTTGTATAGGGATCTATCAATAGTTTTTGGGGATTGTACCGGTGGCCATTGGCAGGCTCATAGGGACCGTAGACGCGATAGCCATACAGCTGACCGGGTTTCAGCCCCGGGATGTATCCGTGCCAGATCTGGTGGGTCTTTTCATAGAGGTTTATCCTTTCCTTTTCCGCCTCGCCCGTCGCCGCATCAAAAAGACATAGCTCAACTGCGGTGGCATTGTCGGCAAATAATGCGAAGTTCACACCTTCACCATCCCACGTGGGGCCCAGAGGGTAAGGCCTTCCCGGCCATAATAACCTGCTCATAATTGTTTATTTAATTTTTGTTCACTAACACTTTCCTGGTCATACAATAAAAAAAGCTCCGGTATCTTATTTAACTGAATAGATAAAATAGACGAAACGTAACAAACAATAAAAAACGGGTATTATAATTCGGCAGGAGGCTGCCATTGTGAAATGACTAGTAAATAAAAACTATGCCAGGCCGGTCCGTACATTTTCCGATAGGCGGCCCTGGCCCTGTAACGTTGCGCTTTTTCCCCATTGGGATAATTATGCCTTCTTCTCCTCCTTCGCACGTTTCTTCAATTCCTTTTTCTTTTTCTTTTCTTCCTTTTTCCGCTCTTTTTTATCGATCGGCTTACCCCCGGAACCTTTGTAGGCTTTGGATAATTTACTCTCCTTTTTATCGTCTCCTTCGCCTACGTTATTGATGTTGATGGAATTTTCCAGGGAGGGATAAAGCGCCTGGATGAATGCATTCCGGATGAGCTGACCTAGTATATACCAGACATTCACATCAGGATCTTTCAGGCTTCCTTCAAATTCCGCCCGTGTTGCCAGTTGATCTTTGCTGTGATTTTTGAATACCCATGTCACGGCGCTGATAACAGCCTTATACGCCAGCTTCAGCGGGTGATCCTTATCTTCCTTCCAGTTGATGACTTTCAGGTCTTTTATGATCGGCTTGATATAGCCTTTAATATTGTTGTTTTTTGCCGCCGCCTCTGTATAAATGCTGATTTCTCCCTGTTTTACGTCGAAATTTCCATAAGCCTGCAAAAATGGGTTCAAATTCGTGATATCGAGCTTTACGAGCTCCGCCTTCGCCTCGAAGGTCGGCGCCTTATTCAGGGCATCCAGCTTCATATGCAGCGTTGCCGTTCCCCCATAGACATCGGCTGTCGCCTCGGCGGTAGACGGCAATAGCTCTTTTTCATGTTTCGCGTTGGAAAGGTTCTCCGCAAGGATATGTACCTTTTTCGTGTAGATGTCTATCTTGGGGGAACTGTAAAAATCCCGGTAGTGAATTTCCCCGTTGTGGATCTCCAGCCGGTTCAGCTTAAAGGGTATGAGATGATCGACCACTTCAGTCCAGCTCTTGTCGATATGGGTCTGCGAGGTCGCCTCGGTGGGTCCCTTGGTAAAATTTACGATGGGAGCCCCCACTTCAATTTCAGCGACGATAGAGGCGTGCAGCAGGGCGCGCCATTCAACCGACAGATCTATATCTTTGGCGCTGAAAAAAGGCACAGGTATTTTACCATCAGTTTTATCCAGCCGGATCCCTTTTATAGTATAGGCCCCCCGGATCAAGGCTACGTCGATATCTTCAACATGACCGGTATAACCCTTGATCTGCGTCAGTTGCCGGTTAACATAACGCAGCAAGATCGACGGCAGCATGATCCTGAATATGATGAGTGCGAGCAATAGGCTGCCGAGGATGATGTATACAACTTTTCTTTTTGGGGTTACTTTTTTGGCCATGCCCGAACGCATGCAATTAAATGGCCACGGATTTCCCGGATAAGACATTCTGCACAGGCTTTCAAAATAATGGTATATTAAATTGGGGGAATTATGCCAGGTCGTCCAGCTCATTTTCTGTCTGAGCGTCCGTGACCCTGATCTCACTATCTGCCATTGATTGCTCGATGGCCTTCCCAACCGCCTTGCTCAGCGTGCTGGGACGGTTGGAATCGCTATGCACCCAACTGCGTCCATCAGGTGCGGCAATACATTTAATGAAAATATCAGGAATGGAGTTGCTGCCTGCGACACTACGGGATAAATGAATATTTCTAACATGATAGCAGATAAGGGTATCTGACCACTCCACCATTGCCTTCAGAGGAAAGCGTGAAGCATCGCCGTCAAAGTCAAATTCTAATTGGCAAGTTTTCATGATAAGCTAGTTTAACGGTTAATTAAATGATTATCAGTGACAACTGGGCAATTCCCCACAGTTAGGCACGTGTTGGACACGTAGCGCCACAAAAATATAATAGTTTTTGAATATGGAAATAAAATGGAAAAAATTATCCCGAACTGCGGCCCGGAAGGATGCCTTACCGCTAACCCGAAAAGATCTACAACCCCGGAACGATCATAGAATTTACTTACCTGGCCCCCGCCCGGCGTGAAAAATGAAACACCATGTTATGCAGCAACGACCGTAATACCGACATCCAGATCGTAGACAACAGCAGCGTCAATCCTGTCACAGCCACCCACAGCTTATAAAAGCTTTCCCCGATCATCCCTGCTTTATACGCGACCGCACAGGCCAGCATCCCCAGTTCCCCGGTTTGCGAGAACATGGCGCCCGCATAGAGGCTCCTTCTCCATGGGTGCCCCAGCAACCGAAAGACCACAGCCGACAAACACCTGCAGGTCATGATCGCCTTCCAGGCTTCCCCACCCGCTCCAGGCCCAGACGTTCCGGCGTCGGATAGCCCTTAACAAGAAGATCAAACCCAGGCACCCCGCCCCCGAAGCCATCAGGATGCCCCATTCGGCTGAATGCCTTCCGATCAGCTGGAAGATCGCAAAAGCCGGCGCAACCAGCACATCCTGTAACAACAGGATATTCAACACCACCCGCCCCATCTTCGTCCTCAGCTCCCCCGTCCGTCGCAGGTATTCACTCACCACGATCAACAGAAGGATAACGATACATAACACACTTACCGCAGCCAGCATGTCACTCATCAGGTACTTTTTTTCATGAGAAGGGCGGGCCGTATAGACCCGCCCCTTGCATTGCATTGCCTCTTCAACAGGAATTACTGGATCTCGATGTTCCTGGAAACACGTTGCGCCTGTTCTTTCTTCGGCAACGTCAGGAATAAGACCCCATTGTCATACCGTGCCGTTGCTTTCCCCGCGTCGACCGTATCGTCCAGCGTAAAGGTACGCGCGAAAGACTGCGACCGGTATTCCCGCCGCAGCCAGCGGTCGCCCTCTTTCTCGTTTTTCTCTTCCTTGTGCTCAAAGGATACTGTCAATGCATCTCCCGCTAACTGAAGTTGAAAATCCTCTTTCCGCAGCCCCGGCGCCACGACTTCCAGCTCATAGGTCTTGTCCGTCTCCCGAACATTGACCGGTACGGATGCTCCGTGCTGTAATCCATTAAAGCCCCAGAAGCGATCGTCAAAATAACGATTGAGGTTGGTTTGGAAGAGCTGGTCAACAACACTTCCAAAAGTGGCCGGACGGCCATTCTCTTTTTTAATGATGTTTGTCATATGATCCTCCTTTTTTTGGATTTATTTTTCCTCAACAAGTCCGATGCCAGGCCTTCCGATGCTGAAAAATTGACATTTTTTTGCCCGCCGGCGCCTCCGCCCCTGAAAAAAAATCACCTGGCCCAAAGGCATACCTTGTCATTTTTTCAGCTGTACGTTTACATTCTAAATGACTTACCTGGCCTTCATGTCCGCCGAGCCGTGACGATCATCCGCCTTTTATTTACGCCTCCAACGCCCGGTAATTCAGCAGGTTCTTTGCCAATGCATTCAGTTTGGTATCGGCCTGCTGCTCTTCTTCCAACGTCAGGCGCAGCCGCTTGGCAATGCCCTCATATCCCAACATCTCGGCATAACAGGCCGCCGACCCATACCCAGAGATCTCATAATGTTCGACTTTCTGGGCGCCCGCGATCAGGGTCGCGTCCATCGCCTCATCGGTCGCATCCTTATGCATCACCATCTCGCCTTCCTCCAGAATCCCCTTCATACCCGGATTGAAATCTCCGGCAGGGTCGATCCCCAACTGCTTGCAGATCGCTTCCAGGGCTACCTTATGCTGGTCCGTTTCGGCCATGTGCATAGCCAACAATTTTTTCAGGCCCTCGTTCCGTGCCCGGTCGATCATGGCAGGCATTTTTTGCACGAGCATCGTTTCCGCGCTCCAAAGGACCTGCAACTCGTGATAAAATAAATCTTCTAAACTCTTTATCTCGGTCATAGTATATTTATTGACAATGATTGAATTATTTAAACAATAGTCATTCTGATCAGTCCATGCCCGGTTTCATCACTACCTTGACGCAATCGTCCGTTTTATTCTTGAACATATCGTACGCCTCCGCCGCCCGGCTCAGCGGCAGCTTGTGGGTAATGATATCATCCAGCGTAACCCTGCCCGTGCGAACCATTTCAAAGCACTGGTCGATGTAGACATGCGTTTGCGCCTGGCCAAACTGCATGATCAACCCTTTATCGAAGATCCTGTGGACGGGGAAATTATCATAAGGACTGCTATATACACCCACGACCGCTACAGTCCCGCTGCGGCGAACGGCCTTTACGCATAGCTCGATCACTTTAGAAGTCCCTTTCTCCACATTGATAACCGCCTTGGCTTTTTCCAGGAAGGTCCGGTTGGCCTCCATGCCAACGGCATCGATCGCTACATCAGCCCCGCGCCCTTTCGTCATTTCATAGATCTTTTCGATCAGGTGCTCGTCGTTCGCATTCAGCGTCTCGACCTTATTGACCCTTCGGGCCGTCTCCAGGCGGTATTCCAGAGGATCGACCGCGATGACGCGCGCGGCGCCGTGCAGCCAGGCTGCCTTCTGCGCCATAAGACCCACCGGGCCGCTGCCGAATATGACGACGAAATCCCCTGCCTTCACCTTTCCCCATTTGACGGCGCTCCAGCCCGTAGGGAAGATATCGGTGAGGAACAGCACCTGGTCATCCGTGAGCTCCTCAGGAATAATCTTAGGTCCGGCATTGCCGTAAGGAACGCGTACATACTCCGCCTGGCCGCCGTTGTACCCGCCGTACAGATCGGTATAGCCGAACATCCCGCCGCCTTTGTTATCCAGCATGTTCCCTTCCGGCCCATAATGCTCCGGGTTGGAATGTTCACAATTGGGATGGTAGCCCTGCGAGCAGAAAAAACACTGGCCGCAGGCAATCGTGAAGGGTACGACTACGCGGTCACCCTTCTTCACGCGTGTCACCGCCGGACCGGTTTCTTCTACGATACCCATGAACTCGTGGCCCAGCACCTGGTCGCGCACCTGCGGAATGAATCCATCATAAATATGCAGGTCCGACCCACAGATGGCCGTCGATGTAACGCGCACGATAATGTCTTCGGATTGTTCGATCATGGGATCGGCAACGTTGTCTACACTGATATCCCCAATTTTGTGAAATACGGCTGCTTTCATACTAAACTATTTAAACTGACTTAAAAAATGTGAAGGAAGCGCTGCAGAAAAAAACACAACTGCAGCATGACATTGCTGTTAAGGGATTATCATGCCACCATAGATATCGTTGCATGCCTGTTGGTACGTCCGCCTTGTACGCAGGCATGGCTATTGCGTCTCAAAGAATAAAATAAAGGATCGGTTATGAATAATACCAACGACAGGCCTCTCAGCCCGACGACTAAGGATAAGACGACAACGGACACCACGACGCACAAATAAAGAGACCGGCGGTTCATTTAGGTATTTACAACTGTCCCTCCATTGGGATGCAGGGATCTGATATCTGCTTATACTTCGCATTTCCGGCCCCACAAAATACTAATTAATTTAGCATTTTGTGGGGCGATTTCCTTACATTTGTCCTATGACTCTCTTTGAAGATATTGCATTATTTGATGAAGGCAGGAGGCAGTTCACGGACTACCACCTGGGTGATGCGGACCTGCGTTTGTGGACCCAGTTCTTTCCCAGGAGCAAATCAGACGAATATTTTAAAAGACTCCGGGACAGCTCACCCTGGCGACAGCGGGAAAGGAAGATGTATGATAAGATGGTGCCTGATCCGCGCCTGACTGCCTATTATGGGGGATCGAATGGACATGCCTGGACGCCTGATCTGGTGGCCATCAAGGATAAGTTGCAGGCTGAATGCGGAGTTGTCTTTGACCGGGTCCTTTTGAATTATTACCGGGACGGAAATGATTCCGTGGCCTGGCACAGCGATACACTACCGGCTGATGGTAAACATCACCCTATTGCCTCGGTTACTTTTGGTGAGACCAGGATCTTCAAGGTGCGGCATAAGACCAGAAAGGATTTTGCTGCCCTGGATATCCCCTTGACGCATGGCAGCCTGCTGCTGATGGGAGAGACAATGCAGGATCATTATGAACACCATGTACCGAAGACTACGAGAAAAGTAGGGGGCCGGATCAATCTTACCTTCCGCATCTCGGAGCCTGCGAAACCAATCTATTAGGCCCGTCTCATAACAATCTCTTAATCCTTCACTAATTGCAGGTAAAAATATTCTTGTTATATTGATTTGTAAAATACAGATCAATCTCATGTACAGGAATTATTTTAAAGTAATGGTCAGGAATTTTCTGAAAAGAAAAGCATTTACACTGATCAATCTATTTGGCCTCGCAACCGGTATGGCAATATGCCTGCTGCTGGCACTGTATATACAGAACGAGCTGGGTTATGATAATTTTCATGAGCGTGGCGACCAGATCTGCAGACTGGCAATGGAGCGTAAGTATCCCGGCCGCAGCGCCCTCAGAGGAGGTATCCCGAAATCCATCGGGCAGGCTGTGAAGACGGAATTCCCGGAAGTGCTGGAAAGTACGCGGGTTTTAAATATTGGGTATAACGGCATAAAAGTAACCGCAGGGGAAAAATTATTTACGGAAAAGGCCGTGTTAATGGTCGATTCAAATTTTTTCCGGGTTTTCACGGGAATCTTTTTACAGGGCGATGTCAACAGCGCCTTGCAAAAACCCGGTACCGCCGTATTAAATGAGACAACTGCCAAAAAATACTTCGGATCTGTTGAAAATGCGATGGGTCAACCAATCATTGTGGACGAATTCCGGAAATGTATCATCAGTGGTGTTTGCAGGGACTGGCCGGAGAAGTCCCATTTTCAATTCAGCTGTCTTCTGTCAACATCCGGCCTCGACGGTCTCAACACGCAGGATTATGTATATTTCGGTCCATATACTTATCTTCTCCTGGACAGGCATGCATCTGCAACGGCACTCGAATCGAAATTACCGCGCATCGTCGATAAATACGTATCAGGCACCATTGCAAGGATCTTCGGGGAGCCTTATGACAAGTTCATCGCTGAAGGAAACGGATACCGTTATTTCCTTCAACCGATAAAACAAATACACCTGCATTCTGAGCTGGAAGATGAGCTACGGCCGACCACCAGCCTGCGGATCATCGTTCTGTTCGGCTCCATCGGAGCCTTTATATTATTTCTCGCATGTGTCAATTTTATCAACCTGTCCACAGCATTGTCAGTTGAAAGGGCAAGGGAGATCGGGATCCGAAAGACCTTTGGATCACGCAGGCATGAGCTAATGGGACAATTCTTATCCGAATCTGTATTTTTAAGTATCTTAAGCATGTTGGTCGCACTGCTATTCGTTGTATTGCTGACGCCACTGCTCAACAGGCTCTCCGGCAGTTCATTAACATTCACTTATTTCCTTCATCCATTCAGGCTCTTATCGGTATTTACATTTTCTATCTTTGTAGGCATCATTGCAGGCCTTTACCCTGCATTCGTGCTGGCATCATTTGACCCCATGATGGTGCTCAAGGGCAGGTTTAAATCCAACAGGCGGGGCATTGCGCTGCGCAATGGATTAGTCATATTTCAATTTTCCATCTCGGTTATCCTGATCATCTGCACCGTGGTGGTGAACAAACAAATGCACTATATGCTGGGCGATGATCTTGGTTTCAGAAGAGATCATATCATTACGGTAGACCGGTTGTGGCAAATGAGGACCCCCGACAGATCTGAAGACCCACAAAAGGCCTTTATCGGGGAGGTCTCGAAAATTGCAGGTGTGGAAGAGATATCCGAATGCAGTGGTCTGCCCGGCAATGACAATTCAGCAGGAGGGGGAACCTGGGTAGCCCTTGACAACAATGCATCCAGGACACAAAAAACATCCCAGGTCGATGACAGATATTTAAGCCTGCTGAATCTTCAGCTCAAAGAAGGCAGGTTCTTTTCAAAGGCATTTGCGACAGATTCATTTGCGCTGGTGCTAAATGAGAGCGCCGTTAAGGACTTTGGGCTTGAAAACCCCATAGGAGCCAGATTGATCAGCAAAGAGGCTGGCTTTAATCCGCGGGATGAAAAAGAACAGTGGTTTTTTACTGTGATCGGGGTTGTGAAAGACTATCATTTCCAATCGCTGCACAAAAAGATCGCTCCGTTAATCTTTATGAATTCAAATAAATTCGGATGGGGCTCTGCGGGGATCCGGGTGAAAGGCGACCATTTTAAAACGACGGTAGCGGATATTGAGAAAACCTGGAAGCGTTTCGACCCCAAAGATGATTTTCGATTTAGTTTTCTGGACCAGGACCTTGCTGCTCAATACAAATTCGAAGAAACCGAGCAAAAAATCTTCACGATTTTCTCCTTGCTGGCTATCCTCATAGCCTGTATCGGGTTATTGGGCCTAGCCAGCTATTCCACCATTCAACGGACAAAGGAGATCAGCATCCGCAAAGTATTGGGCGCCATGCCCGGCAATATCATCATGATCTTATCAAAAGACTTTTTAACCCTGGTGATCATAGCTTCTTTAATTGCTTTTCCCCTGGCATGGTGGGCCATGCACAGTTGGCTGCAGGGTTTTTCTTACCGGGTAGATATTTCCTGGTGGGTATTTCTATTGGCGGGATCCATTGCAGCCATGATTGCCATGCTGACCATCAGCTATCAGGCGATCAAGGCATCGATTGCCAACCCGGTCGAAAGTTTGAAGACGGAATAACTCGTACCGGCCTATGGATGCCTGGCATTGTTGATTTCTACCCAGTACTTATCGGGATCCTGGATAAATAGTTGTCGCACTCCGTCTTCCCGAAGGCGAACTCCTTTTTTCATATCAGGACCACTGTAATAGTTGATGCCCAGCCCATCCAGCCGGACAATAAATTCATCCAGGGATGGGACACTAAAGCAGAAATGTGCCATAAATGGTATGGAGACAGTGTCTTTTAAACCCTCAACCAGGTGCAGCGCCTTGCCATCCCCGATAGCAAACCACTGGAAACGCAATGCTGCCCGTGGATGCGGCAATGTATCCAAATGGAACAGGGTAACGTAAAAATGTGAACTTACATCGACGCTGCGAACATATAGGGCAACATGATCGAGGGTGATGGAGGTAGTTTGTGCAGCCACGTTGCGGGTAAGGAAAACCATTTGGAAACTTATACAACATAGCAGGATCAGGCGTGTTCGCATGGTATTTGCCGGTTTGATGAATGATGAATGTAATATTTTGCGGCTGTGCCTGATCCGCTATTGAGCCAATTGCGGAAATCATTGAGCGCGTGGTGCCCTGAATCTATCCGCGGCCCGGGGAAGCACCCTGATAAATAGTTGGCTTTCATTCAATAATCTCAGTAGACCATCATTGTCCTATCCTGTTAAAAAGGATACAATAATAAGTTGTAACTTTAGCCAAACCTTAGGTCCATGGACTACGCCAGATTTGCCATCATTGTATGGATCATTGCTACGATCTTTATAGCCATTGTAGGCAGAAAACCTTTCTCGAAAATTTTTGGAATGCCTCAAAACAAAGTTCTGAAGATCGAACTGAGAGCATATCTGTCTTGCTCTATGATGTTAGGGGGAGCTGTCTCCATGGTCATAACATCCGTCATTAGGGCGTTCTCTTAAGCGGTATGACAAGGGAATACCTAATTTTCTATACACTTTTTTTAATTTTCATCAGGTCGCGAAGGTGCTATCTGCAATAAAGAAAGAGATGTACGATCCGCAACATACATTTACTGCCGTACAAGAGAAAGAATTTATCGCTTCACGACCTTCTCCTTCAACCCCGGATCTCCTGCGATACGCCGCACCTCTTCATTCACTATCCCTTCCACTTCCCGCCTTACCCGCTGAAAATTCTCCTGGATCATTACGTCATCTACCGCCCGGACTATGGGCAGAGGACCCTTATTAAAAGACCCCTCATCCTTCTCCACCTTCCCATGAAAAGCCTTTAACTCCATCGCATTCCCCGGCTCATCTGCCAAAATCCCTACAAATTCACCGGAAGAAAGATTCGCAATAGTGGCCGGCGTAATAGCAGCGACCGACTGCTCCGACTTACTGATCGAAGTATCCGAACTGTTCACCGACACCGACTTCTTATATCCCAGTATGGCCGGGAACCGTTCGCTGACCCATCGCCCTGTCTCTCCTCCTACTTGCCCACAAATCAGGTTACCAGTCATATTCAGGACCATATCCGCCTCCGCCCGGGAGTATTTTACCCGCAGCTGGCTCAGGTCCTGGACGACCAGGAAAGGAATGATATTATGGGACCTCCCTACGGCGATCGTATTCAGCACGCTGGCCGCCCGCACCGAGGCGAACTCATCCAACAATTCCGCACAAGGATATTGGTCTGGCCGGTTGATCAGCTTATTCACCCTATCGATATACAGGGATAGGATCGGGGCCAGCGCATCCTGCCGGGCGAGATCACCACCCAGGCACAGGATCTTCGGCGCCTCCGGATCATTGATATCCAGGCTGAGGTCATTACCCGTCAGAATATAATACAGATCCGGAGATGCCAGCCGGCCCAAAGGAATCTTCGCCGACGCCAGCTGTCCCCCCAGCATTTCCATAGTCTTGTCCCGATAGGCCTCAATAAAGGGGTTGACAAGGGTCTGTAGCTCCGGCTCCGCCCCTAATAACGTGAACAGCTTATCATAAGGCGTCTGAGCCAGCTCGATTGCATGGGGCAGCGTACAATATATCCCATTCTTATATTTCCGGAGCCACCAGATCAGTGCCGCAAGGAAATTGATGGGAGACTCTATAAAAAATGAGCCCTGCTGATCCACCCAGGTCTTATTCATACTCAGCAAAATGGTGCTGCTGACGCCAATAGCGTCGGAAAGATATAACAGGGTAGACGGCTCTATCAGGTTACACCGGTGGCTGCGGGACAGATCGGTAAAATTAATACAGTAGAACTTCGCAGTAGCAGGATACCGACTCCGGAATTTCATGAAAAGGGCATAAGCCTGCCGGCTCAGTACATCAAACTTCATATCCAACACCAACATGGAAAACCCTTTTTCTGCCAGTTGCAAGAGAGTTGGTTCTAAAATGAACCATGTTTTTCCCGATCCGGGTGAGCCGATCAACAATACGCCCCGTCGTGCATTGATAATATTGATAAATCCTTTCCGTGTCTTTCCTCTCCACTGATATCGCGTGGACAGGTTGATGGAAAAATCAGTGCTGATCTCTTTCTCCTGCTGCTGGAAGCCTCCTTCTCCGCCACCAAAGAACTCTTTCCGCAGCGAATAGCCGATGACCCGGCTGAGCCGCATGCCACCGGAAAGGATCAGTAAATAACCGACCGAACACATGCCCATATACAACCAGGCCCGCGTTATCAGATCCCATTCACCGGAAAGAAAAATGCCCGGACCAAAATAGAGCGACAAACCCATTACAATATAGATCAGGCCCCTTGAATAACCAATCGTCGCTGTCTTACGGCCCTTCGCGCCAAATAGAGATAAGGTCAGAAAGGCCAATGCCATCAGCAGGGATTTAACACCACTGCTGAAAAGACCTGTCCGGGAAATGTTTCCCAGGATGCGGTCCGGCAGAGCGGCTGTAAAACCCCAGTACACCATGGCGTCATAACAATAATAATAAAAGTGCAGCAACAACATGACGACACTCAGCCAGCGGCTGAGATCGGTTGCCTTACGCATGCCATGAATATCTTCTCCCGTAACCATAGATGTAAAAATGATGTTCCCCTTGTGTTTCGTCACTGATCATTTTGCTTCCAATAATACCTTCGGACCGATCTCCATCGCCAATCCTTGTCCCCCATTTCTTTCCCCCAATTCCACCAGCAGCTTTTTCCCCTTCCCCAACGTAAAGGGCCGGAAACCCAACAACATCGTCCCGCTAGAATCCATCGGAATTTCAGGCGGTAATTGCCGACAAACCGGTTCCAGGGATATTTCCTGCATTGCCGTTCTTTTCAGCCTCCGCCCTTCATGTATCGTACAGCGCAGATGATCGGGCGCGTAGCCGATCCTCCCCCGGTTCTCGCATTGAAAGGATAACCACATCAGACCCTCCCGAAAATAGATGCCCCGCAGCGTCAGCCTGATCTTTCCCTCTTTCTGCGAATGATGCATGAATGGTTCCAACGAGTCGACCGAAGGCGCCCGGATCTCCATTTTTACTGAATCTTTACGGTCTGTTGCTACAGTATCCCGCGGCACCACAACAATTACTGACCCCTTTGTATCCTTCAGCAATACCTGGTACCCGTCCCGCACCGATACCCGCACCAGTCTTACCTTCCTGCTGAACAGGGATTTTGCAGCCTGGATGCCGGCATTCGTCGCCTGGCCACCAATGGAAGGATCATAGGCGCCGAGGTTCAACGATCCGATCCCCTGGTCAGCCGACTGCCGGGCCACCTGCCGGCTCAGCATATCCGGAATATGGATGCCTTCCAATCCATCCAGATCGTAAAGTTTCAGGGACAGCGGATAAATGGATTGTCCGCTGCGGATGGAAGAGATGTGCACCATCATCCGGTCATTGTTGATCGAAACCTGCCCATAGACCCGTTGATCCCTGGGAACAATCACACCACCGATCATTATTTCTTCCGTTAGCCGCAACGCAATGGTAGCACCCGTCACCATCTCCTGGTCGCCCTGTACGACCGCCGGTATCGTGGCGCTTGCCGCCGGTACGGTCCCGGACCCTTCATGAGTATCCGCCAGCTTTTTCTGGTTTGTCCCGGATCTCACCCCTGCCTCCTCCGCTGGTCCCGGGTTCTTCTCCATTTCCTGTCCTGGCACCTCGCTCTTTTGAATCGCTACGATTTTATCCAACATCTCGCTCAATCTGTCCAGCTCAGGATCCGGCCGCGGAGGTTCTGGTCTCGACAAGGTCACCGCATGGTCTATCGGCAGACTGGGCAGATCAGGCACCGGCTTATTTCCTGGTCTTACAATGGCTTCAGGTTTCGACACCGGTATGACCCGCTCCGGTTGCGCCACGCTTTTTTCCAGCGCCTTCAACTTTGTCAACAGCTCGTCCGCCTTCGCATCCTCCGGCCGCAGCCGGGTATTCAGATGACTGCCTGCACTAACTTGCGCATTCATCGGATTATAGGAACCACTCAGCCAGTTCCCTTTAACGGGATCAGGCGTTGAACCTGCTGACCCCGAGCGGTAGGGGTCCTGACGCAGAGCCTCCCTGCGCCGCATCGAATCCTTCCTTGCCTGCTCGTAGGCAGTCATTTTGTTCATGCCGCCATCTTTTTGATGGAATACAGGGGCAGGCAATTCAGTATTGAACCCCATCCCCGCGGCCCTCTCGGCGGCCCCTTTTCCCGGATCGGACTGTCCGCCGCCCAATGTATAGAAGGCAAAGAATAAAAAGGGCGCCGCGATCAGCGGAAAGACTAAGAGGAATTTTTTCTTCTTTTGGATTATTGCTTCTGTACTTGTCATAACTAATTTTTTAAATGATTACTGATTTTCAACTTTCAGATCCTTATTGGCCAGAATGACCCACTTTTGGATCAGGAACCCATGCGGGTCATTGTCGCTCCGGCTGGTATTGCGCAGCCAACCCTCTGTCACCAGGGACCGCGTCACGATGCTGGTAGGCCGAATGATCTTTTGCGTGGCAAAACATCGGAAATAGAAAGGATAGGACTGTATGTCCAGGGCAATGCTGTCGATGCCGACCTCCTGGCTGATATTCCCGGAGATAATGCCGGCGTAGTAACCGCTCTCTTTTAAATTGTCATAGACCTGTTTGGCCGATCCATCCGCCAGGTACAACGCGCGACTGATATTGCTGTTAATTACCTTCTCGTCCGGATCGAGACTGAAGAAGTATTGATGGAAGCGGCCGATATGATCCCTGGCCTCTACCGCGATATTATCCTTCCGGTCACCGGCACTTGCCTCCAGAATCCTGCCCGCGGACAACACATAGACCTTGCCCTGGGCCCTTTCCGCCATGCGCAGTGCCTGCCAGCTGATAAACCCCGCTACCCCCAGGCTGCAAAGGACCAGGACCAGCGTGAAGA
>Ga0247778_1000668_pt1 | contig 33310 bp, 30 predicted proteins | sample UWRJL049202B5_FD_179939 | JGI IMG/M metagenome (GOLD analysis project Ga0247778, IMG submission 179939) | Plant litter microbial communities from Arlington Agricultural Research Station in Wisconsin, United States - UWRJ-L049-202B-5 | ecosystem: Environmental > Terrestrial > Plant litter >...
GTTCCATTGTTATTCATGAAGATCTTCAACGGCATCCATTCACCTGCTACGATCAGGTCGAGCCACCCATCCTTGTTCAGATCCGTAAAAACCGCGGACGTCACCATGCCGATCTTCAGAAGGTTCATGGTTTTATTGCCGGCGATGGTGAATTTTCCTTTGCCATCGTTAAGGTATAGGTATGAACTCTGGGCCAGTCCGAATCTTTGCGGGTCGGATAAGAAGCCCACAAATACGTCGTTGTCCCCGTCGTGATCAATATCAGCTACAGCAATACAGGATTTATTGTCATACAACTGCGGAATTGATCTCAATGAGACCGTAAAATGTCCTTTCCCATCATTGATATACAGCCTGTCTGCGCCGGCTATCTCGTTTGCCGGCATTTCGTTACCGCCACTGACGACCCACAGATCTGGATAGCCATCTCCATGGCGTCAAAGAATACAGCATCCACATCTTCACAGACGGCAAATCGATTGAGTAAGGCCGTATCAGATGCGGTGAACGATCCGTCAGGATGCTGTATCATCAATGCTCCGGGCTGGCCTTTGGCGCCGCATACATAGAAATCATCCATGCCATCCTTGTTAACATCGCCCACTGCGATCTTCGGTCCCCTGGTACTTTCCTTATGCGGGATCAGGTATTGTACATAGAAGTCGTTGAAATTATTCTCTCTATGCGTCCAATTGCATTTCACCTGGTCCGTAATATCTGTAAGGCTCTCCGGTCGGGGAGCGAAAAACCTATCGTATTCGAATTTATTGGCCGCATCCTGCTGACGAACCGTCAACAATTGATTGACAGCAACATTTTTGATCAGCTGATATGTCTGATCCGGCCATACTATCAGCACACTATCGATTGCCGGCACGCTATCCATCCCGAAATGAAGCCTGGTCTCGGAAGAGGACTGGAATCCCCGGGTAAGCATCAATTGATCATACTGCATTTTACCCTTTGTAAAAACATAGGCTTTCGTACCGATCCCAAACCGGTTGTTTCCGTTGCCCTTGCATTCGATGGTAAGGTGATTTTTACCCTTTGTATTATTCTTATAAATGAAGGCCCTGGCGTTCAGCGAATTCACTACCAGGTCCAGTTCCCCATCATTATCGAGATCGGCATAGGCAGATCCGTTATAGAAGCCTTTTTTATCCATCAGGCCCCATTCTTTTCCAACGTCCCGGAACCGTCCGGTGCCGTCACCGTTAAACATAAAACAATACGAGCTTCCGTCGGGCATTTTATTCAATGTCAGGTCATCATAATCCGCAGATGCATTTCTGTTGACCTTTGCAGAAAGATCTGCTAAAAAACGAATATAGTCCAGATCGACAGGACGCTTAACGATGCCGCTGGAAATAAAAATATCCTTATTCCCATCATTGTCGAAATCCGCGATCAGGGGGCCCCAGCTCCAATCAGTGGCAGCAACTCCTCCGATCAGGGCTACATCACTGAAATTTTTCCCGTTGCCGTTATTCCGCTGCAGGCAGTTCCTGGAGAACTGAGGCTGGTACCCATTCCGGAGGATCTTATAGTCGTAGGTATCACTATGTTCATCGCTGCCGTAAGTTTTTACGGTCTTTTCATCGGGCGGCAGCATATCTACCGTGAGCAGGTCCAATTGCCCATCATTATTATAATCGGCAATATCATTGCCCATGCTGAAACGGGAATAATGATTAAAGTGCCTGGCGCCCGATTCCTCAAATGTACCGTTGCCATTGTTGACATAGTAGTAATCATTCTCGTGAAAATCGTTACCTATATAAATATCATCCCAACCATCGTTGTTGAGGTCGGCCACTGAGATGCCCAGGCCATATCCAAGAGCGCTCTGGTAGATCCCTGCCGTAATTGACACATCCGTAAATTTGCCGGTAGTACCGATATCGTTCCTGTATAGGCGGCTGGCTGCATTGGGGTCAAATTTCCTGCGATTGGACGTGTCGACAATATTGGCATACGGGCGATGCGATTGGTTTAGGACAAAGCAATCAAGATCTCCGTCGTGATCAAAATCAAAGAATATGGACTGGGTAGACCAGGCTGATAATGCCAGGCCGTACTTTTCCGCACTCTCCGTAAAGGTCCCATTACCATTATTGATATACAGCTCATTCTGTCCTTTCAGGCCGTGTTCGCCCTGTACGGAGCAGACGTAGATATCCAGGAATCCGTCACCATTCACGTCAGCCATGGTCACTCCGGTACACCAGTCGGAGGCACCCGAAACACCAGCCGTTGCGGTGATGTCCTCAAATTCGAAATTCCCCTTGTTCTGGTATAGCTGATTGTGCCCTTTGCTATTGGCAGTAAAGTAAATATCCGGGAGACCGTCGTTGTTGATATCCCCTACTGCCACTCCACCCCCATTGTAATAATATAAATAATACAGGATGCCAAAGGCCTCCCTTTTTTCCAGGTTGTTCTCGAATTTTATGTTTGTGGCGGAGGAAGATAACCTTGTAAAAACCGTCTCCTGCTGATGGCAGGACCCAAAGATGGACATTGCAGCAATAAGGATGGCAAGTCTCTTGTTGAACATACGGGCTAATTTTTGTCCTTTTTGGTCAGGAATTTTTTTGTCTCTTCCGGATAAACAGCGATAAGGTGGGACCGCATGGACGCTGCCGTAGGAACGGTCTCGCCCTGGAGCAGCACCATGATGGACCTCGATGCCATTTCAGGCATATGGCAGTCAATACAATTTTTTGTTATATCATATCCTTTCCTATACCCTATTTTGGAAAAATTTTCGTGTGCCGTAGTATGGCAGTTCATGCAACGTTGAGAGAATAGTTCCGGCTTGGCCGTTTCGTTTTCGTGCGGGTTATGACAGGTACCGCAGGTCATCTGGCTTTTTAGAAAACATTTGCTGGAGACGAGCATGCCATATTGATTTCCGTGGGCGTCGATGCTGGCTCCCGGCGGCGGCACGGCTGAATGGAGAGCAAAAAAATTCGACAGCGAGTCGCCTGCTCTGAAACTGAAAGAGGGCCTGGTCTTAGCCAGCCTGCCTCCATGACAAAGTCTGCACATATCCAGACTTTGCTGCCGGGTAAATTTTTTTTGGTCGATAATATATTGTCCCTTCTTTTCCCCCGGATTCTTCGCATGGAAACCGACATGCCGGGCAGCGGGACCATGACATTTCTCGCAATCGACGCCGTAAATGATATTATCTTTTGAAAAATCCTCCGGTTCCGTCTTCTCATCGGATAGCTTTTGAAAATAAGTGGCATGACATTCCAGGCAGCGGGAGGTAATGGGTCTCCGGGAAACCACCCTGTTGGAGAAGCCGGGGCTATTGGTCCATTGATTCATAGGCGCAAAATAGGTCAGCGGCAGTTGGAACAGGCGGTTTCGATCCCAGTAGAGGAAGGTCTGCCCTATTTTGCCTGAACCGACAGTAATATCGATAGGCCGGACCATTTTTTCCTTGCCATTCACATATTCTACCTGGTAAAGCCCTTCCGGTCGTTTTTCGGCAGCAACATAGACATCCGGATCATACATGAATTTATTTTTCGTATCCTTAAAGCTGCCCTTGATATTGTTCTCCGCCGACTTTTGAGTGGTCAGGTAGTGAGGTGTATGAATATGGGATTCATAGATATTTTTATGGCAGGTAGCGCAGACCCGTGACCCCGCGTATTCCCTGTATTCCGCCTGAGCAGAGTGGCGATCCTTAACAGGGTCGACGCATGTTACGAATACAAGAGCGGAAAGGATGATACCGGAAAGGACCAGGCCTGATCTGCGATAGTGTATCCTTTTGAACATAGTGCAGCCTTTAAAAACGAAGAAGGGCTGAATGGATCTGCATCAGCCCTTCTCCGGTAAATTGCCTGTTTATTGTTTGTTATTATACAATGCCTGGACTTCCGTTGCGGATAGAGCCGTATTGTATAACCTGAGATTATCGACGGCACCGGGGAACCCGGACATCCAGGAATTATCTGGATTTGTATAAGTATCAACGATACCGACAGCTTCCTGGAAACCTCCGACCACCAGTTGGGATGCCTTGCCGTCAAAGGCGATCGATTCGTTGGTCTTTTGATCGAATTGAACGCCGTCCTTATACAAAGTACCTGTCATTGCCGCGGCATCATAGGTGAATGCGATATGGTGCCAGTTGCCATCATACATATGGGGTAACCTCTTAGCGTCTGCATACTGAAAGTCCCAGTTGTCGACCCAGTCGGGGTGAGCCGGCGGTGGTGCTGAGGCAAAATGGAATTTAAACACCATTGAGTCTGAGGTACTAAGTTCGTGATCTACAAAAATGGTCATATTACCCCAGAAGTTTGTGGTGCTTGAGAAGGCCAGAAGACCATTTGCATTCACATGATCTTTTTGATCGAGGGTGGCCTTTATCCAAATGGACATGGTGAAACTTGTTGCGGCGCCAAAATCGTTGGCCGTGTAATAATGCAGGTAGGTGCCGGTGCTGCCCTGGTAGGCGGTGCCGCGAACTCCTGCTACGTATGTGGTGGATTGATCCGGGAAAAAGGAAGGATAGCCTGATAAGCTATCCGCAAACCGGATATTCAATTGTTTGGCAGCCTCCGCAGTTGAATCAAAGTTGAGATAAAATCTTAAGGGTCCGGCAGGCAGGGTCACATTATCCTGAGGGTAGTTCTTCGGCAAGGAAGGCTGGGACATTTTCTGGCAACTCATCATGCCTGAAAGAACAGACAGGATCAGCAGAAAACATTTTGCTACTTTATATATGAGGTTCATAGTAATTTATTTTTGTTGGCGGAATATAATTTTACCATTGCGAGTTCTGGACAAGTTTACCTCCCGACAGGTCTATGGCTTTCTGTGGGATAGGGTAATATTTACAGCGGTCTGTATACCCCAATGAGCCCAGGGCGGACAATGCATCCCCCCAACGTACCAGGTCATAGAAACGGTATCCTTCCATGGCAAATTCCCAGCGCCGCTCATTTTTAATAGCCGTACGCATCTGCGCCTGGCTCGTAAAGGGGATAAAAGGAAGTATTGTGGTGCTGGTATCTCTTGCCCTTGCCCTTACCAGTTCCAGGTTTGTTTCTGCAGTGCCGCCATCACCCAGTTCGTTGGAGGCTTCGGCCAGCATCAGCAATACATCTGCATACCGGAGGATCCTATGATTGATCCAACCCGCATTACCATCTGTCGAATGGCCGGTTAACTGGCGCATGGCCGGATCGGAGTATACTTTTTTGTTCCAGTAAGGCTGGTCGAGGGAAGTGCCTGGATTATAAACCGGCAGTGTCGCACCATATCCTCCTTTCGCGGGTCCCCCGTCATATTGGCCTGAATACAAGATCGTCGCACTTTTCCTGGGGTCATTGTTATCCCAGGCGGTAACGAGATTGCTGGTGGGTGTATTCCAGCCCCAGCCAAGATTCCACTCAGAGCCCGCCCCTCCCTGTCTGACATTCTGGCAAGTACCCCATGAAGAGCCGTAATCATTTGTCCCATTTGCACCAATTAATGCCTGCATCTCCCAAATCGATTCGGGTCCATTTTTGCCAACGCCGCCTACCCCATCTTTCCAGATATCCGTGAAAAGAGAGTCCAACTTATACTGTCCTGAATTTTTGATGGTAGTACAAAGTGCCGCCACTTTATCCCATTGTTGTCTGAAGAGATAAGTTTGGGCCCATAACGTTTTGGCCGCCCCATTGGTTAATCTTCCCGGGTAGGGATTAGCATTAATGGTGCTGTTATACCAATCTGTCGGCAAAAGTATCGACGCAGAATCGAGATCTTTATCTATCAGCGCGTACAGATCGGTAACGGAGGATTTAGCCTGGATGCCATCTGCAGCATTTTCATAATAGTAATCAATCTTGGGGACCTCTCCATAAGCTTTCACCAATTCAAAATATGCATAGGCCCTGAAAAAATGCGCTTCTCCCACATTACGTAAGGATCCCGCATCTTTCAATTTCAGGGAATCTGCTATGTATATGATCTTATTGGCAATGTTGATGATATAATAATGATCATTCCAATAGGTGTTGGTGGCCCAATCGTCCTTGGTATATTGAAAGGTCTCGAATTCTGTATTGATCTCACCTCCGTCGGTGGTACTGCTGCCTTTTTGCGCATCGTCATCCCGGATGCTGTTAAAATCCACCCATGGTAAAGAAGAAAAACCTGCATAGCCTCTAAGAACGGAGTACATGCCCAAGGCCTGGGATTCGAGGCCTTCATCTGCGGTTGCCGTCAGGGGCTTCCGGTCAAGGAATTTTTTACAGCCGCCAAGGGTGATCAACAAAAGGGACATGATCAAAAAACCCAAAAATAATTTATTGTACTTTTTCATGTTGAAAAGTTTCTTTTAAAAAAATCAGAATGTCACATTCAGTCCAAAGGTTGTTATCCTTGGTAGTGCGCCGCCTGCATTGTCAAAACCAAATGCAGTAGCATCTCCGCCAAACTCCGGTGAATATCCTACATTATGTTTCCAGGTTTTCAGGTTCTGGACATTTGCAAAAAGCCTGAGGCTCCTGATCTTCGCACCCGCCAGCACTTTGGAGCCGAACGCATAAGCCAGCTGAAGATTTCTTAGCCTGAAATAGCTGCCGTCTTCTATGTTATAGGAAGAGCCGTTGTAGTTAAATCTGTCCTTCTGGCTGATGATGGGCTCCCAGTTGGAGGTGCCGGCGCCATGCCACCTGTTCATTTTAAATGCCGGATAGTTCACCCTCTGAAAGGGCGACTCCAACGATCCCCAGGACCTGAAGATGTCATTTCCATATACACCGCCGATATCAACACCCAGGCTGAATCCCTTATATATAATATTGACCTCGGCGCCGTAGGTGAATTTAGGGGTAGGATTTCCAATTACCGTGCGATCTTTGGCATCGATCACCCCATCCCCGTTGACGTCCTTGAATTTGAAATCCCCCGGACGATAGGTCCCCAGCGAAGATGCAGAAGGAGACTTTAAAATATCCAGGTTACTTTGATAAATGCCTTCCACAACATACCCGAAGAAAGAGCCTACCGGATCGCCCACCCTGGTCCTGGCTTCAGCCGCTCCATTATTTTGAAAGGTTCTGTTCAAATAGTTCCCCGTTCCTTCCAGGTCGGGCGCCAGGCTTTGTACTTTGTTCTTTGTGAAGGTGATGTTGCCGCCTACGTTGATGGTAAGATCCTTATTTAACCGCTCGTTCCAGCTGGCGGAAATTTCCTCCCCCCAGTTCTTCAGGCTTCCCCCATTGATCAATTCGTTGTCCAGGCCGATAGAACTTCTATCTACATAGGTCATCAGGTTCTTTGTCACCCTGCTGAAGTAATTAGCCTCAAAATGCAATCGATTGGCAAATGCAGTCAATTCAAAGCCGGCCTCGGCTGCATTTACCGTCTCCCATTTCAGATTAGGATTGGATTTATACGCAGCTCGAGAGGCTGCAATGACGTTGGTTCCAAAAACAGCCACCTGCCCGGTTTGCAGCACAGGATAAAACGGATAATTAAAATTCACGGGTGTGACATTGTCCTGGTTGGTGGTCTGGTTGCCCAATACTCCTATCGAACCTTTTATTTTCAGGAAATCCAGAACATTTTGATTCTTCATGAAGTCTTCCTTGCTCATCTCCCAGGCGCCGCCAAGGGCCCAGAATTGCTGGTGGCGGTTTTTGGGAGGGATCTGGGACGAAGCATCATCTCTGATGGAGGCATTCAGAAAATATTTACCCTGGTAATTATAAAGGAGCCGACCCAGGTAAGATGCGGTCGTCGCCTCGCCTTGCGAAGAATAGGTCCCGCCAGTGCCATTGATCGTAGGATCTACGACGCCAAAACCACTGTTCTCATACCAGTACCTTGAGTCGTTGGGGATTGGTTGGTCAGTTACACCGGTGCCTTGCTTAACCAACACCTGTCGCTGAAAAGTGCTGGTATAATAGGTGGTGAACCCCGCTGTAGCCGTTAAATTATGTTCCCCAAAATTTTTTCTGAATGTAAGGATATAATCCTGCTGGAATTTCCTCCAGTCCTGGTCGTTTTCCAATAAGCTGGTCTTGGTATTATATAAGATCGCCGAATCTTTGAGTGGATCGTATACGTAGTAAAGCGGGGTATAGGTCCGGTCATTGAGATTTGACATGTCCCCGTAAAATGTGGAACGGAAATTAAAGTGTTTCAAAAAATTAATCTCGGCATAAACACTTCCTACATACCTGTATTCATAGCTAATCCTTTTATCCCACTCATTCTCGACATCCAATAAGGGATTGACGACACCTGAGTTCTGAAGGGCCAGATCCAGCCCGGAATATAGATTTGCGTTACTGCTATCTACGCCATATGGATTCTTTACCCTGTATGTTTTTGTATTGGCCGATACCTGCGGCATCACTTTGCGGGCATTGTCCAATACCGAAGTTGCATCATAAGGGTTATGCTTTCTTGTAGTGTTAAAATTCACACCCAGCTTAATAGCCCTATTCACCTTAAATTCATCGGCAAAAGACAGCTGCAACTTTTGCAAAACCTCATGTTTGATAATACCCTCATCTTTTGTATAGCCCAGGCCAAAATTGAACTTGTTGTTATCCGAGCTGCCGGAGACACTCAGATTATTGGTGTTGAATGCGCCTGTTCTGATCACGGTATTGATCCAGTCAGTATTGGCCGTCAGTGCAGAGTAATCAGGAGTAGCGACCTCATTATTTGCATTTTCTTCGGCGAACAGGGTATTGAATTGCGATGCACTGGCCATCTTGATTTTATCAACCAGGGTCTTAAATCCATATGTTGAATTCAAATTAATAATGGTCTGGCCGGATTTTGCCCTCTTGGTTGTAATGGCAATAACCCCGGTAGCTCCCTTAACGCCGAAAATAGCCAGAGAAGAAGGATCTTTCAGTATTTCAATCGATTCGATATCGTTGGGGTTAAGGTAATCTATATTATCGTTGAAGATCCCGTCAACCACGTATAAAGGATGTACCTGACCAAGACTGACTGTACCCCGGATACGGATATCGGGAGCCGCCCCGGGTGTGCCGCTATTTACAACGGAGAGCCCCGCGACTTTACCCTGCAAGGATGCGATGGGGTTGGTATTGGGCTTATCGGCTACTTCCTTGCCGTCCACTTTCACGATGGAGCCGGTCAGGTCTCTTTTGCTGGCCTGGCCATAACCGATCACCACTACTTCGTCCATCACTTTTCTGGCCGCGGTCAGTTTTATGTTGATGACCGACTGGCTGTTAATTGCTACCTGTTGAGATTCGTAGCCGATATAGGAAATGAGCAGAGTTCCTTTTTCCGGGACAGTAATGGTAAAATTGCCGCTGTTATCTGTTGCTGTTCCTATCGAGCTGCCTTTGACGCTGATGGAAACGCCTGCGAGACCTTCCCCGTTATCGCCGGTCACCCGCCCCGTCACCTTAATATCCTGGATCATCAAGGTTGATGACAAGATCACTATCAAATTGTTTTCCAGGACTTTGTATGTAAGATCCGTCCCATCAAACATATTTTTCAAGACATCCCTGATCCCCAGATCCGATACATCGATATTAATCTTCTTGCGTATCGTGTTCAGCCGGCTGTTATAGAGAAACCTGTAAACGCCTTGCTTTTCGATTGAGTTCAACGCCCTGGAAATTTCTACCTGGTTAAGTTTGAGAGATACCCTTCCCTGCCCGTTGACATTGGCCGACACTTGCAGGAAGGCTACGAATATCAGTAGAAAGGTTAGCTTCATAACCAAAAGAGCTTTTTTTACGGCATGGGGGCTTATGCCCCCAATCGTTAGGTTTTTTTTCATACTTTTAAACTTGTGGGTTATTAAAAAAGCGAAACTTGTGCTGTTGCTACTACTGCATTGCCAGGTTTCTACGTAACCTTGCGGGGAATGCGCCAACATTTCCCGCTTTGTTTTTTATTAAGTGCTGTTATTCATTCGTATAGGCTGTTTTTATCGGTCATGAATGGTTATTTCTGTCCCTTCTATATTGTAATTAAAATTGGCCGTCAGTTTTAATGCGTCCAATGCCTGTTGGATGGTCTCATTCTGGAAAATCCCTGTAAATCGCCATTCCTGCTGGCTGGGGTTGTCAAAGCGGATGGTTACCCCGTACCACCGTTCCATTTGTTTAGCCAGTTCGCTGAATGCCTCGTCCTGGAAGATCAACTTGTTATCGATCCAGGAAGTCTCGATGACGGCGCCGGAGCCGTGTTCGTAGGTAGGCTTGCTGATCGTGACCAGGGATTCGCCGACCCTGATCTCCCGGCGACGGGGAGACTGCTGGCGGAGTGCGCTGTCCACGTTGCCTACTACCAATTTTTCATTGGGTTTCATGATGATCTTATTGCTGGGCCTGTTCTTAATGGATACTTCAATACTTCCTCCGATAAGGGTAGTCTCTGTTGTCCGGTCGGAGGGGTAGGACTTCACATTGAATTTTGTCCCCAGCACCCGGATATCGATCCGGGCGGTATGGATGACGAAGGGCTTGCTGGCATTGGGTGCCACGTCAAAAAAGGCCTCCCCCGTAAGATTGACCTCGCGGATGAAGTTGCCGTAGTTTTTTTCGTAGTTGATGCGGCTGCCGGCATTGAGCCAGACCACGGTGCCGTCAGGCAGCACCAGGTGGGTGCGCGATCCGTTGCCGGTGAAGATCTCGTTACCGGTCATCGTTGGGACATTGGCCACGGTTGCGGCAACCTTAGGCGCCGATGATCGGTAATACAATAAGGCGATCGATAATCCGATGATGGTGCCAAAAGATGCAACCAGCAGCAATGTCTTTCGCTTGCGGCCGGAATTGTCGGGGTATAGGGGTATTTCGGCGGGTTCTTCGACTGTGGGATGCATGCTGAAACCAATGTTCAGTTCTTTCATACGGTCGAGGTGGCGGTTGAAGGCTTGTTCCGCCATTTGCCGGTCATGGGCGTTGGAAGGGTTCCAGAGATCGGCGATGGTCTGCATGGGATAATGCAGTTCCGGGTTACAGCGAAGAAGATCTGCGAGCTCCCGTAATTCTTCGGGGGTAGCTTCTCCGCTGAGCCGTTTGGCAATCAAGTTCCAGGTATACTCTTTATGTTCTTTTCCCATGTAGATGCAATCGTATGATAACAGGACAGGGAAATTGAGCAATACCCCCAAAGGAATGTTAAAAATATTTTAACATATCTAAAGACTATATGTAAATATTTGATTTTTAATTAAATGTCCATCTATCGATGGTGTCGGATGGTGGAGGAGACGGTCTTGTCGATATCGAAGCTGACGACATTACCGATCTTTTGGAGGGCGATGGCCAGCTGGTTCTCGACTGTTTTGACGGAGATATTGAGGATCTCTGCTACTTCGCGGTATTTCAGCCCGTCTTCCTTAGCCAGCTTGAAGATCATTTTACACTTGGGGGGTAATTCATCGATGGCTTTTTGGATGAGTTTCAGCATGTCGGCCGTGATGAGCAGTTGTTCGGGGTTGAAGTAAACACTGGTAAACTCTGCCTGGAAATCATCGAGGGGATTGGTGGCGCTACGTTTCTGTTTGTCCAGGTAGTTATAGGCAATATTCCGGGTGGCGACATAGAGATAGACCTTCAGGTTCTCTATTTTCTCCAGTTCTTTTCTTTTTTCCCAGACCTTGATAAATACGTCGGAGACGATCTCTTCTGCGGGCTCTTTTGACTTTACGAAGGTTTTGGCAAACAGGAAGAGGTAGGAATAAAGGGAAGTGTAGAGTTCCTTATAAGCCTGTTGATCGTCGAAACGGGCGATCCGGTATTGTAAGTTTTGAATGATGGCGGCAGTTATCATTTTTGGCAAAGCAATAGGGCCTGATAATTAGCTCAATATTTAGCAATATTAAGAAGAATTTGCAGACTATCTAATTTGGACAGTTTCTTTTAGGTCAGTGCTGCGTGGTCAGGGGCATTTTATGCCATTGTTTTCGTCGCCTGAGACCTGGTCTGTTTAGAAAATGAACGGCGTCCGGCCATTTATATTTTCTGTCTTAGCCTGAATTTTCTATTTTTGCATTGCCTGTCAGAGGCAAGGACCCTTAGCTCAGTTGGTTAGAGCATCTGACTCATAATCAGAGGGTCGCTGGATCGTGCCCAGCAGGGTCCACTGAAGATCAAGCACTTGGGAGGAAAACCGACCAGGTGCTTTTTCGTTTGCTACCTAACCTCCTTCTTATGATTGTTATATTTTATGCAGCAAATGCCCTGGTGATGCCGCCAGCGATGTTCTTTATGTGGAATTTCTACAAATTAAGAGGCAAAGAGATCGACTTTTCAAAGCTATTCATAAGCATCACTATAATATCTGTAACTGCTGTCATTACAAGCCTGCAATTTATTTTTCCTGGCATTCTTACGGCATTGGATCGCAATACGAATGCACTTCTGTCAGGGGAATTCTGGCGTTTGATCTCCCCTCTTTTTGTGCAACCGATGGGGGTCTGGCAGTGTTTATTCAATGGCATTTTCTTTGTATCATTTCTGCCATTGGCAGAACATTTTTACGGTCGATCTGTTATCTTGATCTACTTTATATCCGGCCTGGCCGGTCAGCTGGTCAATTATTATTGGGAGAAAGGTCGAGGTGGTTCGTCCACAGCCCTATATGGGGTCATCGGCGCATTGTTTATGCATATTCTTCTCAATCGGAAGGACTTTCCGCATGGATACATTTTTCTATCATTGGCTGGCTTCTCGGGTGCTATCATACTTTGTTTCTTTGAAGATGGTCATGCACCCTCGTTGTTGGTTGGAGGAGTTGTAGCTGCAGCATGTAATAGAAATAAACCACTTAACCCAATTAAATGAACAGCATATGAAACCTTTTGATGTCCCATCCTACGATTCCGTCAGCGATGAGGTCAAACCCGCATTCGACCGGTTTATCAAGCTGTTGGGCAAGATGCCCAATCTCTATGCCGTGATCGGCAACTCCGCCACCACGCTGAATGCCTATGTCGCCTACACCCAGGCCCAGGTAAAAGGAAAATTCCACGCTAAGGACCGGGAAGCCATTTACCTCATCGTGTCCCAGTTCAATGGCTGTGAATATTGTCTGGCCTCGCACACGGCCTCGGCATTAAAGAATGGATGGACGGAAGAGGAAACCCTGTTGATAAGAGCCGGAAAGTTCCCGGACGCCAAATGGACCACCCTATATCAGATGATCCGATCGGTTATCGATCACAAAGGAGAGGTTTCCGACGAATTGTTGTCTGCCTTCTACCAGCTGGGTTACACCCAGGAGGCCCTGATGGATCTGATGGCGCTGATCAGTATCATGAGCTTTACCAACTATGTCTATCGCCTCACGAAAGTGCCTATCGATTACCCTATGGCCAAGGCTATTTAGCCAGCGAAGTTACTGCCAACTATGGAGGGCACAGTGGTCCGACCGAAGGGCCTGGCCCCATACTACTTCTGATTGACCGGCGTTTCGATCACCAGGAACTGCGAGGTCTCCAGGGACTGAATATTGATCTGATCCGTATCCCAGATGCCCAGACCATCCTTCGGCCGTAAGATGGTATCCCCTATTTTTATGATTCCTTCGATCGCAAAGATGAAAAGACATTTGTTCACAGGATTGAACGAATAGCTGACCTCCCGGTCTTTGTCGAAATAGCCAAGCGACAGCCGGGCATTCTGATTGATCCAGCAATGTTCCAGTCCTTCTTCGCCGGAGATGATGGTCTTGATCTGGTTCTTCCTTTTGTCCCTGGGGAAGCTGCGCTGCTGATAACGCGGGGCGATATTCTGCTGTTTGGGCTGGACCCAGATCTGCAGGAAATTGACTTCTTCTTCGCCGATATTGTATTCCTCATGCCGGAGACCACTGCCGGCGCTCATGATCTGGACGCCGCCTTCTTCTACTGTTGTACTGTAGCCCATGGTGTCTTTATGATTCATCTTTCCTTTCAGCAGGACGGAGATGATCTCCATGTTGACATGGGGGTGGATACCGAAGCCCTTGCCTACCTCAAGGTAGTCGTCATTGAAGGCCACGAGTGTTCCAAAGGCGCTCTTTAGCGGATGATAGTAATCGCTGAAGCTGAAGAAGAAATTACTCTTCAGCCAGCCGATATCTTTTATGCCTCTTTCGGAGGCCGGGAATAGTTGTGTTTGCATGGTGTGCATATTAGGTGATGATCTGATTAAGCGCGTGAGGGATCGGAGTAAAGTGCCGTGCACTACGGAGAGCCGGGCCCAAGGGGACACGCCATAGTATTCTGTTTTCAGGATGCATTAAATACAAATTTGTTGGCATTGACGATCTCGTCCTGGGTGATGGTGTGGCCCATATTGACGTAGATCTTTTCCGTAACTGCCGCGTTCATAGTTTTCAGGATATTAACGGTTGCGTATACTCTCGCCACCGGGACATGCGGGTCAGGATCGCTCGTGCCGATGAATACAGGTGTGCCGCCGAAGTCGCCCTGATAATTTTCCGGGTTGATCTTTTCGCCGATAAGTCCGCCGGTGAAGGCTACCACCCCACCCCATTTGGTAGCATTGCGGGTTACGAATTCCAGCGTCAGACAGGCGCCCTGCGAGAAGCCCACGAAATAGATATTATCTTTTGTGATCCCCTGCGCAACCAAATCGGTTACCAATTCCCCAAGGACGGAGAGGGCAGATGAGAGCCAGGGCTCGTTCTGCGGCTGTGGCGCCATAAAGGAATAGGGATACCAGGAGTTCTTTGTTGCCTGGGGCGCCAGCCAGGCGAAATCCTTTACATCCAGCGCCGGGGCGAGGGACAGGATATCTTCGGCGCTGCCTCCCCGGCCATGTACCAGGATCAGGGCTTTTCGGGCTTCTGTTATTTTTTTTCCGCGTGTTATGATTGTCTTTGTATGCATGATCTTCTGATTAACTTAATTTGGGTAATACGGCCTCGATCTTCTCCCTATGCCCTTCATACTGCCGGGGCAATTTGAGATTTGTTCCCAATTCTGCAAGGGGCTCATCCCTGGTAAAGCCCGGGTTGTCCGTAGCCAATTCGAATAATACGCCGCCCGGTTCCCGGAAATAGAGCGAGAAGAAGTAATCACGATCTATTTTTGGTGTGATCTGCAGACCTTTCTTGCGGATCTTTTCCCGGTATTCCATCAGGATGTCCTCATTCTTAACCCGGAAGGCCACATGGTGGTTCGTACCGGCGCCATTGTAGCCCGGCCCTTCGCCGGGAACTTCTACCAGGTCGACGATCGCTGCCGTATCTATCCTGTCCGTGCGGTAGCGGGCAATATTGTTTTCCTTCCCGTCGAGCGTATAGCCGAAAATATCCGTGAGGATCGTAGCCGTAGGCGTATTGCTGCGCAGGGTGAGGGTGATATTGTGGAAGCCTCTTGTTGCTTGTTCATTGCCGACAGCCTGGGTTTTCCAGGGCTTCCTCGTATCGCCGTCGTTGACGATCAGGTTTATTGCCAGCCCATCCGGGTCTTTAAACGGAAGGAATTGTTCGCCAAACCTTTCTCCGATCTCGCCCTGTGTGACGTTGAATTGCCGGAACCGGTCCTGCCAGAACTCCAGGCTATCCTTCGGTACGGAGTAGCCTATCTCTGTCGCCATACCCGAACCGGTGCGTCCTGCGCCAATGCCTTCCCAGGGGAAAAAGGTAAGGATGGAACCGGGTGTACCTGCCTCATCCCCAAAGTAAAAATGGTAGGTGCCCGGGTCGTCAAAATTGACCGTCTTTTTAACCATCCTGAGTCCCAGGACATCGGTATAGAATTGGTGATTCCTTTTGGCGTTGCCTGCGATCGCGGTGATGTGATGAAGGCCTAATATCTCGTTTCCCATAATGTTACTGTTTAGGATGTAAAGGTACATTGGGAGGACCGCCGGTTCCATTGAGATAAGATAAGAAATAGCATTGATCCAGGTCACATCTGAAGTGGCTTTCCCCGCGACGGGAATCTTTTCGGCGGCCCGTTCATGGCCGTTTTTTCCCGGCCACGATCTCTTTTCTCAATCGGCTGAGGGTCTCGCGGGTGATCCCGAGATAGGAGGCGATCATGTGCTGGGGGATCCGTTGGATGCTCTCGGGATAGGTCCTGATGAATTTCAGGTATTTGGCCTCCGCCGTCTCGCTCATGGATTGCAACAGACGCCGCTGCGTGGCGATGAGGTTGTTCTGAACCAGGATGCGGAAATATCTTTCGAACTTCGGCACTTTCTGCAAAAGGATGTCCCAGGAGGGGCGGGTGATCAGGAGCAATTCGGTGTCTTCGAGAGCCTCCATATTAAAAAGGGAGGGCTCGTCGGTGAGGAAACTGTAGAGATCTGCGGCCCACCAGCCTTCCAGGGCAAATTGCAGGATATGTTCGCTGCCTTTTTCGTCAACGGTATAGGATCGCAATATGCCTTTTGAGACAAAGGCGGTGTATTTGCAGACGTCGCCCTCCTGTAGCAGGTATTGTTTCTTCCGTAATTTTTTAGCCGTGAAGAGGCTGGTGCAAATGCTGAATTCCTCGTCTGTGACGGAGATCTTTTCGCTGACCGCCTGGTGTAATAGTTCGAACATGACACTGAAGGAGGGCTGAATGATTACTGCCCGGCCAAAGATAATGAAAAGGAGCCGGCGAGGTACCTGTTGCAGGAGCGACAGGCAGCCCGCCCCCCATGAGAAGCAGATGGCAGTCAATACAGAAGCTGCTGCCAGCTAATACGGAAGCATTTTTGAGCTGTATGGCAAAAAGTAATATCTTGCGGCCAATTAAAAAACGGCCCCTGTCGGGGTCCGGAGAACAGGTCTGGGTTGAATAACGCATATCGCTTCTTTAACCTTTTATTAACCCGAAGGAAGATACATTTGTCAATCAATCGGAACTACCTGGTCTTATAGCCTAAACTAATGGAAAATTGCCTGGTACGTCCTATTTTGATCATTAAAAGACATTATTTAGTGAAATTTATGAAGAAGCATTTTGTTATTGCAATAGCTTTTCTGGCCACAACTGCTGCTTTCGCTCAAAACAAGGACTCCGTTGCCACCACTAAGGATACCGTCGCCACAAATATTGTAAAACCCGCTGCCACTCCTGCTAAGGCAAAGGCTGCTACGCCGGACAAGCCAAAGAAGGACTGGAGTAAAATAATCCTCAACAGAAGAGCAAATGATCATTTTATGTTCCAATTGGGGTATGATAACTGGGCGGCCAAGCCGGACAGTATCCATATCAGTGGGTTCAACCGGAGTGCGAACTTCTATTTTATGTTTGATTTCCCTTTCAAGACCGATCCACGGTTTAGCATCGGCGCGGGTCTTGGCATCGGGACCAGCAATATCTTCTTCCATCAGCAGGAAGTGCTGATCGCAGCCCAAAATAGCCCTACCCTGGCCTTCCCGGACGAGACAGGCGGGAATCATTATAAAAAATACAAGCTGGTCACGACCAACCTGGAAGTTCCGGTAGAACTTCGGTTTGCCCTTGACCCTGAAAACACCAATAAATCCTGGAAATTCGCTATCGGTACGAAGATCGGCCTGCTGATGGCTGCGCATACCAAGGGTAAGACCCTCCAGAACAGCGCCGGGCAGACAATTGGGAATTACACGGTCAAAATGAGTTCCAAGCAGTATTTCAGCGGTACGAAGCTGGCCGCCACTGCCCGGATCAGCTATGGCGTCTTTGGGGTATTCGGACAGATCCAGATCAATAGCCTGATCAAAAACAGCGCGGGGCCTCCCGTATATCCCTTCTCCTTTGGTATTATGCTGAGTGGATTATAAGAAATTTTATATATGATATGGAGTGTCCCGGTTGATCCGGGACTTTTTTGTTAACACAGGGCGATCTATACGTACCTTTGCCATCCAAATAGTAAGCATTGTTAGACAAGAAAAATAGTATACAAGAATCGGAGAAGGCCATCCTGGTCGGGGTGATCGACAAAGAACAGACTGAGGAACAGTCCCGGGAATACCTGGATGAACTGGCCTTTCTGGCGGAGACGGCCGGTGCGGTGACTTTGAAGCGATTTACCCAACGACTCCAGCATCCGGACAGCAAGACCTTTGTGGGGAAGGGCAAGTTGGAGGAGATCAAGACCTATATTACCTTAAAAGGTATCACATTGGTGATCTTTGACGACGAACTGTCCGGATCCCAGATATCCAATATCGAAAAGATCCTGGATACCAAGGTGATCGATCGATCCGACCTGATCCTGGATATTTTTGCCAGCCGCGCCAAGACTGCCCAATCCAAGTTACAGGTAGAACTCGCTCAGTATCAATATATTCTCCCCCGTCTCCGCGGTATGTGGAAGCATCTGGAGCGGTTGGGTGGCGGTATCGGGACCAGGGGTCCCGGGGAAACGGAAATCGAAACGGACCGTCGTATCGTGAAGGACAAGATCTCTCTGCTGCGTAAGCGCCTGCAGGAAATTGACAAACAAGCTTTTACACAAAGAAAAGACCGGGGAGAATTTATCCGGGTGGCCCTGGTAGGCTATACCAACGTGGGTAAGTCGACCCTGATGACCCTTTTGAGTAAGAGCGAGGTCTTTGCGGAGAATAAACTGTTTGCCACTCTGGATACTACTACGCGGAAGGTCGTATTCGAAGCAACGCCCTTTTTACTGTCCGATACGGTCGGATTTATCCGCAAACTGCCCCACCATCTCGTGGAGAGCTTCAAAAGCACGCTGGATGAGGTTCGCGAGGCGGATATTCTCTTGCATGTGGTAGATGTATCCCATCCGCTGTATGAAGAGCAATTGGGCGTGGTGAACAAGACCCTGCAGGAGCTGAAGGCATTTGAAAAGCCGATCCTGACGATCTTTAATAAGATCGACCAGTATGAGAAAAATACTTTCGATGCCTGGCTGGAAGAGGATGTGAAGCAGGAGTTGATGAACGACCTCCGGGAGCGCTGGCAGCGGGAAACGAATGGCAACAGTGTCTTTGTTTCGGCTACTGAGCGGCGGAATGTCGACGGGCTGCGGCAGACGATCCTGGAGAAAGTACGGGAGCTGTATAAGATCCGGTATCCTTATAAATCCGAATATCTTTATTAATGGCTTCGAAGAAATACAAATGGCATAAGGTGGCGGACAATGCTACCGGGCTGCAATGGACCGCCGGTGATATCTGCGAGGTGGAGGTGGAAGGCAAAAAGATCTGTATTGGGCGTTTTAAGGAGACAATGGTGGGATTTTCCCATATCTGTCCCCATGCCGGCGCCCCGATGGTCGATGGTTATACTTCCGGCGACTGCCAGGTGGTCTGCCCGGTACACCAGTTGAAGTTCAACCTGAAGAATGGGGGCCGGGATGTGAATGGGGAAGGGTACAGTCTGAAGACCTATCCTGTGGAACTGAGGGTCGACGGGGTTTTCCTGGGTTTTGAGGAGCCAGGAGGTCTGTTTAAAAAGTGGTTTTAGGCGGGTATCCCGGTGGCCGGGACAATGCCCTGGGCGGGTATAAAAAAAATCGCGGTAATTTTTTCAATACCAGCTTTTTAAAAAGGGAAAATCCTTATTTTTGCAACCCCTTTTGGGGCATGTTGATCCCGGTACGCCGGCCTGGCGGCAGGGGGATCAAGGCCGGATCAGGGGATTTTACGTACATATTCCTCCTTAGCTCAGTTGGTTAGAGCATCTGACTGTTAATCAGAGGGTCGCTGGTTCAAGTCCAGCAGGGGGAGCGGAGAATAGGATTTTTCGATGTCAAATCGGGAAATCCTATTTTCATTTTGGCCTAAAACGCTTGCCAGATGCGAGGTGTAGCGAAGGACCTGTTCGTTTCCGTGGTTAGATAATCGTGTTTTTCGACATTATAAAAAATACCTTCCGGAAACATCGTTTTCTGTATTCTTTGCCTTCCCTCATAATCGCTAGCTAGAACCCCATAATTCACTGATGTTGTCCTGTTTTTCAAGCGAATAAGAAATCAGTTTATCAAGGTTAGATATTTTTCTCGGCAGGGTGTCGAAATTATCGCCTAATTGACTCAATTGCTCGTTTAAATGGCTGAATATAAGAAAATGCTTCCGGATGAAACAAGGTGATCAAGGCCCCTCCGGGCAGTTGAACAGTGGCTACCGGATTGCTGGCTAATCCTGACAACTCAACGGCTGCAAATCCTGCTGGTGTACGTACCGGATGAATGTTACCCCCTCGTACCGGAGCAGCGTTTCCCCCCTGTTCCGGGCCATGCTTCCCCCCCTGATATAGGACAATAATGAGCCATCGCTTCTGGTACTCTGATTTGGATAGCGAGTCATTCCGGCACATGGTTACCCCTCCTTTGGTCATGGACGATGTCATTCCGGCGTATGCTTACCCCTCCCGGGTATCTGCTGGAGAACTGCCATTCCGGCGCATGGTTACCCCTTAAGGTCTTGCATAGATCGTGATAGTTGCTGGTTCTTCTTCTGGATGAAGATCCCTGTATTTTTTTTGCCAGTAGTAGAAACAGGCGGTTCCGATATTATGAGCTTTACAAAAGCTCGATACATCGACAGAGGAATCCCTTGATTCCAAAAGAGCGAACATTCTTTCTTGCTTGGACGATGGCATGATTATACATTTTTATAACCCAAAGCTATATCATCCATACACCTCGGGGAAGACGTCGAATGCTTACTCCTGGAAAACCAACTGGGACAACCTGACCAGCTATTTTGATTTTCCCATGGAGATCCGCAGGATCATCTACACGACCAACACGATTGAAAATGTGAACCGGGGGATCCGGAAGTATATCAAGACCAAGGTTCAGTTCACTGACGACCAGGCCGCCCAGAAGGCCGTCTACCTTGCCCTGATGAATATCGAAAAAAAGTGGAATGCGACCCTGCACAACTGGGTTCTTGTTCTTCATCAGTTCTTAACCATCTTTGAAAACAGATGCCGCCTCTAATGCAGTGCGTTACTTATTTACACAAAGTATTTTATACTCTCGTAGAGCTAGAGATCATTTGGCAATTTGTACACATACTCTTTCACCAGTAAATCAGACGACAATTGAAGCTTTAAATATGACCGTTGCGAGGTTGAGTTCCTAAGACGATTTACCACACTGCTGCCAAATGGAGCGTTGTGTCTATCGGGTAATTCACTAAAAGCAATTAAATCATTTATAAATTGTTAGATCATTTTCTAATCGCGAGCAAATATGACAAAACGAGGCTTTCAAGACATTTAGACCCTCGTTTATTTTCGCCTAATTACTTCAATTGTTAGCTTGGCTTATTCCCTTTGAAAAAGTAAGTGCTTTCAAAACGAAAACTTATGCTTTTTTCTGCGGATGTTCCAAAATTGTACTCAATATGCTAAGGAAAGTAACTTCTGGGTTTAATTAACCCAATTTGAAATTGATTTGCCTATATTATCGTACCAGATTTCTTCATCATTTGCATCGTCAATATCTTCAATTATCGAATCTAGATAAATTTTGAGCTGTTTTGCATCTTTAAATCCCTTATTTTTTGCAACAGTTATGAATTCCAAGAACTGTTTCAATGACATTGGTATAATTTTCGTTTTGCCTCCATATGCCCTAGTGTTGAGGCGGTTAAGACCAAAAAAATGTGCAAGCGTTCCTTCGCTAACCTTTGGAGCGATAAAAATACAATAGGCCGGTATGTCATTATCCTTCTGAATATTTCCAAAATGACGGGCGACAGACTCGCCTTCCATATTGAACTGTGTATTTCCAGTCGACATAGTTACCTCAACAATCATGTTGAACCCTTCGTATTTGACCTGGATATCAGGCTTGTTTCCCTGAGCAGTACCTAGAGGCATACCGTCATGATCGAAGCTGAAATTTCCTTTGATGTCTCGGACGTAGTTCATCATTACCAGCGAACGCCAGACATTCCACTCAAGAAAGAGTGGGGCATCTGGAACCTCCTTATTAACGATCTTTCCAAATACCTCAACAACATCATCGTATTCCTGATATTTCTGCAAAGACGATTTGGCCTCTTCGATCACTTCTTCAACCCGACCAATTTCAGCCTGATCTAATAAATCCTTGAGCGTAGGAACATCGGTATTGCGGTCAAAAGCCACTTTTAATTTCGCCAGCTTTGCTTCGAGGTAATCCTTTCGATCAGTAAGCAATTCAATTTCATCAGGATTAAACATGTGTTCCTTAAAGCTGTCCTCGTCGTCAAAATCACACGCACTTCGTTCAACAGTTTGCAGAACATGAGCAACACTGTCTCGCTGCGACGCGGATATTATAATCCTGAATGACTTTCGATCGAAGGTGATAAGTTGTGTAGAACGAAGATACCGGACAAGGGCGTCGGCATAATCGTTATGATTTGATCTTTTCGTAGCAATGAAGTTCGCCAAGGTTTTTACGCCGCTTTCTCTGGTGGAAAAGTTCCCGGCCTTTATTTCGTCAGCATAAATCTTTTTCAATTCGGCATCGAATACGGTCTGTATCCATTCCTTTCTATTTGTCTTAATCGTTTTTCCTTTCTTTCGATATGCAAGTATTTTCCTTACAATTGTATTGAAGTCCGAATAGTTGATGAGGGGGACGAAAAAAATTGCTATTTCCCTCTTTGAAACATCACCCAAAGTATCCACCAATCTGAGCAATTCCAGGTAAGGGCGAATGTTCATTTCACTATCAGCAGGAATAAGGTGATAAGGTGAGGGCAGTTGAAACTTGAATAGCTGTTTTGCAAACGTTTCGTGAACCCTAACGCCACTTAATAACCTTTCACCCGCATCCGTCAATTCTAATGTCGGTTTGAGATCGACAAATCCCAATGCCTTTGGTGCTCGGTTAATTCTGTCCCTTGCAGCAAATGCCTTGTCTTTGGGAACAATATCGCCCTCGTAAAATTCAGACGCGTACAGCGTGTCAAAGAATTCTTCTTGCGTATCAGTATTCCATTCCTCCCCAGCGAACTCATCAATAAGAATTGCAATCTCGGGAATGATCTTTTCTATAGTTCGGGGCGACGTGAAGGCAAATATCGTTCTGGGATTAGCTAGTCTTGCCATTGGCGAAAAGTTTGGTTAATGCTTCATCGTTACTCAGCAATGATACCTTCTGATACTTATCCTCTTTGTGTTTTATGAAGTGTTCAATTCTGTCCTTTGAATACTCCATAGACTTATCAGAAATATCACAGCCAATGAATTTACAGTTTGATTTTATTGCCGCGATAGCTGCGGAACCACTACCAAGAAAGGGATCACACACAACAAAATCTTTTTCTGCACTTCCTTTAAGCATTAACTCATATACTTCCGTTGGCTTTTGTGTCGGGTACTTTGCTCCAACAACTCTTTTTATTTTCCAAACATCTGGAATGTTTTTGGAATTAAGAGGACGCTTGCCTTTACTCGCAAATAATATAAATTCATGACGTCTTCTGAAATAATGACCTAATCCAATATTGGCCTTATCCCAACATAAAAGGTTTTTTACCTCGAACACCTGACGTGCGATTGGCCCGAGGGTTAACAGAGAGTAAGAATCGAACATAATATAAATATGTCGATCCTTTTTCATCACCCGCAAACACTGTTCGAGAAACGTTTTATAATTCTCCTCAGTATCATGAAATTCCTCAAACCATTTACCCCCGTTCTTACCAGCATCAGCATATCGACCGATGATCTTACCGCTGCCCAATTTCAATTTCTGGTTCATACCAGAATAGGCTGGATCGGTGACAATAACGTCAACACTATTATCAGGAAGCTGCTTTAGGAAGTTAACTGCATCATCTTTGAAAATCGAAACCCGCTTATTTTCGCTTTCGTAGAAGGGCTTATTTCTGACTTTTACCTTATTACCATTGAGAACATAAATTGGCTTATTATCTTTTTGATTTACGCAAATATTCTTATCAGAGTAAAAATCAAAAAGTAATTGGTATGATTTCTCAGATATAGTTCCATCTTCCCCAACCTTAATCTTTTTTGATTTTATATACCTCTCAATATCTTCGTTAACTACAGATAGCTCCTTCTGGATATCCTGGATTTTGTAAATCATATTTTTTCTATTTACTAACAATACTAACCGATTTAGTAAAAGTAATATTTTTAGTAATATAAGCTGCTATATTAGGAATTATTTTTATGATTACGCCAGGTAATTATCCCTACTATATTCACATCTCATTTCTGCTTCCAATAAAAGAAAGAATAATTATGCGAGAGATTCAATATGGATGAACTATAATACTCGCTGTCACCTCAATTGCATCTATAATTTACTTCAAGAATCTGCCTATAACACAATTTACTCTGGCAATTCGCTAAAACCGATCAAATCATCTATAAATTGGTTAGATAATTTTCCTAATAGGGGAGCAGATAGTCAATCATTTAAAGGTCGCTTAGGCGGCCTTTTTTATTGCCAGTAACTTTTGGCAAAGAATCAAAGTCAGGTGACAAATTCCCCGTTAAAAAAAATTTGCGAAGCTGATCAGCTTCATGTATATTTGAGAAACCAATCGGCTTCATATTGCCATTTATGAGACGCGACATCTTTCAAGCTATTGCAGACCCCACCCGACGAGCGATCCTCGTTCTGATTGCCGTTCAGGCAATGACTCCCAACGCCATTGCGGAGCACTTCGATATTACCCGCCAGTCGATATCCAGACATTTGCGCATTTTGTCCGAATGCGACCTCCTGGCCCAAAAGCAAGAAGGCAGGGAAATCTTCTACGAACTAAAAATCGATAAAATGAAACAGATCGATACCTGGCTCGACCAGTTCCGGAAGATCACGGAAGAAAGTTTCAAACAACTCGATGAAGTATTGTACACCCTAAAAAATAAGAAAAAATGAACTTGCTATTTGATTTTACCGTTGACAAAGCAGCGAAAAAAGTATTCATAACGCGAGAATTTGATGCTGACTTATCGCTGGTATGGGATGCATTTACCAAAGCAGAACTCCTTGACCAATGGGTAGCCCCTAAACCTTGGATATCAAGAACAAAATTTATGGACTTTAAAGTTGGCGGACGAAGATTTTATGCGATGGTAAGTCCCGAAGGACAAGAGCGTTGGGCAATTCAGAAATACACTTCCATTAGCCCGAAAACCAATTTCAAAATGTTTAATGCTTTTGCAGACAAAGATGAAAACCCTGAATTACCGGGTTCTGATTGGGATTACACTTTCAGCGAACAAGAAGGAAAGACAATAGTCAGTATTACCATTTATAATGAGTCCCTTGCCCGGATGGAGAAGATGATAGAAATGGGCTTCACGGAAGGATTTAAGATGTCAATGAATAATTTAGAAAATCTGTTGGCGAGTTTATCGCAAAATTGATTTTCGTTTTCAAACGGCAGTCAAACAAATAAAAAGTTAACGAATTTAACAACCTAAAAAATAAAAATTATGGCTCTCATCAATCCTCACATTAATTTCAACGGAAATGCCGAAGAAGCATTTACCTTTTACAAATCAGTATTTGGCGGGGAGTTTGCAAAGATTATTCGTTTCAAAGACCTTGCAGGTCCTGAATTCAGTGTTTCTGAAAAAGAAGAAAATAAAATTATGCATATTGCTTTGCCCATTGGTAAAAGTAATATGTTGATGGCAAATGATGTTCCGGAAATTATGGGAAAAACAAACGAAAACGAGAACAGAAGTAAAATTGCAATAAGTGCAGAAAGTAAAGAAGAAGCAGACAAATTATTTAATGGGCTTTCAGTGGGAGGACAAATAGAAGGGCCCATTGGTGATAGTCCCTGGGGTTCATATTTTGGTTGTTTTAGAGACAAATACGGTATTGAATGGATTGTGGAATTTGATCCAAAATAAAGGATAGTTGATCCGTGCCAGCCGTGGGGGACACCTGCCTGAGCATGTTCACAAAAGCAGGAAAAAGTATCTCACTTTCATACGGAGCTTCCCTTAGCGGGAGTGTCAGGTGGACTGGCCGGCTGCGACAGATAATCTTTATCATATACAAACCTGTAAATACCCTCTCCTTTTGATAGGCGACCGGCCAACCGGTCATTGTAGTAAATCAAGGCAGCCTGCATTATTCACTTGTTTTATTTGGTTGCTTTAATAGCAGATCTAACTGCAATCCCAATGGATCAATAAGCTGAACCAACGTCTGCATCGATGGATTACCTTTGCCCTGCTCTATCAACTGGATGGTGCGGGCACTAATACCCGAAATAGCTGCCAGCTGGGCCTGAAAGAGGCCAAGTAATTCCCGGCGTAGTTTTATTTTTTTTCCCAGATCGATTATCGGCGTGCGCATTATACTTCGCTTTTAGATGTTTTTCTTGATTTCATCGCAATCTGACAGTAAAAAACGAAATATACTTCGCATTGCACGATTGAAATTGCGTGGAAAAACTGCAATCCTTTCATAATTGCCTGCCTGTTCGAGTGCAGCGGCGCTATCGAATATCTTTTTTGCCGGGTGCCTATTCCATTTTGCCTCCAGGTCCTTCTCAGCTTGCATAGATTCGGCCCGGGCAACCGAATCCTCTCTTATTTGCCGGCGGCGTTCGATGGCATAAGCCTTTGTGTCCCAGCTACCCAAACAATCATCTTCCAATATGCGTTATGATACCTTGTTCATTCATTTGATGGGGTTGGAGCCGGGGCAAAAAATTCCATTCAACTCAAAAATCACGCCCTCTACCGAATCGTATTCCTTTTTGAGTGAAGGCCATGCAATGGAGTATATCCGTTTTGGACCCGATGCTAAAAAAGTGGTACGCTTATTTTTTGAACCTGATGAATTCGTTGTATCATGCCATGGGTCTTCGCCCTTGCAGAAAAGGAAGATATTGCATCTTATCTGGGAATACCGATAGGGTTGTTAAAGAGGCTGGAAAAATGATCCGGAATTGAGTAGCTGCATGCGTGCATTATCGTTCAAATCCCGTCAGGTTACACCTTAACTGCTGATCCCACCCGCCGGTGAGCGCAGCGGCCGAATAAGTTGTTATCAAAAATCGCAATAAGGCTCCTTCCGGGTCTTCCGCGCGCTGAACATCCTCGTATTTTAATAAATACTCGCCCAGTTCCCGGCTATAAAAGGCCTGTTCTGGTTCAACGGGCTGATCACCGTAACCCGGTCTGGATGGGTAGCTATAGGAATAAAATGCAGGGAAAGGAAAATTCTTCGCTCCGGGCCAGAACCCGGCGCTGGATACCTCATGGGAGTATGCCTCCTGCATTACCCGCAGGGGTATATTGGGCACCTTGGTCTCAAACAGCGGCGCAGGATTTCCGGAAAACCGGGTGACTGCAAGGTCAAAGCTCCCCCAGAATAAATGGACCGGACTGCATTTTCCCGTAAACCCGGCCCGGAAACGCGTAAATACTGCATCTATCCGCACCAAACTCTGCCAGTAGTTATACATCTCGCCGGCAACATAGATATAATGCACATGGTCCGCGGCAAAAGGGATCGTCGTATCCATTTCATTGGGCTTGGCATAGATTTCCGTGGCAATACCCATTTTATCCAGCAGGTTAAAGAGCCCTTGATAAAACTGAGCAACGGTAAGTCCCTGCAATGGCATCCGCTGCAATCCGCCATCACTGGCGGCAATGACCAATTGGTGATCGATAAAATCAAAATCTATCTGGAAGCTGCCGTTCGAATTTGGGATAGATCCTGTGGTCAGCCCCCTCGCTGATACATACAGCGTGACATGCCAGCCATGGTTGATCCACGGGGTATTGACCATCCGTATTTTTCCGACGATCTGTGCCCAGAGCTGCACCGTCTCCAATGTATCCTTTAATTTATCATAATTCAGTTCCGGCCATTTTCCGGTAATTTTTTTTGTACTCATCATGATAGCTCCATTTAATACCTTCCATTATTAATATTGAGGATTTCGTCTGTATGGAAAGATACTCTTTTGCATGGTCACCAGGATAAAGTGAATATAAAAAAAGCCGCATTCCTACGAAAAGGAAGCGGCTTAAAAGCACTTTTATATTTTTAATATCCGGGATTGGGATACATCTTCACTGGGTCCAGTTGGGTCTCGGCCAGGGGGATGGGGAAATAAAAGTCTTTCTCCGTTATATTGCTGAGGGGTGAATTGTCATAGTTTGCCTGGCTCTTTGCCTTAAAGAAGCTCACCAGCTCCGCGGGATTGAAGAATCGCACCAGGTCATGCCAGCGATGGTGTTCGAAAGCCAGCTCGACCCTGCGTTCATGCAGAATGGCCAATTTGAGGGTTGGATATTTTGCGGCATAGTCCGGGTCTGCCATCATGGTGGCGTAGTCCGGGCGCTGGGCCCGGGTGCGCACCATGTTCAGGTAGATTATCGCATTGGCGTCGTCATTCTGATACATATAGACTTCCGCCAGGTTTAAGATGACATCGGCATAACGGATCAGGATCCAGTCGTTCCCACCATACCCATCTTTTGTAGCATTGGCGCTGGCGTCCCTGAATTTCGTAATAAAATATTTGTTCGTTACCGCTGCAAACTTAATCGAGAAATTCGTCCGCAGGTCCCCTGTCTCAAACTCCAACAGCAGATCCTTTGTGAACAAACCTCCGTCGCCCGTTGAAGTAAACGGCGAATTGATCGTCTCGCCTTTTGCCTGGTTGTTCTTTGCCAGGGTGGAGCCATAGGTAGCATCCCCTTGTTTGTAGGCGATCTGCCAGATGATCTCGGGGTTGGAGGATTTTTTCGTGACATCGAAGACATCGGCGAACGGGATATCCGAGAGATTCGCAAAGGTCTTTTGATTATAGGCTGCCAGCAGATAGGTCTTTGCATTGTTCAGGTTATCGGTTTTGCCGGCATCCAGGTTAGCCGCCATGGTCAGGTATACTTGTCCCAACAAGGCATTGGCGGCCTGGAGGGATACCCGTCCCTTGGTGGCAGCAGGCTGCACGACGGGCAGGCCACTATTCAGGGTTTCCTTCAGGTCGGCAATGATCTGTGCATAGACGGTATCTCTTTTCACCCGGAAAGTATAGGCCTTGGCCTGATCAGGGGTCGAAATGCGATCCGTGACCAGGGGAACGTCCCCGAATTCTCTTACGAGGTTAAAATACATAAAGGCCCGGATAAATTTCAGCTCGCCCTTGTATTGTGCCTTGGTAGCAGCGCTGGCAAAGGGTATCGAATCTATAAAGGACAAAATAATGTTAGCCCTGGAAATAGGGTTAAACAATGCCGTCCAGTGGGTCATCAGATAGCTGTTGCTGGACGTTAGGGAAAAGGCGGTGAATTGAAAGGGTTCACCCGAGTTGGATTGGTTGTCGGTGGTATTGACATCATCGGCCCGGTCGTCCGTCCATAGCTGTGCACCCTCACCCACACAGTTGCCCGATCTCAACGCCTGGTAGACGCCATTCAGGCCGGCCGTGATGTCTGCCTCCGTCTTATAGCCGTTATCGACGGTTACACCATTGGGGTTTGTCTGTTCCACGAATGATTTCTTACAACCGGCCAGGCTCACCAGAAAGATAAAGCCCAGGATGATCGTTCTATTATTACGCATGGTTATTTTTTTTGAGTGACGCATGGTTAGAATTGAATTTTTACGCCTGTATTGAAAGAACGGGCCAGGGGATACTTGCCGTAGTCGACGCCGGGCGTCAGGTTGGACCCATTGTTAAAATCCACTTCGGGGTTATAGCCCAGGTATTTGGTAACGGTGAATACATTGTCGACGGAGACATACCAGCGAAGGCCGTTGATGCCTGCCTTCTTCAGGCTTGGGGTAAGAGCGACCAGGTTCAAACCAGCCGTAATATTGGTGCATCGGAAGAAAGAACCACTCTGCAGGTAATAATTGGACAAGCGTGTGCTGTTGCTCTGCGAACTTCCCCGGGATGCACGGTATTCATGACCATTACCCGGCCGTTGTTCGCTGCGGTAACGCTGGTCTATCACAGCATATTGGTTGCCTGAGCCTTCCATGTTGCGGATGTAATAATCCTGTCCGTCGAGGACCTTGTTGCCTTTGCTGCCATTGAACGACGCGCTGACATCGACCATCTTATAATTGGCATTGACGCCGAAGCCATAGGTGAAATCAGGGTAGGGTGAGCCGATCACGTCTTTGTCGGCATCTGTGATCAGACCGTCGCCGTTCTTATCCCTGAAGTAAAGATCGCCGGGATTCAGGGGTGTGGATACGGTGGGGTTAAAGGCGAAACCCTGCAGTTTATAGCCGGCGGGGAATTTATTGCCGTTGGCCTGGTAGGCGGCAAGATCTGCGTTTATGCCGGGCATGTTGGCTTCCCGCACCATGCCGGCCACTTTAAAGCCATAGAAGGATCCCACAGGGGCGCCCTCCCGGGTAATGTGGGTGATATAACTTCTTTCCGCACCATTGGTCTGGATTTCGCTGGCGCCGCCCAGGCTGATAAGCTTATTTTTATTAGCCGTGATATTGCCGCTGAAGTTCAGGTTGAAATCATTTGTCCGGATGACCTTCAGATCCACCTGGAAGTCCACACCCTGGTTACGGATATTGGAATTGCGCAGGTTGGTAAGATAGGCCGTGGAACCGGATAACGCGGAAATATTTCTGTTATATAACAGGTTGTATGATTTACTCAGGTAGTAGTTGACGATAACGGATAACCGGTTGTCCAACATGGCTGCATCCAGGCCAAAATTATACTGCGAGGTCGACTCCCAGCCTAGTGCAGGGTCGGCTATATTCCCTGGCCAATTGGCATTGTAGACCGTATTGCCGAATACGGCGCCGCCGATACCGGTTACATACTGTATGTCTCTGTAGTTAGGAATATTGTTATTTCCTGTAAGTCCCCAGCTAGCGCGCAGCTTCAGGCTGGAGTTGTGGCCCAGCCAGTCGTTGTAGAAAGATTCGTTCGACAGGGACCATCCGGCAGATACGGAACCGAACTTGCCCCATTTGTTCCGGGGACCAAAGCGGGAGCTGGCATCGGCGCGGAAAGAGCCTGTCAGGAAATAGCGGCCGTTATAGCTGTACACAGCACGCCCAAGGTAAGACAGCAGGGTCGTCGTTGATTTGCCCGTGTTGTTTTGCAAAGAGAAGTCACCGGGGACGGAGCCGACGGCAGTTATCTCCTGGATATTGTCGCTGGTAAAATCCTTCGCGGCCACGGCGAGTATGTCCTGTTTGGTTTCCTGTGCTGTATAACCTCCCAACACGTCGATGCGGTGTTTGCCAAAGATCTTTTTATAGTTCAACGTGAACTCGGCAAGCCGGTCCTGTGTCGTCAAAGTCTGTGCGGACGCATTGGCCGCCGTGATGGATGGCGTGCTGCCGGGCGGATTGGTGCCATTGCTCATGCTGGTCGGAAAATAATACTGGTACTTTTCAGTATAGGTTTCTCCGCCAAGGTTGACCTTGAAGGAAAGGTCTTTGATGATCTCATAAGCCGCGTTCATATTGTAAGTGGCTCTCGTTCCCTTACGGGTGATCTTGACCCGCTGCGCCAGTACCAGGGGATTTTCTATACCCTGAAAGGCATAGGCATAACCATCGGTCTGCGCGCCGGCGCCCTTGTCAGCCGTTACCGGGCTTCCATCGGGATTGAATGCGGGAAAAATAGGCATGTATACCAGCGCACCTAATATAGGCCCCTGGCTGAATCGCCCTTCCTGTACCTCCCGGTTGTCGGTATTGGTGACGAAGACACTGGAAGAGACCCGTAATTTGGAGGTAAGATCCGCGTCGATATTGGCTCGCAGGTTGATCCTTTTTTGAAAAGTACTGTTCAGGATACCCGGTTGGTCCAGATAGCCGCCACTGATCAGGTAACGTGTCTTCTCAGAGCCGCCGGAAAAGGAGACATTGTGCCGTTGTACCGTCGCATTGCGATACAGAACATCCTGCCAGTCGGTATTGTATTTTGGCTGTATGACCTTCTGCGTGGGGAAATCGTACAGATCTTTGATGATACAGACGTTACAGCCGGTCTTGGTTTGACCCGTTTTTGTCAACCGGGTTGCATTGTCGTCGGAATAGAATGCGTCGTTCCAGGCCATTTTATTTGCGATCAGGATGTCCTTGTAATTGGCGTTCCGGCCGTTGACAAAGAGATCGGCGAACTGACTTGAGTTTAACAGCTTGACCTTGCTGGCCAGGTGCTGCCTGCTCAGCTGAAAGTCGTAGGTCAGGGTTCCTTTTCCCGACCTGCCGCGTTTAGTGGTGATCAGCACCACACCTCCGGATGCCCTCGATCCATAGATGGCTGCAGAGGCGGCATCCTTCAGGATCTCGATGGATTCAATGTCATCCGGGTTGATGAAGACATCGTTCCCGGAAGCGCCCGGGTTGTGTCCGTTCGTGGCATTACCGCCATTGCCCTGTCCCTGCGTGATGTTGCCGCCCACCGGGTAGCCGTCTATTACATAGAGAGGTTCAGAGCTGGCATTGATGGAACCGACGCCACGCACGCGGATCTTGGTGCCTCCGTAAGGGGCGCCGCTGACCTGTGAGACCTGCACGCCTGCGACCTTCCCCACCAGTGCCTGGCCGATCGTGGGACTGCTGAGGTTCAGCTCGCTTGCCTTGACGCTGGATATGGAACCGGTGACATCGCTCTTTCGCAGACGCTGGTAACCAACATAGACTTCTTCCAGCATCTTGCTGTTCTCTTTCAGACGGATGACCTGATCGCCTTTTGCCGGCACCTCCTGCGGAATATAGCCAACATTGGTAATGATAAGGGTACTGCCTTCTTCCGCCTCAATGGTGAACTGACCTTTAACATTGGTCGTCACGCCCCGTCTGCTGCCTTTTACCAGGACATTCACACCTGCCAGCGGTTTATCATTTTCATCCGTCACGGTCCCCGAAATGGGTGAAAAAAATCGTCGTTCGTCCATTGTCTCATGTCCGGCGGCCCGGACGAAACCAGGTTGGATCATCAGTGCTGTAACCAGGAGTACAGCACACCAGGCTGAAAAAGATATACTCTTTAAGCCATCAATGCTGATTTTTTTTTGTTGCATGTTTGTAATTTTTCGTGATCAGTTAGTATTATGCTACCAGGAAATGTTCATTGTATTTACATTGTTGCGGCGGGAGGAACTGACGGCAATTCCCTTTTTATAACCGGGTAAGAAGGTGAAGCCTTCCAGTTCATCGGCCCTGTCTATATCGATCACTTTCATGACCTCCTGTTTGCCGGCGGCAATGGAGGCTGCCAGATCGACATAGGTGAATCGCCATCTCCGGCCTTCGGCCTGGTTCTGAACGAGGAGCAGCAGGCCTTTTTCCGCGATCCAGCAGAGATTCTGGACCCAGGGTGTACAGGTGAATTTTTTATATAGAACTCCTTTCTCCGAGGTTTTTCCGGCCTTTCGTAACAGAGCCGGATCGTATAGTCTTACTTCATTGCCTTTATC
>Ga0247778_1000669_pt1 | contig 33158 bp, 30 predicted proteins | sample UWRJL049202B5_FD_179939 | JGI IMG/M metagenome (GOLD analysis project Ga0247778, IMG submission 179939) | Plant litter microbial communities from Arlington Agricultural Research Station in Wisconsin, United States - UWRJ-L049-202B-5 | ecosystem: Environmental > Terrestrial > Plant litter >...
CATTCAAGAGGCGCCCAATAATCTAATGGGGTTCTTTGCCACTCGCAAAACATATATACAGGATTTCACCTCTTCTCATTTTGACTTCGTGGATATTGTTTAGGAGCTGCATCGAGCTTCCATCTTTATGCTTCAGCTTCCAACCGACACGTTGCCAATCAAGCATCACTGCTTACTCCGCAAATGAAGCAAATATGGCCCTGGCACCGGTGAAAAGACCTGCCTCCTGGGATGTTGTCAGAAAATCCGGCCTAATACACCAAAAAGCTTTCAACTGACTGATTTGCCCAAGGTAATTGCCAAATTCTCAGCCTTTTCGGATGAGTTGCCTTGAAACGCGGATACTGACGGTTCCATGAGTATGCTGCTTTTACAGAGAAATGGGTGCAGAATATTCTTTTGTATCAGCAATCAACCATGATAGAGTTCAGTCGCTCGCCATTTACTCAAAATATGGGGAAGCTGAGATGCCCATGCCAAGAAAATCCCCTGTTTCAACGTCCCCATTCAAGGGTGCGTGGTAATTGCAGATATTTTCTATTACTTTTACAAAATCGCCATCCATCGCCCCGTTAGTGCATACCCAATTCCAATTTCAGTCGGCGGCAATCTCCCCATAAAAGTAGGTACGGAGCACTTCCGTTGTGGGCCCTCCTCTCATGAATGTGAGCGTGGATGGGAGTATCGTGGCGAAAACAAATACCGGCATGTTGGAAAGTTTCGGCTGTTGACAATACCTGATTGCTCCAAGAATCAAACAAATCCAGATAAGAAGAAATTCGATTTAATCGCCGTTTGGGTGTTCTCAGCAAGACCGGAACGCAGCAATGGGGAGACCCCTCCAAAATTAAGCATGCAAATGCTCCTGTCCCCAACCGTGAGGGGATCACCCGCCATTTAGCAGAGGAAACATGGAATTAATCATCGTTATGCCTTGAACCATTCCAGGGATGCTACAGCAAGGACTAAAAATTGTAGCAGCGTACTATCACGAAGAACCCGCTTAACAACAGTGCTTTGATCACTGTAATTTAGTGGATGCTCGCTTAAATGGCGGCGCTCGAACACTGAAACTCGCTATTATTTCAGCGCAGACCCGCTAGATTGCCTGTGCATTTGCGCCCGAGCTATCGAAGGGATATCCGCTGATGGTCACGAGCCGATATTCCAAATGAAGCGTAGCAAGGCACTGAAAAGATTGATGGGCTCTTCTGTGAGATAGTGGACCGGTTCCTGAGCAGCATCAGATTCAAAGTTTGCAGCGCCAGCATTTAAGTTCCGTCGAACAAGATTCCTGAAAACATAGAGACGGCGGATCCTTTTTACCTTATGCCTCAGATTTTATGAAAGTAGGGATATATGCCGAGCTTCTCCAAATATAAAGAACTGTCTTGGAGACGTGAATATTGCTTCGCAAATGATGGGGTGCATTGGTTTGGGGAAGGGAATATTACTTGTAGGGCCTGGGTTGAGCCAGGGCTGCAAAGGGGCCAGTGCAAGCTTAGCAATGATTCGGGGGTTGTTCTTGATATCAATTGCAAATGACAAGGATATAGATGTTACATTGGATCTCGAGTCTTTTGACGCCGTACGTGGGATATTTAAAAGGTACGTAACTCAATATGATTGGGGAATAAGAGGTGTCAAAGCCGATAGGAATAACAAATCCGACTAGGAAGGGTTGTGAAAGTTGACCGCGGGTAATGGTCGACGGAATTGACTTTGCGAATTGCTTCAGCTAGAGTCACAAAACGTGACGGGGTGGTAGAAGATGTCTTTAGGCATTTATGGGTGTCTTTTGGCAATTACAGAGCGTTGAGACCGTGTTTGGGAGCCAAAACGCCGGGACGGCATATGCAAGTCGACCGAATAGGAAAGTCGACCAGGCGGGGAAGTCGACAAAACTAGGATGCTGGAAAGTCGACTACAATAGAAAAGGTCGACTACGTTAAAAAGTCAGAAAATCCGCACATTCATTAAGATGTGCCTTGTTTCTGAGTATACCCTAGCATCGTCGCCTTCGTTGGTGTCTTCAGCACCAGCGCTCGAACCATAATATCGGGCTCTCGAGACATACATCATCTGCCCTGTGCCCAAAGCTTAATAATGACCCAATTCGTTCACTTATTACCCAAAATGCCTAGTGTACTAAGACTATTCCAATATTTGAATTCGGTCAACATATATCTTGCAGGGCTAGAAATACTACTATGGCTAAGAGAAAGTGGACTACATTGGCGAAGTCGACTCGGCTCGGAAAGTCGACCAGGCTAGGAAAAGTCAGAGGATTTGACTAAATGCATACACGGTACCCTCTACAAATCTATAATGGAGTTATTCAATTCTAAGAGGAATAAGACTCCCTAGCTATAGTTAAACAGATATTGCAACGCGATCCTAGAGCCTAGATTAGGTCGTTGGCTTGGAGACGCATCACGCAGGCGGCTTTTTATAGACTCCGAAAACACCACGATTGATGTGGGAAATATCTAGCTGAATCTTTAGTGCTATCCTTGAATGAATAGCCGAATATGATGAGAAAAATTAACAAGATTGGGAAAAATCCAAGAGTCGACCAAGCGACCAAGATGGAAAAGTCGACCAGGCTGAGAAAAAGCGGAAAGCCGACCGCGTTAGGAAACGCCGACCAGCCAATCTCGAAGATATAGACGAAAGAGGTTATACAAATCTATTGGATTTTTGAGAGTATACTATTCGTGTGCAAAACACAATACCGGTCACACTGAATTATGCGCTGATGCGAAGAAAAGCAAGGTCCAAACTCTTGCAGCGTATCATTTTGTGCAATAGAATAGTAATAAAAATCCATGACGCTGAAGTACTTCAAATCCGCCTGAAGATTGCCTTAATCATACCATATTTAGCTACAACTCTAAGTTCTAGCAAAAAGCTAGACCTGGACAAAGCAGGAGAATCGACTAGCTGGTCGACTGAGCTGGTCGGAAGGTCGGAGAGTCGACCAGCCTAGTAGTAGTGTAGTCGACCAGCCAGGTCGACTCGGCAGGGGAAAAGTCGACCGGCACGGCACGGCATGGCCCGATCCGCCCCCGGCATTTTAACTTCGCCCCGCATTGTGTTGCGTCGACCAGGAGGCTGATGCTCTCCTGTAGCGCGTTTTCATTTCATTTCTTTCAATTTTCGGCTGTACTAGATTTGCACCGTGGCCTCCAACGTGATTCAGCTTGCCATTCTGGCATCTAATGTATCTCCATGTGTACAATAAGTTCCCCGCATGCCCATAATTAAATATACTTCCTCCTTGTATTACTTCTTTCCCAAATCCCAGTGCATTTCCGCCTTCCAGCTCCCTGAATAGCAATAGTAACTCTATCTATACCATCAACATCTTCTACTTTCAACGACCATGCTTCACAAATATCCTCTCTTTTCCCTCCTCGTCGGAAAACATCACCAAGACACACTCCTCACAGTCATCTATACCCATTCCAGACCCATCACAGATTATACTGCCTTCATATCCTCCAACCATCCTCTTCATGCAGACCCATACTCTCTCAGCAATATATTTGCTGCGCTCGACATCTATGAACTTGCTGACATTCTCCGTAGCTGCATCCACTTCCGACACCATTCTCGCGATCTGGCTGTGCAATCGGCTGAGTTGATTCGCAGGCACCGTTGGGTGTGGACAGAAGCTGTTGAGGAGTATGAGGAAGCTGTGCGTATGGTGGTACCAATGACCCTTGTTGATCTCGGCTTGCTGCTCTTGGATCTGATCGTCGCTCTGTTCTTGCCGCCTCTGCAAATCTTTGTTGGCTTCTAGGATTGTTCGGATGTGTTTGTCGACGGAGCTCTAGGTAGCGAGTTGCGTTAGTAAAGAATTTAACATGGCAGGCAGCATGGAGAGATGGCCTGGGTGTTAAATACAAATGTGTTGTGCGCAAGTAGATCTTCAAGCGCCTGGTAGGATTCCGACTCGGATTGTGGTGGTGCGGCTATAATTGTGCTGCGTGGAGAGAACAATCCCGAAAGGTGACAAGTGTAATGCAAGTTGATTGAGCTTGCGTATACGAAGGTGTTGGCGGTGGAAAATCAGGAAGTTCGAAGAGCGCGAGACGTGGAGCTGAGAAGGGAGTCGCAGTGGAAGCCCAAAATTGACTTCGGAATGGGGGAAAATAGGGTTAGGGTAGGTAAGATTAGACCGTTGCCGCAGTATGCAAGGAATCAGCTTTAGTAGCGGAAGGCAGAAGGGAGTGGAAGTAAGAGTACAAATTTGCCAAGGGCTTGGGAAGTCGGCTTGGAAGCGTGACAAAGACTTCGGAAGAGATTTTCGACCTAGGTTTGGGGAGTCGACCAAGATTGAGTCGATCTGGGAATGTGAAGTCGACCAAGATTGGGTAGTCGACCAAGAATGGGAAGTCGACCTGGGATTGGGATGTCGACTGGATTTGGTAGTTGACCTAGTCGCTATTGAAGCAGGAAGTAGGACTAGGACTAGGACTAGGACTGGGAAGGAAGTCGGCCTAATACCAGCTGGTCGGCCTTGGAAGTCGAATTGGGATTGGTTGGTCAATCTCAGATTGGCTGGTCGACTCCGAGGTAGGAAGTCGACCCCGAACTGAAACGGAAAGTCGACCACGAGAGAAAAATTCGACCACGGAAGAAAGAGGTAACCACGGAAGAACCTCTTCCTTCTTCTTTCTCCCGCGCAACAAGATCTCAACAAGCAAACCCTACAAAGGTTCTCACCTCTGATCATCACCTCAGTACCGCATCACCCACAATTCACCAGCACTAGAAGTTTTCACGAAAGAATGGTCGGATTCACCATCTCCACGTTTGACCGGGAGATTGGAGTCACCGCCGCAGAAGGTAAAAAATTGAGAAAAGCATTCAGCGACCATTTCGATGTGACCAGGAACAACCTTGAGGGAAGCCTCCGCAGCGTCGAGAACGAATCCTCCATACTTGCGACAGCCAAAGAGGAAGATCAGACGAAATACACCAAAATTCTTAAGGAGCTGCGCAAATATGCAAGCTACATGCGGCAGCAAGGTATGTCCCCTCTTGACCTGGTCTCAACCAACGATAGTGGTGATTGTAACACATTATAGCGAAGAAGAAGACCGGATCAGCCGCAAGCCCGCCGCCTGTCGATACAACATCTTCAAATACTTCCGCTGACCCCGCTGAAGAACGATCCTTGGCCTCAGAAGAGCGTGAAGATACCAAGCCACAGCTACCACCACTAGCCGAGTCCTCCAAAGCAGCCGCACAACCCCAAGCCCTCCAGCTAACCTCCAAACGAAAGCTACCGGGCGATTTCAAGCACGACGCCTCCGCAAAAGCACCTTTCCCGCAACTTTCCGGACCCTCCATTGAGTCAGGAACTATAGGCTTGCGATTTGGACGAAGAGTGCCGTTTGGAGAGAAATCAGTCAACACACTCGTTGTGGGAATGAAGGGGCAAAAGACTGATAAGGAGGCAAACAAGGAGGCAGAAAGACCAGCTAGGGGAGTAAGAGAGCAGAACAATGATACGGAGGTAAAGCAGCAGGCTCACAAGGCGGCAAGTAAGAAGGCACACGAGGAGTCTATTGAAGAGGCAAGCAAGGAAGCAGGAATTGCTGGCGGACATATAGATAGGGCCCAAGAGTTGAGCTCGAAGCCTACCGCGAAGAGGCAGAATAAGGAGGAACAACATGCTGGCGCATCCACCCGAGATGGCGGCGGCAGTGGCAGTGGCAGTGGGATTGCATCAACTCGTAGACCAAGTTCCTTTTTGGCAAATGTACTGGCTTTGCAACGTGGAAAGGGGTTTTGAGGTACCATATCATGTTTTCAGGGACATTCTTAGCTAGCATACGTACATACCTTTGCAGTCTGCAGATGTTTACTTAGGTCTATGAATCATTGAGCACTTCTAGCCGTCAGTTCTGACCATTTGCTCCTTGAAATCTTCAATGGCATCGTGAGCGGCATATTTCGCGTTCCTCCTCGTTTACACCAGGTTCTGCATGTGAGTGATTGGAGTTTCGAAAAGGCCCAGAGATTAGGCAATGACTAGACGTAGCATAGTGTTGAGGAGCCAGGATTCCTCTGGAAAAGCAAAACTTGAGTGCTTGGAGCGTAATGTTTTCTCTCACTAAAGAGTTACAGTAAGCTACTTGAGGTTAAGTACATCACCGGCCCGTGAGTACTAGTTTCCCAGCAAGATCACGAGTTTTCGCGTTTCTCTCGTGTTGCGGGGTATAGTAGTACACGTCCGACTTCATAACCCCGCCAAGATATAATATTTTCCTCTTCTCGCAACAATACGGATCTCCGGTTAATCGAAACTTCTCTCGCATCGCCGCACTTTCCTCCACGACGGTCCGGTGGATCTCTAGCCGTGCCGACTTTTTTGATCTCTCCAAAGACTTCGAATTCAAGGTCAAATCCCGATTTCCAGCACGCGGTACTTGCACGCCCGAAATGGACGAGACCAACTTCTACCAAGCCCGCCTCCTTGACTGGCTAGATGCTTCTACCTCAGAAGATCAACATTTAGGGTACGAGAAACAAGCTTTTGCACCGCCGCAAACCGAAGAATTCGATAGCAGCTCCGCAGCTGATTCAGACGAGAACGAGTCCCCAAGAGCATACGCAAGAAGGAAGGGTTTGGCAAGGGATCACCTAGCCGAAACCTCCGCGTTTGAGATCTTGGAGCAGCTGAAGACCCAATGCCCCGATTTTCATCCGATCCGCCGATTCCCGAAACAGAGTTGTGGGACAACTTGAGGCGGACTACTCTGGACATCCGATTTTCCACCCCTCCAGCACTGAATCATGAGGCACAACGGCTGTGAGAACAAGTGGAAATAGGAGTTTCCAGAGAAAAAGAACACCAAATTACGCCTTTCAAAAGAAAGCGCCGGAACTGGGAGTTAGACGGCGAAGACGACAAAGAATTACAGCCCGTCACTTTTTCTACGACAAACTACCACGAAAGCACGGAAAGCATAGCGATCTCTACATCTGAATTCAATTCAAACATCACCCCAAATGACGAACATACGGAAGACTTAGTCACATCTACATCCAGTGTCCTCTCCAACGGCGGTACGAAGGCCAAAAGCCAAGCGAATGCAGCCGCCTCAACATTCGGTAAAACATACAGGAAGAGGGGCAGGGAGTGGGATACTATAGCAGCTGGTAAACCAAGGAGATCGTCGCGCCGTAGCCACAGCCCACGCCCATACTGGATCATCACAAAAGAAGATAGCAGCTCTTCGTCGGACTTCAGCTGGGATAGATAAGTTCCAACGCGTCGGGCGTCAAGTCGGATATCAAAGCCACCAGGGGAGTGGTGGAGGAGCTAAATATTTGAGAGGAGAAGATGGTGTTTGTTGTTGAGGAGGGGAAAGGGTTCATGCAGTCTATTAATAAGAAGTCCAGTATGGATTTGCTTCTTGGGAAAATAATACAGTGCATTGGGGGTTTTTAAAATGGATTTTCTTGTTGAGGTATTCGAATATATACATGTATGCGATATGCAACAATTGCGAGAATAATCACAAGAAATGACACATCACCTTCACCGGTTTCCTGCATTTTTCACGGGGATTGAGTACTGTTGCTGTGCATTGAGGCTGGTAACTTTCCAGCGTTGGCCGCTGCAAATTTAGTGAGTATCCGCTAAAGCTGCAGCGTCTTCAGCGCCCGAGCTCGCTAGGGCTACCGAGCAATCCCGTACACGGCCTTGTGGCTTGCAGGAAGTCGGCGGAGGAGATAAAATTCTTCAATCTAGGATTTATGGCTTCTCTTACGGATTTTCTATTGAATTTCCTAATCGAAAACACCCAAGTTTTCGACATATCTGCCTTGGGATCAATACTGCTTCAGCTACCATCCTCTTCAAAACTACAAATATCACGAAGTCTGGGACATAAATATATGCGAGCTACCTTGCCAGCCTAAGTCAGCTCCACGGTTTTAGTCGCCCAGAGCAATCTTACGAGCCCCAATGCTCTCTCGGTGAAGTTTGGATGTATCACATTTGCAAATTGACTAACGATTACATGGAATAAGAATGCTCATTTCTTGCTGATGCTCTTGCCTGCCAGTTTCACCATGCCAAAAGATCCGTCTTTTAACGCCAATCCCACTTCCAGTTCCACGCTTCAAAAGTGCCAGCCATCTCACCGCCTGAACATCTCGACTCAAGCTTGGTTTTTTTCAACGCCGGACAATTGTCAAATTGGGTTTCTCTATCAGGTAAAGAATATCCTACTTGCGGTAGGAGCTGGTGAACGGCAGAATGGGCACGTACTTTGCCATGATGACCTGTCTTGGGCTTCGCTATGCAACTTCCAGCACTCGTCACATAATACATGGCCACATGACAGGAAAATGGAAGGTCTATTGCCCTCTTCAAGCTCCTCCTCCAACTTTACCGCCCAATTTTCCCCTGGCAGCGTAATCGCGGAACAGATATTGCAATTGACCATAAACGCGACCTTTTTGGCCATTGAATTGAATCGCTTTTGAAGACTCTGCATCTCCTCGATCTTTCGTCGCAACACATTAAGTTGATCCTTGTACACAAATTGCAATCCAGTACGCTCGCGCTTCGTGGTTTCCAATTCCGTTTGCAGTTGACGGTGCACACGTCTGTCCCTCGATTTGAGTCGTGCTGACAAGTGATGGTTCTGTTGCTGAAGCTCCAAGATGCTCGAAGTCAGTGCCGACAACTGGCCCTCTTGGAAACGATTGATCCTCGTAAGGTACAGTTGATGCTTCTCCATTTCAAGAAGCTGTACTTCGTCGGCTTTCTGTCGAAACTCCGGCCTAGGTCTAGTATCGTGCACCACAAGCCTTGCCTGGTCTCCCTTCGAGCTGTCTTGACTGGGAAGTTCCGAAATTTCCACCATGGCTTCCGTGTGGTCCTCCACACAAAAAGCGTTAGTGTGTAGTTCATACACCAAACGGAGGTTCCTCCGAGTCAGAGATTCAGTTTTGTAATGTGCGAGGCCTTTTTGTACGTTGTCGATCATCGCCAATCGGCTCCTGAGAACGCCAGTTACCTCAGCGGGTGCCCGTTGGACCCGCCGAGACTCTCCCTCGCTGCGGAAAGTATAGAATACAGCTTTCTCGACGGACGCGTAAACGTGCTCCAGTAATCGAGGCTTGGTCAATATGGTGGTGCCTGGGAGTGTGCCTGTGCAGGTTCCGAGCTTGTGCGCTGTTGTAGATCCAGTGCGAGAGCATCTTCCAAAGACCGCGTCCGCAACCTCGTTCGATACCAGATCCATCACAACCATCATCGATCTGTTCTCCAGTATGCATGAAGGCTTGCACCAAATCTCTGATACGCAGAGTCAGTATCTCGTCGAGATGAGTGATCCTGGGAACGAACCTCTTCCAGGCACAACAACCACCCCTTCAACCCAAGCTCGGACAGATTCCTTGCATAGCTCCACCACATGCTCCCGGCAGTCTTCCATTATACTGGCGTCGGATATACTGCCCCAATCCTGCAACATCGACGTTGAATCCAACCCTGTAGCCCTTTGCCCGGAGGGGAGACTCTCGAACATCCATTGTAAGATCCCCATAGCCGCCTGATTTGTTGTGCCGTGGAATATTGCCGTCAAGGTCTATCAGAGGATTCGACAAAAGAATTGGGGATTTTGATGCTGCTTGTCGCGTTATGTGAGGGACAAGGCCTGGCATCGAAGGAAGAGTGCCGAAGAGGCGTAATTGGAAAGCGCGAGACATAGCCACCAAACGCCATCACCAAAAGAAGGCAGCGACGCACGTTGACCCAGAAATGGAAGCGGTGATGGAGAAGTAAACAGGTGTACACATCTACTACCTATACGCAAGTAACAGTTAGCCCTTCTCATCGCAGCGCATGCCATTCATCATAGGGGTGAAAGGGAGCTCACCAGTAGGTCTATACATTGAATCTTTGAATATGAATTTTCATGAATTGAACTGAAACGAATTGAACTTTGAGGCCATGAATATGAACTGAACTAGGGATACATGAACTGAATTATCAGTTCTCGATTTATGAATATTTATAAATTCATATATCTTGGTAGTTAAGGCTTTTATAGCATAGTAGGCCCCAATTTTTCTGATTTTCCCTATATAATAAAAACTACACCCCGGCAAAACCCCAACGTGGCAGTTATTTCATTTTCCCATTTAATAAAAATTACGTCCCCAAAAAGTCTTAATTATTTTCATTTTCCTTTTCCTTAATAAGGATAAGACTCTTTGATTTTTATGGGACCGGGCCCAAAAAGGCTTAGTTTGGCACGTATTTTTCTTTATAAATATTCATGAATATTCATGAAATAAACTGAATTATATATATATGAATTGAATACTTCATGAATCGGGAGTATATCTATGAAACGAATTTGAATTTGAGAAAAAAGTTCAATACGTTCAATGTATAGACCTACTCACCAGGATACTTTCCCAACGCGTAAGGTCTGTAGTCCAATTAGAACGACTAGGACCATTTCGTACAAGTCAGATCATGTTTCCGTGAAGGATTCTCGCGGGGGACTGTGGTGGAAGCATATGACATCCATCTCAGAATCGAAAGACGCGGCTACGGAGGACGGAGATCGGGTGGTGCCGAAGTGGATTGGAAGAGGTTCTAGCAGCGATAAGCTTGCGAATTGAACAATATGAGGAATGTCACATACATCATTGCCAGCAAGATCGAAGCTCGCGAGAATGAGAGCAGGTTCGGCTTCTGGTTGGCGGTGCCTATGGCTGGCTCTTCATGGGCGGGATCTTCCCAGCTGCTAAGGGGTGGGAGGTGAGAGGTGGGAGAAATGCGATACTTTAGCAGTCGGTCAAATGAGCAGTAAGAGCGATTGTGAAGTACGGGAGAAGATGTTTCTGGATTTGTTGGACGGTTGGAAAGAGAAGAGAGGAGAAAGACAATAAAATTACCCTGCGAAGGCTGCGGATGGCGTGCGTACTGTACAGCTTCCGCGGGGTAATTTGAGATGAGACTTGGGCCCAGCGAAAACCTAATTCTCTTTGGGAATAAATCATTGGTCCGGCATTACAAACACTCCACCGCCATCTTTTCATGACTGCGATGGTCGACCAGTTGAGTCGACCAATATAGGAAGTAGTCGACCAGTATCCCGTTGACCATCCCAGTCGACCAACTTTCTAGTCGACCAAATTCCCAGTCGACTACTCGCATTTTTCTTGGGTCTGAGAACAGAGACTGGTTTTGCAGGGTGTTCAGGCCGCTCAGAACGCTTCTAGAAGATTGGGTTTCAATAATCTTCCTGCTTGATGACTGCTTCTAGTTGACTGCGCCTTCTTGAAAGCTTTCCAAAGCAATTGCACGCTGAAGCTTGTAAGACCCTAAATCTATGTCGACGACCTCTAAAGCCTAACGAGGGTAAGTTTCTAAGATATTCCTATTATTCTCAACGTAGTATCCTCCGCTCTCAGACTCAGAAAAAGAGATATTCGATTCGTGACTTGATGGTAGGTATCCCATTGGAAACTGCTCCTCAATCCACCCCATTCCTCGATCATTTGTCCTTGTTCCTTAACGACTTCGGCTTGGTTTTCCAAGGTTACCACCCCGATGTTTTCGCTTTGGCATAGTCGCGTTCTCGAATAGGCTGAAAGAGATTTGGTAGTTTTTATGAAAGAGAAACGGTGGCGGGTGCCGCAGTGCTCCGTCGAGCCAAGAGCGAGGTGAATGAGGATGTAGGCAGGATACGGAAGAGGCAGCGAAAGCAGCTCGTAACGCGTTCTGTCAGATCCGGCGGGGAGGGCAATAAACCATCATATCGTCTCCCATTTATTGCAGTATCGTATCCCTACTCGACTGTCGAGATCGTGATTATAGGAAGAAGCGTAGGTGAGGAGGAGCAAGCGCGTGATGGTAGCAGGCGACGTTGCTTGTATCAAGGAGGCAGTCGTGTCCATCACTGAATCATCGAAGTTTCTATCTCGGTATCCCGGGCCAGCATAATTATAATATCTCGCTACCAAAAGGCGGCTTGTATGATGCGGTATATTCCTCGGAAGCTTTGTTGGAGAGTATTCGTATCCAATGACAAGAAAGAGGGGAACTGGAAGCGATGGATCGAAGAACGCATACGCAACGCAATGAAACAGAGAAACCACAAATGTGAATCCTAGCAGTTGCAATGGTAGCCAAGGTATCATCAGACACGAGGATGTACCTACTCAGATGGCCCAAAGATGAGAAGTACGATCTCCCTGAGGGGTTGGTCGACTTCATGTAGTCGACTCGTGGTCGAGTTTTTCCGTTGTCGACTGATTCTGTTTTGCTTGGTCGGCTTTTGCCCTTCCATCGTATGCGACCCTCCCTAATAAATACGACCTTAGTAGGGCTGGCGATGAATGAAGAAAGATACGTAATACAGTAAAAATAGAAAGGAGAGGCCGGAAAATAGTCGATTGTTCTGGTCATCTTTTCGATAATTGACTCAATACAAGAATGCGTGGTCGATCTATGGTCGATTGATGGTCGATGACTCATGGTCGACTTCTTATTGTAATCCGTGGTCGGCTTTTTTGCATAGTCAACTACGACCCTTCTAGATTGTTTCTCAACATTCGATCAAAAATGCTAACACGGGGATTTGAGAGGATTGGTAGGCATGGGAGACTTATACTGGCGACAACAATCCACGAGGCCACGTGGGGACAAGTAAGCAAGAGGAGAAGTCTTGCTAGTCGACCAGGAAGTTGACCAATACACTGTCAGCTTGTTATCAAATGTATAAAGTCTACTTCCAACTTCCGGACAACGACCATCAACTAGTATAAAGTCGACAAAGTATTGAAGCTTCCCACCGCGTTCGATTTCCGACTTTCGACTTCCGACCGTCGACCTCCCGCGAGCCCGCAAAATTAATTAGAAACTGCAAGTTGACTAGTCGACCAGTCGACCAAAGCCTTTACCCCGCGTTGTCACAAATATTCGAGGTTTGAAACAGCGATACCAATGCACAAGGGCATGAATGGGGTTTAAATTAATAATAATAAAGGAATCTTGATAATAAAAGTCTGTCGTCGGCCAGAAAATCGACCCGTACGAGGCATTCCAGGTTCCAAGCGTCGACCAGCGAACAGTCAACCAGCAGAAAATTGGATGGTAGAGCATCGACCAAAGAAGAAGTGACTAGCGAAAAATGAACTATATATAAGGGTATATAAGGGTGTTATTGAACCCGTAAGATCTACCTCCAACTTCCGACTATTGACGCCGGTCGCAAGTCGACCAGTCGACCAGCTATGACGCCGAAGCCGATGCAGGCGCTCCGATTAGACATGCACGGGGAAGGATAACACAAGAGGGGAGGTGTTGAGGACCCGCCATGGATGGATCGATTCTTTCTACTTTTTGATATCGTGCTTTTGGATGATGTTGCATTACTAAATTAAGTCTTCGTGTAGATCTTCGTACGTCGCATCTTTTTGTCTAATAATGTTTTCGATTTTACAAGTTGGGTAACGACTGCTATTGGATCAGAATGATGAGACGTTATTGATACCCCCGCCGCGGGACGGCTCTACGTTGCCGCGTACGGAACATAGAGCTTCGACGTCAAACACCATACATCCTCATACTGCCTCCTCGTACCTCTCAAGCGAGCCATTATACTATAGCATTGAAAAAGAAGAATCGCTCTACGCCAGATCCGAGACCACGAACCCCTTCCGAGCCTGCCTCCGCACTATTTCCAAAGCGCCACTAGAGAACAAGCTCATTCTAGAGTGCCATATTTGTACCAGTCGAGGCCTAGTAGACGAACCCAGATTGTTTGGCCCTACACTCGATGTTTTCCCTATTGATGAAGGGGCGGTAGAGCAGCAGGCGGTGAGGCAGGGAGACGATCAAGGATAAGGATAAGGATAAGGGACCGCAGCAGGAGGTGAATGGGGTAGCAATGGGGTAGCAGAGGTAGTGACAGCCGAAAGATCTGGCGATACCTATCTCTCCTGGCAAAATCTCAAGATTGGCTGAGTCACAGCGGCTACATTTCAACCGCGATCCATCATCAACGACAAGCCATGGCGAGCGGAATGCAATATTCGAAGTAACGCCGAGTTGAATAACACCATCCGATGGGGATAACGGAAAGACACATCCTATGCAAGTTAGTAGTTACGAGCTACTGAGAACACACTAGAAATTCAGCCTAGGTTAGAGATCGAGTTTCTCCGAAATCAGCGTGGCTTCTAATCTAGGTAGCTACAGTATGTTTCAGTTAAGTGCGAGGTAGTAAGCGGACATTTTCAGCACAATATCCGTTAAGTTTAGACTCGCCCTCTCCTCCATCCTCAAGGGGAAAGTTTACCATAATTTTAGAGAGAATATTTCAACTACGTTATGAGTGCCAATACAAACACTCCATGTCGATAAGCTTCAAAACGTACTGCAAACATTTGACGGATAGACGGTATTTATTTTTTCAATATCTGCCTGGAGACTCTTCAAGCTATTTAGCCCACCGCTAAGGTGAATGTAGAGGGAAAATATTAAGACTTCTAATTCTTTGCTCTCTTCTTTTTCATCTCCTGGAACCTCAAAAACTCTTCGAACTCTTTCATATCCAACTGGTTCGACCCAGTGGCACTTTCGCCTTTTGAGGAGCCGGTAGCAACAGCCTTGCCTTTGGCTATTGTGGAAGATGCATCTCCAGGATGGGGCAAGGTTTCTTCTTCGTCATCTTCATCGTCATTACCATCTTCGCCATCATCCGTATCAGATGACACTTCGCTTTCGCTCTCAGGATCTTTAGAATTTCGTCCAACAGGGCGAAGATGCCTTTCTTTACTCCATTCGGAGCGCACTGCAGGAGTATTTCTTAACCCACGAATACCAAATCTATCATACCGAATGTCCTCTCGCCTAGCCAGGTCCGCGTCTGTAGCTCCAAGTGTCGCTTTCATGTAGATATCAAATTCCTTGGAGGCTTCTGCAACAATCTGAAACTGTTCCTTGCCGAGCGTTGTGGTTCCTGCAGCAGACTGGCGAGAGCTGTACTCCGCGAGCGTGATAGCAGTTTGGAATGCGTTACGGATTTGCCTTCAAATTGGTTTTAATTAGTAAGTTGTCAAGCCTCTAGATTAGGCAGGGAATAGGTATTTATCTTACCTTCCGTTCCATGTGGCAAGCCCTTCCTTCTCTAGGTGCTTAAAATGCGACTTGGCGAAGCTCTTTATCTCTTTCGACTTGACTTTGAAGTCGACATTCTTCGACACTTTCTGTTCTGCAAGAGTTCTGTTGAGGAGGATATGGTAAAGCTGGAGCGTTGCATCGAGACCGAGGTGTGGATAGAATAAGCTCATGTGGATGCGGGATTTGAAGGCTAGATCGATGTTTCCAACACGGTTAGTAGTTAAGAATAGTATACCCTACAATGTTAGCTACTGTTTGGCCACTCATTTCGCCAGCATACACTGTAATACTCAAGAGTGCGGAGGAACACGCTGACAACTGCATTTCGTCTAAGGTCTGTCTTGTTCCTGGAATTTTGATTATCAATATTAATTTCACTTACAACATGTAAAGATCGCTGAAGATCCTTGCTTACCTCTTGGCCATGAACACACTATAGCTAGGTCAGTCAAGCTCTAATTATGCAGATTCTAATTGGAATCTGCACTCACTCGGCTTCGTCAAGAAGAAGGACGCAACCCCACTTGTGAGCTAGTTGGAAATTATGATCAAGAGTATTTTGAACTTCCGCGGCTGTTTCTCCAATATCTCCGCAAGTCACTGGGAACAGTGGGCGTTGAGTAAGATCCGCTACGCATTCTGCGGTCGAAGTTTTTCCGACGCCTTTAACACCGTTAATTCGCTGAGTTTCTCATTCTGCGTTGGATCGGTTGGTAACAGACCTGGTTCACCGTGGAGAAGGATGATCAAGCCCTTGCCTAAAACTCACATTAGCCTCTGAGCTGAAATAGAATTCATGAACTCACCCTTGCCTCTAACTAAATCCATGGACGCCCCCAAGTTCGAAGTAGCGGTCGAATTTGTTGAATTTTTTACGTGATTTCTTACCAATGCCTTGACAGTATCCTTGTGTCCTGCAGGTCTGGTATATTGTCAGTTAAGCCAAGACGTCGAGACCATCCTTGGGGGAGGGGTTGATTTACAACACTAGACTATCGAAGTTGTTTTCATATACGACATCTGAGAGATCATCGATGTTCACGGTTACTGCCGTTCGTATTAGCTTCAGGAAAATGATAAACAAAGCCAACTTATTATCGCATACCCCACTGCCTGCTTCTGAGAACAAATCCATATGCCCAATGAGGAAGTAATATTTTGTCTTTCTCAGCAAGATCGCTCGCAGGAAAGAGCCTCAAAGCATGGAGATTCATCTTGATGTATTCGTCAACTCTTGATTTGTCCATTTCAAGATCTTTCTGAATAATGTCACTTCCGCAACCTAAAAAGTGTAAGCAAATTTACGGCCCCACTCGACCAGAATCTATAATTCAAAGAGACACTCACATCCTTCACCGAACTTTGAATGCATGCAAAAGGGCGGAACTTGTGTTTCACGTATGTCACCCTCAGTTAGATCGGATTCATCAAAGTCCAAGTCTTGGTGCCATTTAGGGTTTCTATTGATCGCAAAGGTCGTGTCGACGATTATCTGTGCATCAATCTGTAAAGCAAGAGTGTTATTTTTCGAGTTGAAAATTTGAAAGGAGGTAGTACTTCTTCTGCAGGCTCATCCAATGTCCTTCCTACTAGCAATCTGTGCGCGTATGGAAGTTTGGTCAGTTCGAGGTATCTTGTGCCTCGATCGACGAGATCCTTTTCTAGAGCCTCTCGTAAGGGATCGAATTTCAAAGGGAAAACGGGTAAAGAAGTGATATGTCTTCTGCCAAGAAATCTATTCTATGATTAGCCCCGAAAATCAGGAATTTAGCTGCTGATATTTCTGGTATGAGATGGAGGAAACGAACTTCCGGATAGGAAATGAGGTAAATTTAGGTCCAAACGATGATCCATCAAAACCGAGGTTGTAGCAATCTATCGCAAAACCATCAATATTGACAGGCTTGTCATCCGGGTCAGCCTTAGAAATCAAAATCTCGCGGCCGCCCTAAACAGTGTTCTCAGCATAAAAGTCCAATTTTGGAAATACCCGCGAAGCAGGTATGTGGGTGTGTTCTCACAGTGAAATTGATCACTCGATAGACCTTAGGCACGCTGGACTGTTGTATCACATTGTCTCCTAAATTGAACAGATGCCATAGGTCTTCGTATTCAATGGTGGTCGCTGTACCATCCTTGATCTTGCTTCTCAACTCTAGCGTTGGTTTCAAGTCAACATCGAAGAACTCTATTAGTAATTTCAGATCAATAAGAAGATCATTGTTGTCATATTCCTTGTGTTTGCGCTTGGTGTCCTGTGTTTCTTGCGCTTTGCCTTCAGATTTTGTAACTTCGTTGCTTTTCTTCTCGATTTCAATTTCCAATTCTGCGACACTCGCTCTGATCTGTTTTTCAAATGCACAGAAGATTTTGAATGGCTTTCGAAACACAACCGCAGAAAACTGCATTTTTCCGTCCAGTGCGCGAGGTGGGTTTCTTGGTTCTGTGACTTCACCGGAAATCTTTTGAAGGTGCCTGGCTAAAATCCTGGGCCGAATCCTTATAAGTTCTGGTGATCGTTGGTCATTGGCGTTATCTCCAGTCTTGGTTTCATTTGAACCAGGACCCCTATCGACGAGAAGCACTTCTAACGCAGGCTGCAGATGTGGCGGAACCGCTCTCGATTCTTCGGTTAATCGGAATTCGGGAGCGGAAGCTCGTTTCAGCTCATGGAGAAACACAGGATTGCCCACTGATTGCGAAATCTCGAAATCTTCTGGTAAGCCTTGTAAATCTCTTCGTAGCTTCTTAACTTCCTTCTCTAGATTCTTGACCCTAAGATCGGTATAGGCTACGTGTAAGATGGCTTGCCTGCTTCTGGTTTCCACTCTACCCCTCTCTTCCTCCATCAATCCCGGGCCCAAAGATTGGTGAACAGCTCTAGCAGTTTTGCCAGCGACGGCGACTAAAGTCTCATCATCGTCCATGACCTTGTTAGCAAGGCTTTGGTAAAAAGTCACCTCCTTCTCAATCTCACCGCTCGTTTCGGAAGCGTGGAGCTGGCTCTCATCATTCGCAGTTGCTTGAATGGTATTTTGAGCATCCTTGGAGCCATCTTTCGAAGGAAGCTGGATCATTGAATTGGTGTCACCTGATTGGTCATTGTCATTGCTCTGTTCCACTCTCCCGTCCGTGGGCAGTGCAACCTCGTCGGCCTGGCGGGTAGAAATCGTAGAATTGGAATGTGGATTCTCCACATCACTCATGACATTTTGAGCTGACATAGTTCTAATCTGCGGAATCTTTTCTCCGCGAAGATATGTTAGGATTTCGAAAGCTTGCCAAATTGGCGAAGTCCAAAGTCCCGGCTTATCACTCTCATAAATGAGCTGAATAGCACCGAGGATCAGCACTGCATGAGGCACCGTGGAAATTGACTAATAGGACAAACACACTTGCCGCAAAATATCTATAAATATGCGGCAGGAACGCGCAGAGTAACATTTGTGTAATGGGGGTTGCAAATTCTGACGAGTCAAGTCGGGGGTGGTCCGACGCGCTACCCATCTCGTCTTCGTGCATATCTCGCTAATGCGTGTAAAAGTTTGGGGGTTGGGTCATCGTGGCCTTCGTGGCACGCTTCTACTGGATACAATTTTCAGCCCTCGGACGAGCCTTGTCTTGTAGAGCCTTCCAAATGTCCCGAAGTCGCGTGTTAGCCAAGTATTTCAACTGCCCCCACGTTGCTTGAACACCGAGTACTTGTACGACTTCGCAAAATTGTCCGGGCGCAACGACGCAGGTTTCTTTTCAAACCAACGACGGTTCCTAGATCAATGTTTAATGACACATAGTATATACGCCGTCGCAAAGTCTGGCAATGGAAAACAATCTTCGGGAAGAGTTCAGACTTGCACGTTCTCAACGAGGCACCAACGAGGCTGCTATGTTTGTTGAAAACAATGTGGTGCTAGCACAACCGCAGCCTCCTCCTGTCTTTGCGGAGCAGCTGGATCAGTTTGTATCTGTAGAGGAGGGAAGAAGGTTGCAACAGATAAGGTACGGTTCCTCTCCTATGTGGCATCTGGGGGAATCTAATACACCAAACAGCGCAGAGCTGTGGAAAGAAGCAGATGCGGAGAAGAACAAGCTTTTTGCGCTTATGCAGCAAGTACAACTCAAACTTAGTAAGAAAAGTAAAGGAGAGTACAAGCCAGTTGATCTCAAAACCTGCAACTGGGGAGAGGTCATGTACGAGGTACATGCTACTAGTCAAAGTTGGAAAGGTTTGCCTGGAAGTATGTCCAAGGGTCGGAAGTGTCTTGAAAGATTGGGGCAAGACTCAGGAGCATTTCAAGAGTGGCTCGGAATTCTTCCCGCAGGAGACTATGGAGCGAGGTGACTTCATTCTTCATGTTTAACTCAAGATATACTGATAGATATCATTTAGTATATGCGGAGTCTTCAAGCTTGCTGTTGGGGTTAGTCAAACAACCTATATTTCCTGTCTGTATTTTACAAACACTTTATTAAACTAACTGACTCCTTATATAGGCAGCAGGTAGATATGTTGAAGTGGAGGAGAGCATATTTGATGCGCTTGCAGAGCTTCCAGAAATCATGGGAGATGCTCGAAAGTATATACTAATCTATCAAGACTATCCAAACCAATCTTTAGAACGCAAGACATTTGATCTCTATCTTGCCATTCTAAAGTCGCTCAACCACATAGTGCAGTTCTTTGCTGATAGTGGTGCAAGTAGGTCATTTACCCATAATAAAGTGAGGCACTCAACTAATTAGTGGCGTAGAAAAGTTTTTTGAGCCAATTGTAAAGCAAAAGGATTACAAAAGTGGCCTCACCAAGAGCCTCGAAGATGTTAGGAAGCATACTTCGAGGATTAAAGTGGCAGCGCAACAATGCCTGGCAGCTCGAAGCGCGAATATAGATAAGAATGTGATCGAACTTTTGGAGAAGGTGGACACTCTTCCCGAAGAAATTGGAGAGATTCTTGCTCAGAAGCTCTACCGGCTTTTGCAAAGCAGTACTCTCTTCAACAATAAAGAGCATGGCGAGTCGATCCCGCGGAGTCAGTTGATGTCACGGCTGACGGAACCTGTAGTCAAAGACCTTAGATACGAAGCAGTCCCGAACAACACTATTGTAGGGACAACTAAACATTTGCTCCAACCAGCAACATACAGTGAATATCCAATGTGAGGAATGTTTTATGGAGCTAATTATTTTCAGACATTGCGGCAGCTGAAAAATTACTAGTGCTATTGCATTATGACGCTGTACTTGTTTCAAGATATCTCAAGACATGCCTGGAACTTGGAGAGAAATTGGACGACCGAGGAAAGGCACGAGCGTCCGCGATGGTCGACAGCAACAAACTGGAAATCTGGCTCGCAGGATACGAGTTCTCAAGCTCTCTACTCGTAAATGGACGATGCGACATTGAAGCGACAGATGGCGAATCTCCCCTGAGCTTCGTGGATGCACAGTTAGTGAAAGCCTTCGAGCGGAATGGACAAGCTCTTGTGATCAGCTACTTCGCTAGCTTCCACAGAGATGCCGAAATTTCCTCTCAAGGGACACCGACTGCTAGGATGATGGCATGTCTCATCGGCGGGCTGCTTACTCAGATGGTAGATAGGGAATTCGAGGTGGACGTTTCATTCTTGACAAAGAGTGATTGGAAGAAGGCGGAGAACCTCGACCTGGATACTCTCTGTATCGCCTTTCGAGAGTTTACCATGCAGCTTCCTGCCCACACTGTTCTTTTTTGTGTCCTAGACGAGATTTTCTTGTACGAGACCTCGTATCTAGCGGCTGAGATAGATGCAATTATGCGACGGTTAACTCGTTTAGTAACCAAACACACCCAGGTCCTATTCAAATTGCTTGTTACCTCTCGAGGCCGGAGTCTAGACTTCCAGAAATATTTCAGGGACAAGGATATACTCGACTTACCTGCAGATGTTGAGTTGAATGATTTTGCAATGTGGAAGGTTCAGAACATCGGCGAGGGTTGAATGAAAACTATGGAACGAACAAAAAGAGTCGTGGTAGACAATGACTTAGCAGGAACCATATAGCGTCACGAGGGCGAAATTGTAAAATTTTTACAGGAGATCAAAAAGAAAAAGGAGCTGCAATGATAACCCAGAATACACGCGCAAGAACAGGCAGTTTGGAACACGTGCACACTATTAGTCCGAGAATAATTTCTATAACCCTTATCATACTACCAAATGCTAAAGCATGGCGCAGCAAATTCCGCCAGCGTTTCCCAGGATGACTGCTAGACCCAGCCCTTCTAAATTCATGAAATACAGAAGAAATATAAATTAAATATTCGAGCTCTGTGACAAGCAGTGATGAGATCTGATTGTAGCTACAGCTGCGGCTCACTGCAAAACTGAACACCCAGCCTAGTTACCTATACCCACTACTACAGGGTCCTAGGAATAGTATATAGCCACCAAGAAGCTCAACATTTATATATGCGACTCCAATATCGGTTCACATCTTCCGAATATAACCTCCCAGGGCGATCGACAGCTGGTGAGGGCAGCTGCATTCATCAGAGGTCTTCCGCGAGGAAATGGACGTAATACTAGCAATCGAGGATGTGGCCGTCATAGGCTCTAAATGTTTTCCTAGAGCCCTGTGCGAGGCGTTCTGCTGCACCCAGTCACCCTAATCTGCTTCGCTCAATAGCACACAAAATGCTCGACTTTCCTCCTTCAGCATATAGCTAGCGTGCTCTAACTCTGCTAAACCTTTCGCGAGGCTCATCGAGGAGCATAAAGCAATTATTGGGGTGATTCTTGACTGAAGATGGCTACGAATTGGAGAAATGTCCCGACACGCAGGTTGCAAAAATGTCATTTTGGGAGCTGATAATATCCCCTACGCCACAAAAGGTCACGTAACCAAAAGCTGGTTCTTGGTCGTTTTTCAGCGCTTATATGTCGTCATCGCTGTAACTAAGCCACGTGAAGCTGCACACGTGATCCAGAATCACATCTTAACAACCTAGAGTATGCCAACTTGCAAAACGGCACCTCAGAGTACTATAGGATAACGTACGCGTTTTATTTATACTTCACGCCCGAGCACTCTCAGCAGTAGTACTAACACTGAGAGAAAGAGACATAGGCACAGATAGGTTACAGTACTAGACAATAAGTTTCCACTCGATCGAAATTAAACAAGAAAACCACTAGAAATCTATTTCACTTTCATCAATACAAAAAAAATAAAAATAAAATTATTTAAATAATTCCAAACCCAAATTTATTTTTTATATTAATTATATATATTCTATTAAATAAAATTAATTTTATTTTTCAATATTTTATATATTATTTTTATATATTAATATCGATCTAGATTTTAATTAATATATTTTTTACTAAAATATCAAAAAAAAATTTGGGAATAATAAATTAGATTATTTTCAATATTTTTTTTAATTTATAATAATTTTTTTCGGAATCCCCTTTTGTATTAATAATTTTAGGGAATATATATTAAATATATTTGATCGGATTGAAATCAAGGGAATAAGGGGGCTAATTTATAATATTTATTTTATATAAAAATAAATTTGTTATAATAAAAATCCAATAATCGGTTCTCGAGTATTTATAAATGAAAATTTATGGTATATTTATATTTTTTAAATTCAAAATTTTATTTTAAAATAAAGAATTTTTTTTTCCTATTTTCTTAAAATATTGTTTAAATTGTAATTTTTATTTACTTTCCATTTGTCGATAAAAATCCTATAAATTTATTTTTATTCAACCCCATTATCCTACTTTATAAAATATTTATTAAATTATACTATAATACACCAATATAATATGTTTTAATGAATCCTATAGCAATACCAAAGAAGTTTATTAGCAATATTGGTTTCTGATAATTCGGAACGTTTTTTAGCACGTTAATAAATAAAATTTTTAATATAAATATTATTTATATCGAAATTTATATTTATTTAGCGGTTTTTAAATTTCATTTTAAAATATTAATATAAGTTTTATAATATTTTTCGATTGTTTTATTTAATATATAATGAAGAATAATTTTTATATAATTTAGAGAAATTATTTAATTTTAATATAATTTTTTTAATATAACCGATAAAAATCCTGATTTTGGAATAAAATAATCTAATTGTAATAATATTTTCGATTTTTTCCTATTTATAAAAAATAAATTTATAATTCAGAAAACATTAATTGCCATCGGTTTAGCGTAAAGGAATATATATTAATAGTATATTGTAGTATGGTGGAAGCGGATAGAGGAAGTATGTTTTCTTTTTGGCCTTAGGCCGCTCACGCTCATTAGCCTTAACGAGGCCTTATATCTATGAAAGATTTTATAGATAATATTTTTAATATATAATATATTTTAGAGCATTATGAAATTCCCTATTTTCGTGCGGCCACCGCTATTTAAGGGGATGCGGTATACTCCTGCTTTATTCCTCTACAATATTTAAAAAAGTATATAAGAGTGTTTGTCGCGTACCGCGAATTTTGGTGTTTTTATGGGTCACCGAGTGGAGACTTATTGTGGGTCACTGTAGATGTGACGTGATGTCCAGATCTCCTAGATATTTACACGAAAGATCTAAAGCTGAGTCTCATATGTATACATAGGGGCCGACACGTGTAGTGCAGTGCTTCCTAGGCTAGCCTGCCTCAGGAGGGAGCTTGTTACGTGAAAGTCAGATGACGACAGAATTGTAGCATAATGGACGCCGGTGAGGGAAGAGAAAGTAAGATAAAAAATCGTGGTAGAGGAGCAGAATTAGAAGTATATTACAAGATTACAAGATAGAATTCCAACTCCACATCTACAATAATATTATGACTTAGTACTAGAACAATGAGCTCGAAAGTCCATCCTGATATTAGGGACTTACTATGGTCTCCGTAGAGCCGGTTCTGGCTCCCATGAATCCTTCTCGCTAGGAGCTGGCGCTCTCGGTGGCTGTATAACCAGGGATAAGCATATTCTAGGCAGGACCAGCAAGGGGGGGTGAGATTGAGTTGAAGCGAGGTGAGTGTATAATGCCGCTTGGCGCACACGCAGAGTAAGGCGCGAAACAACAGACCTTCTCGAATAACATCACACATTACATCCCTTGTCAGGTCTATTACCCACCAGCAACTACACATCCTCATCCTTACACCCAGTACCTTGCAACAATCGTAGCCTCCGCCTGTTCTTACAGGACCCAGCAATGGCCCCAGCGATTCCGACTCCCGAGTACAGTGATCTCAATGGGTGGGTCAGGCGTCTTTTAAGGGTCTGACCTGACCTGACCTGCTATTAAGTAGTTTAGGCCAGGCCTCTTGGCAGGTAAACCTAGGGTAGCCCATATACTAATTATAGATTTAGAAAATTTATTTTCATAAATTAAAAAATTGTGAAACTAGTCTTGAAAAGTAGGAAATTCAAACAATTGCCAACTTTTCACTTTATTGGCCCCTTTTTAGCCCTACTAATCCCCCCCCCAAAAAAGATTTATAGGTACCCAACAGTTGCCCATAGGTTTATATAAACCTGACCCACGCCAGGTCTTCAGGACCCCCAACCTATACCCGGCATGTTCTCCACTTAAAGACGCCTACCCATAAACCCGGCCCACCCATTGAGACCACTGCCCGAGTACCCTCCCTTTTGACAGCCTTCTCAAGCATGTCACACGGCGGCAGCAGACCTCCCCGTACCAGGGCTGGTTTTAGACTCCCTCTAAACGATGAGCAACCCGATCTCGTTCTATAGTTGGCTTGACAGCGACTGGACTCCAGAATCTTTGCGCTGGGGTTGAAGATAGAGACGAGGAACGTGCCTGGATTTAAAGCGTATTTGTTTCGCAACCATCGCACGAATGCAGCCATGCGCCACATCATAAGGCCCGAGATTCAGCTGCCGGGGACAGGAACAGCATAGCATTGACAAGGGTAAGTGTGCATCAGACGAGGGTGATTCAGGAGAGTAAGCAATATCTCCCTCCAACCTTTGATATCCTCTTTCTGATGCTCGATCTCCAGTAAACCCGGCTTTGACTTGGTAGTAATTTTGACTGGCACGCTAACGGGAAGAACGCACCAAGATGCCCCTTCTCAAAGCTGGAGATACAAGGAGTTGAGAAGGGAATGAACAATCGGGTGGCAATCTTCACCGGCAAAGAAGACATGATGATGGCAAGGACGACACGCCAGCAGCGAGGATACAAAAGAAACTACTTCTCAGAACTGGAGACACATTGGAGGAAGCAAATCAGAATATCGAGTGCTTGGGATAGAAAACAGAACAGATATTAGTCCCAGGATCTTGGAGCTGCAGATAAATTTGAGAAGATGATCCAGGATATCAAGGGCCTGGGACATACAATTGACTCAGACCTAAGTCCCAGCTTCAAGCTCTCAAGAAATTCAACATTTACCAATACATTTGAAATCTAGCGCGACCAAGCCGTATTATCGCTGAGCGAGTTTTCAAATGGCTGTTGTGTGCCCAAAAGCTGATGAGTACGAGCGACCTCATAGCGGCGGTGATATTTGCATCAGAGCACAACGTCCTGACTACGGATAATATACTCGATATATGTAATAATATGGTAGTGGTGGATGAACACGGGCATTTCAGATTTGCCCATCTGTCAGTCCGTGAGTACCTCGAATGTCTCGACACCTATTCTACGGCCCAGTGTCATTCCTTTGTTCTCCAGCGATGCTTAGAATCGTATCTCAACACCTCTATAGACTGGCGATCACAACTGCGTAGTGGACTCGACCTTGAAATAAAGCCCTATGCAATGCTGTACTGGCCTTTTCACTGCCAACTAGCAGGAAATCTGGGTCAAGATCAAACACTGGCCAATATTGCCGACGCCTTCATCTTCGAAACCTCAACAAAAGAGATATATAGTGGATGCCAATCAACAAAGAGACCTAGTCCGGCATTTACAGACTGGCTCAGCGATGTCTGGAATGCGTCTAGGTATTCTGGAACGGGCGAGTACGAAAGTGCGGTGCTCGGGAAGTTGGAATCATCCGCAAACTCTTCATCAAACCCACAATTCTTCGCATGTACATTCGATTTTGACTGGATTCTGGATAGTATGAAAACGAGTGGTTGGAACGATTGGGGAATGCTTAATCACCACGCAGAGTCCTGCATTAGTCTTGCGGCGAAATGGGGAAGCCTTCGGACCATTCTTTGGCTTCTGGACGGATCGCATGTTACTCCAGAAGCTCTGACCGACGCACTTTCTGTGGCTATCAACCAAAATCAACATGATATTGCCATGGTGCTTGCTCAAAGTGGGGCAAATGGCTTTGGTAAACCCCAGGCAAACGAGTCACCTCTCCACGACGCTGCATCTTTCGGGTATCTAGGCCTCGTCAGAGTCATTCTATGCCAGAACCAGCACTTTAAATCCCATGTATTCGCGGCTGCGATGTGCGAGGCTTTCTTGAAGTCCCTGGACAAAGTTTTCTTGCTATTCTGGAACACTTATATCCAACTAACTGCGCCGGATTATTTCCGAGTGTTGTTATACATTCAAATGCAGAACTGCTCTGATGAGCGAGTTTTTGAAGATCCGGGAAAACTAGACGACTTGTATCAAAGGGTTTTCGACTACATGAGAATTTCAGAATCGCCAGAAATCAAGAAAATACACAGACTATCAGAGCTTCTTTCCGACTCATTCTCGGACCTCTCGGTTCTGCCTAACGGCACCTTTGTCGCGAATGAGTGCTACACCAGCCACCACAAGGATCAAATGCCTATACTCGATCTTTGCGCCTCGAGGAAAATAGACTCGGAAGATGTTCCCGAAATAATAGATATCATATTGTCACTTAGTGGAGGAAATATGATATCGGATCCAGAAATTAATGAATGTTACATCGAGGACGAAGGCGAAAGCCGTCTACTTCTAGCGATGTGCAGCTGTGTTGGAGATTGGTGCGACGATGTTGTGACCCTGTTACTTGATCGTGGTGTAAACATCGATGCAACAGACGAAGTGGGCATCACGCCATTGATGTATTCCATCAGAGAGGGTAACCTGAGTCTCATGAAATTACTACTTGAAAGGGGTGCTGCTATGGAAAAGGTGGACAAAAAAGGGCGAACAGCGTTGATTCATGCACTGAACTGCGACAACAGAGAAGCAGTGACGGCTTTGATTCATAAAGGTATTGATATTAATGCTTCCGTCCAGGATGGACAGACTCCATTGCAAATTGCTGTTCATGAATGTGCATATGACATGATCCGTCACTTGCGGGAACTCGGAGCTCATCGACCTGGATCCATTATCCATCGAACCGGGGTCAGCGTGTCATTCCTCGCTGGCACGACGTGTTACACCTACACACATGCTCCCGGGCTCTTACAATACAGTATATCAGAACAAGATCACCAGAGTGGCGTGCATGATATCTTCTCCAAGCTGGTGCTAGAAGATCTTTACTGGTCAGATGACGACAATGAACAGCTCAATGCCAGCTTCAACGCCAAGACGTTGATAGACGTTGATAATATCATCCCAAATGCCAAGTCATGGGAAGATGGTCTCACGCCCCTTCAGGCCGCAATCTGCCTCGCCAATAGCGCTGGGGTCGAAGCTCTCCTTGACATCCCTGTTGATGTCAACGACGTTGACAATCAGGGGTTCTCGGCGCTCCATTATGCAGTTCTGTGTAACGAGCAGTGCTATATTGAAAAGCTTCTTTCACATAAAGCAGATCCTCATCTGCAAGACCGCCATGGCCGAGCTCCGCTCCATCTCGCCGCTGCTACTTGTAGATCGCGGTTCGACAAGGCAAAAATAAAGACATTGCTAAAGGCAACGCCGCCATCCAGAGTTGACACGATGGACAGTGATGGCAACGCAGCTCTGCATTTCGCCATCATTTCTGGTGCTAAGAAAGTCTTTTCATTACTGCTATCCGCCGGTGCAAATCCGCATGCAAAAAATAATGATAGACAAACACCCAGAGAGCTTGCTTTGGCATTTAGCGTTGCTGATGAATTTGCCAGTATCCTAGACTACGGGATAGATGTTTTCAGCGATGCTCATCAGTGTCTTTTTGAGGCAGAAGAACTGGGCGACACTGATATATTTGCTGATGGAGAAGGGGCCTCGCCTCTTTTGTGTGAGTATGACGAAGAAGACACAACTACTAGTGATCATATAGAGATAGTCCTCGCTACTCAGATTAAATCAATTATCCAGCTGGCACCTTGGTATGCCGCAAAGTTCCTGGATCGGAAAAACGAGGATCTGGTTACCGGTGTGGATCTATACAATGCATATGATGCTGATGTATGGACCGCTCTCGATGGCCCGCGAAGTTTTCTGTTGAGGCCCATGGACGCCATCTATAGGGGCTGAAATATGCAAAGATGGTTACATTATCATGTTCATTCAAGATGTACCATGTTTCAAAGCTTCGCCTTCAAATATGGTTTTGATCCCTCGCGATCTCACGGTCTGATAGCTCGCTCTACTTTCAGCAGCAGGAATTAATTTCCGCATAGCTCTTCAAGCTACATATGGGAGAGCTGTTCGGTTGCTCTTGTTCAATGACTAAGTAAGCATATATCACGCCGAAGATAGCATCGCACGATAGCTAAGTGGCCTTTCCCGGCTCCAAAGGTTAAGGGGAGTCCGCCCTCGTTATCCCCAGTCAGATTAGTGCCTACACCCGAGATCCCGGGACGCTTTCGAATACCTCACCGTTAATCAAACATCACGCTCTATTGTGGTGGTAGCTTCTGTCAGCATCCATGTCCCCTCACCTTAATTTCTCCTTAACGTAAACTTTTGCGTTCATTGCAGTATCTTTTGGATCCCTTGGCAGCAAAGGCCCTACAGCATCCTCATGGCCCTGTACTGTAGCTAGCCTCTGGTGGGGGGGAGGGGGGTTCAGAGTGCACTTCTTTTTGGCCGAATGTTCTTTCTTGGGTTCTTCATCAACTAGTATTCGCACTTTTTCCATATCTCAGAATTCGAATTGAAGAGGTCCATGAGCTTAGTGATCATTTGAACGACTTTAATAAGTCCATATCTACCAGCTTCGTGCTATGTGATAAGTCTCATCATAGCTTTAAGATACGCCTTCATACTTCTATTGAACAAGACTTTGGCAACAAATGGATAATTCATATTATCCGCAGAATGAAGAGCTTCCCCCCTCATCATGGACTGTGTGAAAAGAGATAATATTCGTCCAACCACTGGGAAACTACATAAGTCCTTCCCTTGTACAAAACTTCCTGCAAAGCTGCTGAGCCCAGTTTCTTTCCTTTCGATGCAATATTCAATTTCACGGCTGAATTGCACCTCGATAATACTGCATCTCCCTCGCCTGGTAGCCCAAATGGAATATTGTTTCCATACTTTCTTTCATCCTTAGGCGGCGACCCTTTCCAAAAGATACCTTAAAGTCGCAACTTTTCTGCTTCGGGGGGCATGAAGCAACGAAGCTCGGCCTCGATAGTCCGAAGCATTGACTCCAGCCCCTCTCCCACCAGCCTTTCTTTCAATTTTCTCCAGATTCCTATTATTAGCGGCGTTTTCGAGTTCAGTTACGGCCTTCTCAAAAGCGCCTATTTGCAATAGTCATGCTGTCGGTGTTCTACGCGGCATGGAGCAATCTCTCCGAGATTAAAGGATTCTAATTAAGACTGGTTCAGAGGCAAATGGCAGGATCAGTCTTCTATATTCCGATGAAGATTCATGATACCAGTGTGATTTTTTCATTTTTTAACTTTGACTTCGGCGCATATTAACCTCTACCAGCCATAAAATGAAGTGAAATGTCACCGTTACCATCTTCCTTCAATGCCTTCTCTTCATTATATCGCTTTTTTTATTATGAAGTCACCTGGCCCAGTTAGTGCTTATATAGCTTAACAAATCTGCAAGAAAGGACTCATCGGCACAATTCTCGCATTCATTTCCTCAGCCGTGCCACTTCACAAACACCTCAAAATTGATCCCAGCCAGCTCTAACGGAGCGATGCACCTCTTACATTTTTCAATTTGCGTGGTCGAGGTCATTTGTTGCATACACTTGGAATTTTACCTTCGATGATTGTATGTTATTGGAGGGCAAAGAATACAGATCCTGACTTATCGTAGTATCCGGGGTAATTTTTTCACCGGCTTACTCTTGGCGTCATTAGCTTTTCCGCCACTTTAATACTCGGTCGCAATTCTTATGGAACAGAAATTGCATTTGAATAATACGCTAATTTAGAGTTGGTAATGGAAATTGATGCAAAGAGGGGAGCACCGCTGTGGAGTTTGGAAGAATTGTCTTGGCAGAGAATTTCTCATTTTCCTGGTTGCACTTAATCTGCCAGTCAGAGCCCGCCAACAAAAGATGGGCGAAGAAGTAGATGGCTCCACCTCCGCTAGCTTCTGCTTAGATTAAGTCATCTACCTCTTAGAGTGCAGCTGGGGGGGTGTTAGCGTAACTTAAAATTTTTGTCTTTGGGATTTTCCGCCTGACCAAGTGCTTGCCGGCTGCATTTTATATTGCGGCTGAAGGATGTTGAGCAAAGAACCAAGTCGAGTTCGTAAATTACCAAATCGTTAGTCATTGCCCGGAGAAGTATTGGCTGCAACTGAACCCATGAGGAAGGCCTACATTCTCTTGATCCATTATTTCGAGCAATGCTCTTCGAATGGAATAGCTTATGGAAAGGGATGGAATAGGGCTGATAGTATGGCAGCGTTTGAAGGCATGAGTATATATTCTCCTCGTCCCGTTAATCTGAGGAGGAAAAATCCTCAGGTCAAAGATCCCGTGCAAAAGGGATAGTGGTCATATATCCCGAGCCAGATATCGAAACCATTGTACTTCCCGTTTCTCATTGACAATCAGAACCCTCTTCACCGGCAAAAGACCCAGCATGAAGCCCTCTACCCTCGTTTTCCTTCTCGCTGCAGTCATCACTTCCATCACAGCATGGTCATTCGAAGTCAACACTCGTCCTTCCAGCTTCTGGTTCGGTTCAGCAAATAAAGGCTGCACGAAGAAAAGCATACCCGAAAGCACCTTTTGGCGCTGGGATCGGGACCCGAGTGAGGATTGCTGCCTTCGCCTTTATGCCAACAATGCTTGCTCAGGCGATTATATTGGGTGGACTTGCAACAACCTCGATCATACAACTACCAATTACATGCGTGCTTTCAAGGTCACCAATTGTTAATTGTTCCTCGTACGAAGGAATACGAAATTGGTTTTATGCTACGGAAAGGCGGAAGAGGATTGATTTTGGATCTTAAGTGGCAGTGGTTAGCGGCGAAGATATCTGATTTGGAAGTATGTCAAGGGGACAGGGCTTGAACTTTTACAAGGAAGAATCAGAGGATCCAGTTAACCTCTTCAATTGTATAACTCGAGGTTGTCGGTGCTCTTTTCGGCACGGAAGAGGGTGTTGTCTGAGTAATTTGAATATTCATTCGGCTTATTTACCTTGCTCCCGTTTCACCACTGTAATCCTACCAAGTAATGATACTTCTTTCTAAATCCGAAGATGTGAAACATTTTTCTATTGAAAAAAAAATAATCATATATATTTCTACAATAATGCGATGCAAATTGGAGACGCCCCTGTCGTAATATAACTAGGTACAATTGTCTCATAATTCAGCAGAGTGCTTGGAATTGCATATTAGCAGAGTTCCCCTTAGAACTTCCCTCTTTCGATAACCATATTTCATTAGAGAAATTGATATTTTGGGGCTAAGTAGATCAGGCTAAGAGTTTGCTTCAGCCGTTCAATAAATTCTCAAAGTATTAGATTCGTTGGCAACAGTAATCAAATCAATGGCTTGGGCTCAACCACAACATTTAGTCACGTCCTACTCTGTGCTGAAATCATTAGTCTTGACCCGCAATTGCTCTATCAGATGATCGAAAAATTGTTTATTAGCGCCTAATAGCCGTACAGCGAGATACTTCTCACTAAAATCATTGCGTATAACTTTCCATATTTGCAGACAAATCACAACATTTGAGCATTCGGTTCTCACCTATAATTACAAATTTTGAAACGAAGTTTGCCGTCCTTGGGGCTCCAGTAATTTACAGTAATCATCGTATCACGAAGAGCAACTGGCTGTTATAATTTCTATTTTCCTGACTTAGACTCACTTTCCGAATTACAACTCCAACCCGATCCGAGTCTTACTCCGACTTGGGCACCGTTGTATTCTCGAATGATAAACATTGAAGAAAAGCTCTGAATTATCCGTAGCCTCTTGCGTTCAATCAAAATCTATGCCAGGTTCGAGGCCTGAAGCTTTTCGCTAGGCTATTGCCCAGACATCCTTTTACGTTCTGGTGGTGAGAATTTTGCTAGCGGGTATTAAGAAGCAGAATATATATAATTGAGATCGGTGGATTTCCTAGTCTTAATAACTTAAGCAATTCCGTCATCATGATAGTAGAGGAGTCTGCAGAAGGCTCTGTAGAAGACTCCATACTGAGTGCTACCTAGTCAATGCTCCAAGACATTTTCCAGCTTACTAAGATCAGACCTATTAGGTTTACCGCCAATTATAACAAAAATTCCACCCATGCGAATGACTTGGCCGGGATAACCAAAGATGTAATCCCAGTGGCACATTCCATAGATGATGGATAAGATGGATTCAGTTTCCGGCGTTGTGTCAGTGAATGTCTGCTTTTGAGCACGGTAGAAGAGGACAAGCAGGAATTATCGGAAGGCCACTTTTGACATGTAAGTGTAAGGCGTTCCAGCCCCTAGGTGCCGGTTGGAGATACTACTTGGGGCGTCCACCGACGGGATAAACCGACGCGGCCTTCGGGAGTCTTAGCAGGTATCCTTAGGCTGCGCAATGGGGCCCCATGGGGGAAAATGAGGTCTTCCCCCCCCCCCCCCCCCCCCCCCCCCGGGGGGGGGGGGGGGGGGGGGGGGGGGGGGCGGGGGCGGCCCCGCGCGCGCGCCCCTCGC
>Ga0247778_1000670_pt1 | contig 33103 bp, 29 predicted proteins | sample UWRJL049202B5_FD_179939 | JGI IMG/M metagenome (GOLD analysis project Ga0247778, IMG submission 179939) | Plant litter microbial communities from Arlington Agricultural Research Station in Wisconsin, United States - UWRJ-L049-202B-5 | ecosystem: Environmental > Terrestrial > Plant litter >...
TATCACGTGTATTGATAGAGGGACTAAGTGGGGGGGTTAGTGAACTTGACGATGGGATTTACTTGGGTAGGAGGTTCTAGGGTTGGATTTAGAAGGAGTTAGTGGTTTTGTAGGTCACATGAGAATAGAGGTATAGTTTGGCCGATAATGGGAGAAGATGGGAGATGGTATCAACTTCTGATGAAATTATAGAGCATTCATTTATTGCATTTGTAGATAAGCGCGAGAAATAAAGCGTCATACTTATTGTGGGATTTTCAGGGGGCAACTGATAAGACTTTTTCAAACACGCAAGTTCTGGGTCCCTTTAGATTTCTCAGCTTGAACTAGTGAAACAATGAATCATCCTACTAATTCGGTATCCAAATTATCAACATCACAAAAGGTCAAATTCGGAATAAAGGTCCAGGTTTGATAAATTTAATTAAAAATATACAATAAAAACAATCAACTCCTCCAATGCATACATCATCATCATCCTCCCCTCAATCTATCATCTATGCAATAGTAGCGAAACCGAACCTTGGTCCATTGGCATCAAAGACACCATAGTTGGCATTCAAGAAAACGTCACCGTAAATGGCCTGGCTTCCAGATCCAACAGATTGCAGACCACCGAAGCAAGTGCTTCCGCTCACAGTTCCAAAGTTCAAGTATTTGCCTGGGACCGAGGCGTAGTTGGTGGGGCCAATACGGACGGAAAGACTGGGGAGGTTGGCGGAGCAGGGGAAGGTGTATCCACCTTGTTGGGAATCGTAGGATGCACCGGAGACGGCGGCGTAGTAGTTGTCGACGGCATTGTCGCCCATGAGGAGGAGAGTGGTTCCGGTGTCGGTGATGGCGGTGTAGCCGGACTGGGAGTAAGTCTTGCTGCCGACTTTGTACGAGGTGGATGGGTATTCCCAGAAACCGTTGGATGAGTCAACGTCGGTGTACTTGATGCTTCCAGTGTACTTGGAGTTGTCCGTGAAACCGAAATCGTAGGCACCATCAGCTTGGGCTGGGAGGTAGGCCGCGAAGAGGGGTGCATCCAGAGACGATTGGGCGTTGTCGAAAAAGGTCTGCTGTTGTTGTGGCTGAACAGTGTTGATGTTGCTGAAAGCCAAGCCGACAAGACCATCCGACGAGTCTTGGACGAATTGCGCGGAGACTTTGTTGGCAAGCTCAACTGCCTGTCCTACGACAGTCGTTCCACCAACTGTTACTGTGTCAGTTCCAACGGTTCCGGATGCTCCTGACCCATCGCCGTATGAAATCTTCCACGTGTAACCATCCAGCTTCTGGTATGTAGGGCTGTTTGCCGGGTTATAGACATCATGTCCCTTCCTGTTGGCGGTTGAGAGGGATGTAGAGAAGACCCACCTAAAACTCCCAATTAGTTTCGTGTGCCATTTTTATATGTGGTTCACTTACAGATCGGAGCTACCACTATCGAAGTCCAAGTTCAAATTTTGGCCACCAACGGTAGTCTGAACCAGATATTCAGCTCCTCCATCTGCGGGGTCTGCCGGGGCAGACGAGTCCTGACGCTTTTGTACGGTAGCCAAAAATCCTGACGGCATTTCTTTGGTTGGTGTTAACCTGTGCTTTGCGTATGCCTTGAGCATGGCAGCCGTGCCATTGCGAACAAAGTTCGTGTTGTGGACAGCAGGAGCTGAGAAAGCCTTGCTACCCTCAACAATTGGAGTGACTGGTGCTGGAGCAGCCTGAGCCGCAACAGCGAGGGCGAGGACAGAGAACTTGGAAAGCATCTTGGAGTTCTTGATGAGAAGGAACTGGAGAAGATGAGGCAGTGATGAGCGGGATGAGGAGAAAAGACATTGAGGTGGGATGTACAGCGCATTTTATATTTCCAAGACAAGATCATCTGAAAGGCCCCACCTACACCAGTTGGTGACCCGTGCTGGAGACATTCTCCTGAGCTGGTAGCTTTGTCTGATGATCATGGGGATAGCTACTCTTCCCCGGAGACGGCATCTCCATTTGATTGGCAAAATCCATTCGATGGCAATGTGGTTAGTTAGACCTAGGTCACTCCGAGAAGGAGGTTGCTCTTGGTGGTATGAGCTTCCCCTTCCAGGATTTCGGAGCCAAGCGAATAAGAGAAGGAAGAGAGCAAACAGCTGTAATGATCTGCACAAATTACTGGGAAGAGGTAAGCCAGATGATCTTCAGCATGAAACGGAGCTCAACTGCTTGGAAAACTTGACTGCCGACATGGACCGGAGTTGCGGCGCCTTTCGCAAGGCACATCCAGAGTATTAAGGTTCCTGCATCTCTGGATGCATTTTCGGAGTTGTATCTGAGATAGGAAGGTGGGCATATCGCGTTCCTGATCTACCATTAATTGTGGTGGGGTACGGCGACCAGTGAAAAGGCAAACACGATCGAATGCCGTTGGAGAACCTTAGAAGGTTGCTAGAAGTCGCCTTACGAAGAGGTTCACTGGATGCCCCTGTAGGTGGCTCTTATCTTGGCCCTGGAGCTAGACGCCTCTTGCTGGGGTCCGAGGTGCCAAAGATTGCCGAATCAAGATGCGCTCAGCCTCGCCGGGAAGGATCACAGGGAATTTCTTAATATCGCGACATCCGACCAGGAACAAATGTAACGCTGCAAGTTATTCCGGAGTCCAAACAGGCGTTTGTCATGCATGCACGATGGTCTCTAGGGTCAGATCAAGCTTCTGTGAAGTCTTGGAAAACAGCTGCTCGGGAGACTTGGCAACGTTCCTCTGCGACTTTGTGACTTGGCCGACAGGGTCTTTTGATGCGGGATACACGTCGCCAAGAGGAGAAGGTGGGAGAGTCAAGGCACCAGAAGGGGGTTTACTTGAGTAAGTCGCTTGGTGGAGTACGGCAGAATGTTTCCTCAATCGGCACCCGATCGATTATTCGGCTGTAGACGCGGGATATCTCTTGTAGCGCCTCCCTAACCCTCTGTGGCGCCGGACTGACTGCGGAGAACGTCAAATGAAAGGAGACTTAGATAGCCCAATCGTTATGCTTTCTTGGGATAGGGGGTTAGTTGGTTGATGTGCGCTGTCTGTTGCTGTCACGATGCCATTTGGCCATTTCAGCCAATGAAAGGCTGCATGTCAAGTATCTAGTTGTAGGATCATCAAGGCCAACAACTGCCCGACTCGAGTTACTCGACAACGGCCATATTGCCTATCGACCTGTCAGGTGTGGCCAACAACGAGTGCACGTGTAATTGCGTGTCGGCCATTGCCACTACACGCGCCACTTGCGTCCCCAAGTTATCTCCACGTTCATCTCCAAGATTAAGTCTTGGTTCGTGTTTCGAGTAAAATGTCTTGTTTGTTGACGTACAGAGATAGTTTACCCCAATCTTGCCCAGTAACTCGACCCCGGGGTACTTACTCTCTCGCGTCATTGTGTGCTGCACCGTGCATCACCGCCGTCGCCATTATACGATGTGCTTTCCTTGTAGATGCGGCTACGAACCCAAGTTAGGAAGGCGGAGGAGGGTCGGAGTCGCCAGGCGCGCCGGACGATCTAATAAATCCTGCCCGCCACTATGCAATAGACGAAGGAATATCGATTCAGTACCTTCGGCAATCGCCTCTCCAAGTGAGCATAGCCGCACCGTTTGCCATCTACTAAGCGCGTGCACCATGGGCTAACATAAGGAATGTCCAGTCATATTTAAGGGCAGCCGGCGGAGAGTTGTGTCGTGCTTCCGATCTCAAAGCTTGTTATACAAAAGGCTCAAAGGGGAAGGATTGTATGGAATGCAATAATGAATTACAGACCATTACTAACGGAGCGGTCCATAAAAGAAGTTTTCAAATGCTGACCACATGAAATTAATGCAGTCATCATAGGAGATCGTGATAAGGGGGAGTAGTTTGGTCAGTGTAAAAGGGGAAGGAGGGGTCTGTACCGAGAACTCTGGAGAGCGATCATGAAAGCAAGTATTGAGCCTTGATGCTCCTTTGACCGAACACACATCCAAACCTCGGAGATTCGTGTCAAAAGAGTAGGAAGATGAGGGATTTTCTGAGAGATCGTGGAGCATCTTGCCCTCGGCACTGGTCGATAGAAAGCACAAGCCATCGAACCTCGTAAGTTGCTCTCTGTAGAGCCTCTCCATTCGCCACCACAATGACATTGGTAAGAAGGCACACCCAAATGAGGGTTTTCAGACCATTCCGGCATCATTGAAATGTACACGATATATGATTTGTAAAATCTGCAATGCAACTTCATTGCCCGTTATACACACCCAGAACTCCCAGCAATGCTGCACCTCTCTCTTAATCAAACATATTTTTCGCCAGTCTTCCACTTTCCTCTGTCGTTCTTCGCTTTCTTCAATAATCCTCGAGGCTCTCCTTTGTTTATCCTCTGCTCTTCGTGTTGAGAATCAAAGCCACAATGAGTCTACGGCTATTAGCCAAAGCAGATCCGCGGAGGATTGAAAATACTGACCCGTATAGACCCAAGACTTCTCCGAAAATGAGAATCAGAACCATTCCAACGAATATCCTCGATTGCTGCATGTATGATCGCACTCCCATATCTCCAACAATACCAATAGCATACCCAGCGGCAAGTCCGGTCAACCCCACCGAGAGCCCACATGCAAGATGCATGAAACCACTATTATAGAATTTAGCATCCTCATTCTCAGTGCCGATTGATATATCCATACTTGAACAAACTATAGTGTTGGTCTGGAGGAGGGCCAATGTCCGAGGCGATCAACACCGCAATGACTAGAGAGTACACCGCAATGATACCGGACATAACAACCGGAATAAGGGACTGATATGGCAGTACGTTAGTCAAAGTCCATGTAGCTGATGTCCTGCTGCGCTCTACCCACCTTCATGATAAGATCTGGCCTGAATGTCCCAACGCCAGAGATTCCAATGCCAGACTTAGCTGTCCCAAACGCCGCACCAATACCTGAACCCCATTAGCATGCCTCTACTACCTCGAAATGGAGAGTCTCACATCCGAAGGTCATTGCGAAACAAATGCCCGCCTGTTAAAGCTGTCAGTCTCAATTCTAACTTCTCAAACATCATCATCATCAAGCTTGGCAACTTACCATTCCGAAGAACGGCGCAAATTTGGGTGTGTAATCCGATTCTGCCATGATGCCTTCAGCTCAATACGGATCTGCGAAGCTGAATAGAGTCGGAGGTGATGGTAGGTGACGTTGGAAAGCTTGAGGTAGGAACTTCGATAAGATCAGATCGCATCTGCATCGCTCCTGTGGTTTTACGCCATCACGTGCGGCCTCAGCAACGGACAAAAAGGCGGCACTGGTTTTGGAAGCGTAAAATGCGTAGAACACGTAAAATATCCCCAATCATCAGTGCCGCTTTATACCCAGCTAAAGCTAAAGGCAAGGTTCTATTAATATGGTATCGCATTCATTGATGGCGTTTTACCTATGTAGAAGAAGCAAATACAAACTGCATATCGTTTCTTTCATATGAGAAAAGTAATCAGCTATCTATAATCACTTTATTTAATTCTATCTTCCGTAGTTGATAAGCTGTGACTGGCTTTCTGGCCGGGTTTTGGAAGCCCAAATATCCGAGACTACTAGCGAACCTCTTTTTGGAGAATCGCGACCTGATGCAGAAAGAACCGACTCCCAACGCAACGACACCCCATCAGGCATTGTGCTGTCGGCTCTAAAGACACTCCAATGCGTCTCTTCTTGGTCGCCATCCACCTCCGCGATTAGCAGACACAGGCCTAGGACCACCCCATCCTTCGCTTTGAGCAATCTCTCCACAAGCACGACCAACAGCGCCGGACAGCTTGTCCCTGCGACAACGAGAAATATATCGGTCGACATTCGACGGCTCTCCGTCGGCGTCGGCAAGCAGAGGAAGGGACTGTTCTGACTGTGAGAAAGGGAAGCCGGGGTGGATGCCCGGCTTCGTGGGTTGAGAATCCGACTGCGACGCCGATTGTCAACAGTGGAGTCACAGTCTCCATCATAGTTGCCAGACATCATGGCGGATTATCAGCAAGGTCGACCCAATGGGAATCGTCCTAACGAATATGCCCATAATGCCAATTACCAGCGAGATGCCGCCTTTTCGAACATTTTCGGGTCTGCCCCTCCTGGCCGATCCCAAACGATGAACTCATCCATAACCCCCCCTATGAACGGTATGAATCAACGAACACAGACGATGGGCTCGCAGGCTTCGGGAATGCAAGGAGATGTGCGAAGGGCTCCTCCACAAAGGCAACCTCCACAAGGTGGCTATCCGCAACAGAATGGGAACATGCCGAATGGGGGGCCGAATGGATATCATCAAGGCCCAAGACCACAGACGCGAGATCAAGTCCCATCTCAACCGCAACCTCAATACCTACCCCCTCAGCAAGCACGACCAGACCGCAGACCTTACGCTCAACCACAACGTATCGATCCTCGAGCTCCACCCCAACAACAATATCCCCAGAAACCCGCACCCCAGCAGCAACGTTATTACCCAGGTCAGCCAGGGCCAGCGCTGAACTCGGACCCTTATCGCTCGCAGTCATTGGCAAGTATCGGCAGGCCGCAAATGTACCAGCCGCCACCAAGTAGCTTCGCACAAGCACCAGCAAATGCATTTAGGCAAGCTCCATACCAGGGACAGGCGTCGAGAACCACTGCGCAAGGACGTATAGTCCCCGAGAGACACGATGAGCGGGCGATGTCGATGACGAATTATTCACAAGAACGAGATCAACATCAGACGATGAGTGGGAGGGTGATTCCAAACAGGAGGACCTCTTCCGGGCCGCAAGAGATGCAAGGTTTCATTCCGGGCCCAAGGAGCCCAGCTACACAGACTCGAACCACAAGTATTTCCTCCTCCACCACGCTAGGGGACATGAGTAGGACCATGTCCATGGCGTCTACGATTGTACCCTCTGAAAGAACAGAGTCTCTCCAACATCGTCCTTCAGTAGCCAAATCGATCAGCAGCGGTACTGGAGTAGTCGTTAGACAGAAATCCCCATTGGTGTATCCTGCGCAGCTCTCTCGTGTAGCAGAATGCTTCAGAGACAAAATCGCTGTAGGGGACCGAACCAAGAACGACCTTACGTACAAGAACGCATTCAGTGGGTCCGAGGCGGTCGATGTTATTTCATATATCATAAAAACTACGGATAGGAATTTGGCTCTACTTCTTGGGCGAGCATTAGATGCTCAGAAATTCTTCCACGATGTCACCTACGATCACCGATTGCGTGACTCGTCGATGGAGATGTACCAATTTCGGGAAACCATGATGGATGAGCCGCACGAGCAGCCAGAAGTAAATGGTGTTTTCGTTCTGCTTTCCGAGTGTTATTCTCCAACATGTACGAGAGATCAACTCTGTTACTCGATCGCTTGTCCTCGAAGATTAGAGCAACAGTCGAGGTTGAATCTGAAACCACAACCCGGACTTCGTCGTGAGAAGTCAGAAGCCAGTCTACACGATAACGATGAGCCAGATGAGCAGAAACTTTGGATCAATACCGTCTCGCAAGAGATCGCAGATAGTGTTGGGGAACGAGAAAAGAAGCGCCAAGAAGTTATTTCAGAGATTATGTACACCGAAAGAGATTTCGTGAAAGATTTGGAATATCTGCGAGATTTCTGGATCATCCCTCTACGTTCCTCGAATCCTACTACGCCCTCTCCTATACCTGAATCGAGAAAGGAGAAGATTGTGAAAACCATCTTTTCAAACATTATTGATCCTCCTAGTATCCATGGTGTCAGCTCTCGCTTTGCTGAATCGCTCACAGAGCGGCAGAAGAAACATCCAGTGGTCAAATGTGTTGGAGATATCTTCCTAGAGTTTGTGCCTCAATTTGAGCCGTTCATCGTCTACGGTTCAAACCAACTAGGCGGAAAGTTCGAGTTCGAGAACGAGCGCTCCCTGAATCCCTATTTTTCGAAATTTGTTGATGAGACCGAGCGGCGCAAAGAGTCGAGGAAACTTGAACTCAATGGTTATTTGACAAAGCCGACCACCAGATTGGCTCGTTACCCATTGTTGCTTGAAAATGTCCTCAAATACACTGAGGCTGGTAATCCAGATAAAGAAGACATTCCGAAGGCAATGAAAATGATTAGGGATCTATTGACTCGAGTTAATGCCGAATCTGGTAAAGCAGAAAATCGATTCAACCTGAAACGTCTCCATGAGCAGCTTCGATTCCGGCCAAACGAACGTGTGGATCTCAAGCTCACCGATGAGAAGCGAGAACTGATCTATAAGGGCACGCTGAAGAAAACCCCTACTGATCCATCCGAAATCCAGGCTTATTTGTTCGATCACGCCATGCTTTTGGTGCGCTCCAAAATGGTTGGGAAGAAGGAAGAAGTGAAAGTTTATCGGAGGCCAATTCCTCTGGAACTGCTATCGATCAGGGAAATGGACGATGTCATTCCAAAGCTCGGCGTCGTCAAGCGCCCTTCCAGCAGTTTAATACCCGGGGCAAAGTCAGCAACGAGCGATAACGCGAAAAAAGAAGGCTTTCCTATCACATTCAAACATATTGGCAAGGGCGGCTACGAATTGACACTTTATGCAAACACTCAAGGCGCGAGGAGTAAATGGATGGAGTTTATTGGCGCGCAACAGGCCGCTCTCAGGAAACGTGGAGACTTTTATAACAAGGCTGTGCTCTCAAGCGGATTCTTCTCCGCCATGAACAGAGTCAACTGTGTTGCACCATTCGGTACGTATACCACGCTTTGGCTAGAAACATGCCCTAACATGCAACAGATGGTGGCCGCAAGTTGATATATGGAACTGACGCCGGTATCTTCGTCTCTGATCGTAGGCCGAATAATGCTGCCTTGAAGCCAGTACGCGTTTTGGACGTTGCCACCGTTACCCAGATTGATGTGCTCGAAGAATATCAATTGCTCTTGGTACTTTCCGCGAAGTCGTTACTATCGTATCCTTTGTCAGCCTTGAATCCTAACGAGCCTGCCCTCAACAAGCGCCCAAAGAAGATTCAAAGTCACTGCAATTTCTTCCGGACTGGGATATGCCTGGGTCGCCATCTTGTTTGCTGCGTTAAATCATCGGCCTTATCGACAACGATCAAAGTCTTCGAACCTAATGATGCCATGTCCAAAGGCAAGAAGCAGAAAGGATTCAAAATGTTCAGCAATGGGCAAGATGAACTCAAAGCCTTCAAGGAGTTCTACATTCCTACAGAATCCTCGTCGATCCATTTCCTCAAGTCTAAGCTTTGTGTCGCCTGCGCAAGGGGCTTTGAGGTTGTATCTTTGGAGACTCTGGAGACTCAATCACTTCTCGATCAGGCTGACACCTCTTTGGACTTCGTGGCACGGAAGGAGAATGTCAGGCCGATTCACATTGAGCGACTCAACGGGGAATTTCTTCTCAATTATTCCGAATTCTCGTTCTTCGTCAACCGAAATGGCTGGCGGGCGAGACCTGACTGGCGGATTGACTGGGAAGGTCACCCTCAAAGCTTTGCTCTTTCGTATCCTTGGATACTGGCATTTGAAACGAACTTCATTGAGATTCGGAATATTGATACCAATGCGGTACATATTGTACCGCACAAGAACATTCGTATGCTTCATACGAGTACACGAGAGGTATATCTCCCATGAGATCGAGATACAATTGGTCCCAGATGCTAACAAGTAATAGATAATTTACGCATATGAAGACGAGCGAGGCGAGGATGTAGTGGCGGCCATCGACTTCTGGCCCCAAGGCAAACGGCCAGAGTCTCAACATCCCACCGCCGCACCACCAGACCACGGCCACCAACAACATCCTCCAACCTCCTCGCGACATTAGACAAGCAGGATCTACACGATCAAATGCTATAATCCTTCCATATCACGTCTGTAGAATTGCATGGCATGTATTCCCGAAATCTTCTTCTGCTGCTTCGCTGCCCTACCTGCGGTATCCTCTCTTACGGTGCGTGGTGTGCTGGGCACGCTCTCTTTGGTGATCATTGGGCGGTTTACGTGCTGGGAAGGGAGGGCTCCCACAACCTAATACTTGAATGGCCTCGATTCGTTGTTTCTTCGCGGCTTTGACGCATGGATGGATTTTGATGGAACGTGATGACAAGTGGACGGGTGGAATATGGGTGGAATTGAATGCTTTGGAATGGAAATCGTTTTTTTTTTACAAGGCACCTCAGCGATCGGCGTATTGAAGGGTCCCTTCCTCTTTCTTCTCTTTTTGCTGGCTTGGTCCTAGGGCTTACCCATTTGGTTTGCCTGTGTAGTCTACGAATAGATCGTGTATCTCACATTCAGTCCCTTCCCATCATTTCCTTTCCCCAAAATTGACCCGTCTTGGTTCCCTTAGGCACAGCAAAGCAGGAAAACCTGGACATAGTTGCCCACGATTTTTAAATTTCCTGCCATAGGTCGTATAGGCATTCAATAGCCAAGTAAGCCCTGGACACGGCATACTCGCATCGATCACCAAAACGCCCGCTCTGTTCCGATTCGTCCCCACGCTCTGTCTGCGCCTCAATAGTGACCCCCACTATAGGCCCCAAAAATTCCCGGATTCGGCGATCCCGCTTGGGGGTCGCGCTCGGCCCGCCCCTTGTCGCGGCTTCGAGACAATGGGGACCGAGTGGTGGGAGGTGGCGTTGCATTGGCATTGATATGCAATGCGGATGCAGCATGCACGACATTCAGGGCGTTTGATGGGCGGTATGGTGTGTAGGCGCGGGAAATGCGAGGATGGGTGCGTGGGAGGCTTGGGCATTGGGGCTTGGGAATAGTATTTATTGATGGGAATGGGAGGGCGAGGGTGCTTCTTTGAGAGTTTGTTTGGAGAAGAGGAGAGGGGATTACTGTTGAGGTATTGACTACTTGCAGACAGAGATCTCATTCGCGGAAAGAGAGCAGAGTAAAAGCTTGGTTTGAGGGAAACATGAGTTGTTATTGTGCGAATTACTATGTTTGTTCTTCCTTCCGTCTTTGACTTTGGGATTTTGACTGATGAGATGAAGGGCCCGATTAATTGCCACAATAGTGTGTCCAAGTTTGGGGATCGTTGTGCTCACTGCTTGGTGAGTAGCAGAGGTTCAATCATCTAGACCAGGGATACTTGCTAACACAAAGATGACAACAGTCAACAGAAGAAGGCAGCTCGAGCAATGTTACAATTCGAAGTGGTGTCCCGCAACCTACAGAACAAAGAGCTGAAAATTCAAACCGGGAAAGGATGAAGGATGAGGAAGAGAGATCGAAGGGGGATAAAATGCATGGGGAGACTTCTGGCAAGGCCAAGTAATTACTTCGAGGTTCACAATGGAAGGGACGGCAATCTGATTTAGCGGGACGGAGGATCTTTGATTATTGGATTGGCGTTTGATAGAAGGACGTGACGGCGACAATGGGAAAACTGTAAACTGGACTCGTGGCTGGACCACGGGGTAATGATATCCATCATCATAATACATTCGTTTATCATTATCCATCCCATATCCAAGATTCCATGTAACTCCCTCAGCCATTTATCCAACCATGGTTATGGCTATGCCATTTCCCAATCCCATCTATAGTAACCATGTCGCCAGCAAATCTGCAATATCACCACGTCCTTCTTTTATATCCCTTGAATCCCTCACCCTCACCCGCAGCCAAAATCTCCTCCTTGATCTTCTTCCTTCTCTCAGCTCGGCTCAAAGGTTTCTCTTCCACCTTCGCTCCTTCCTTCCCCATCCCATCCTCCCTATTCGCCCCGTTCACAACATCTTCGCTCCCACCCATCAGTTTCTGCGTCTCCTCATTCACCTGCTCCTTCTTCTTCCGCACAGCTTCCTTCTGCCACCTCGTAGCCCCCACCATACTATCTCCCTCTTCTCCCTTCTCTTCCCCATTATTCACCTTCTTCCCATCATCAGCGCCATATGCCTCCTTCCCTAAATCAACATCAACCACGCCCCTCTGTTCCTCAGCCCCTTCCCTAAATTGTGGCGGCAAGTATAGTTTTAGTTCTGGGGGCGTGGGAAGAAGTTGCGGTTTTATGGCTGCGCGAATGTCGCGCACGGTTTGTTGTTGGAGGACGTAGCCGGAGAGGAAGAGCGCTGTTGTGAAGATGAATACTGGAAGGGTTATTAGTTGGGTGGGATGCGATGGGGGAGGAATGGAGGGGAGATTACTTATGAATGAGGATATTGCGACGGAAACTTGTGACGATGTTAAGAGTACCATTCTGAAGGGATTTTTTCATAGGATATGTGTAATTTTATGGGTTTTTGTCAGATCGTAACATTCGCGATCTTATTCCAGAATCCTGGAGTTTGTGGAAGTAAACAACGCCTCACTGGTCTGACCCAGCAACAATCAGCATCCCGATAAGAGCTCCTCCATCTGAACGCCATCAAAATTTCGACCTCACTCACCACAACCCTCAGCCCACCACCCTCACAATTCCTCCTCTCTCAAGACAATACACCTCACAACCACCCAACATGGCGACCCATCGCGCAGACGAAAAGCGCTTCCTCGACGAACGCGGCTCCTCCGCCGCCCTCTGTCCCAATGGCCTAAACCCCGCCACTATAATGGAGAAGCCAGTCCGCGAGCGCATAATCGACTGTTACTTCTGGAAAGAATCCTGCTTCGCGCTCAACGAAGCAGACGTCGTATCCCGCGTCGTCGACCACGTTACGTTCATCGGCGGTACATACGGCGATGCGCAGCGTCCTTCGCCATTTCTCTGCTTAGCGTTTAAATTGCTCCAGCTGGGACCTGGGGATGATGTTATAAAGGAATATCTGGAGTATGGAGGGGAGAAGTTCAAATATTTGCGGGCGCTTGCGGTGTTTTATGTGAGGATGACGAGGCAGGCGAAAGACGTGTATTTGTTTCTGGAGCCGTATCTGGAGGATCGGAGGAAGTTGAAGAGGAGGACAAGGATGGGGACTAGTTTGACGTTTATGGATCAGTTTGTGGATGATTTGCTTACGAAGGAGAGGGTGTGCGCTACGAGCTTGTGGAAGATGCCGAGTAGGGAGATTTTGGAGGATTTGGAAGTGTTGGAGCCGAGGGTGAGCCCGTTGGGGGATATTGAGGATTTGTTGGAGAGTGATGTGGAGGAGGTGGAAGGGGAAAAGAGTCCGGGGAGTGAGTTTGGGGAGGTCACGCCGGATAGAGATGTGGATGAGTCGGATAAGGAGAGGAGAAGGGGGAGTTCTGAGCCGGAGAGAATGGATGTGGATGGGCTTGAGAATGGGAAGGAGACAGAATGATTCAAATTTGAGAATGGGATGGGTGCTTGGCGTTATGTGGGAGTACACGGATCTCAAAATTATACCCCTATCCGCTTTCGAATTCAAAGATTGCATTCACAATAATACAACCTAGCCAGCTTCTGTCTGGCCCTTGAACTGGTCCCAACGGAACTTGGAAGTGACATTCCATCCCTCCAAATGAGCAATTCGTGCAGGAGCCACTTAAGTCATCTAATCCTTTACTTATCGATATCGATATCCAGCTTTCGCCTCCTACGCTTAAGTCTCTTCCATCACTTTTTCCAACACTACTTTGTACGTACAAATCGCTATTTTCAGCAAGTAACCTTCCAATCCATGGAGCCTTTGGGGGTCGACTAGCCACAATGCGCCGGGCTAGTAGATAGTCGTTCGTGGAATAATGGTTCCCAATGATTTCCACTCATTCCCACGGAAGCGAACTTTGTGATTTTCATCTTCCCCTTGAATGGTAGTGAGTTCTATTGCTTCGTCTTCTTTCCCCTGCCGAGTCGCTAAGAATAATTGAAGTGTACTGGAATCCAACAACACGCACTTCACCCGGCCATTCGGGTCCAAAGAGCCGCCGATGTCGCTCCAAGAACCCCATCCATCAACTGAGCTCCAGCCAAGGTGATACACAACGCCACCCGTCCCAATAACGTGGAGATCGAGCCTCTCAGCTGCCCGTGCCACAGCAGTGACCTGGGAACCGGGCTTGAAGCCTCCGAGGAGACATTTCCAGCCCTGCGTTCTTCCTGACCACTGATGTTTGCTGAACTTCGACCAACTAGTGTACACCTTGCCATCAGTACCGCAGGCAAAGAGATCAATTACGCCCTTGTGTCTGGATACAGCTGTAACTAAACCACCGGGTACCAGCGGAGACTTCCCCAGCATAGTCCAGTGTTTATCCCAATAGGTTTCTTTCGTCCAGTTCTTGTAGCAAATCTGACCATTATCGTCGCAGAAAAAGATATCAATTGATTCCGGGTCTCTGGAAAGGGCAGCAACGTTCGCGGCTGGCGCGGATTTCCGATGCCGTGCTCCGCCCAGATCTTTCCACTTTTTGAGGGAAATACCTAGTGGGCCGTTCCAGAGTTTGTCTTCTTTGCTCCACCAGCAGGTGTAAACATTTCCATCTCCAGCGCTAGCGAACAGGTCTAGTTGCTCTGGCTTCCGGGCGATGGCCGAGATTCTAGTTCCCGGGAGAAAATCGCCACCGATATCGTGCCATTTATAGTGCCAGCCATAGCCGGCAATCCACCATGTGGTGAAAACATGTCCATCATCGCCGCAGATAAAAAGTTCTAGCTGATTTGGCTTACGAGAAATAGCAGTCACGGGCGCTCCCGGGGGAAATGACTTGCCAGGAGGAGCAGGAAGGCATATCCAGGTTTTGATATCGGTCAAGTCGAAATCACTCTCTGACCAGCGCGCAGTGTATACACGACCATCATCCGCACAAACAAAAAAATTCAGGCGCTTTCCTTGTTTTCTTCGATGTTCTACTGGCATCGAAATGCTGCTCTTCTGCTTCTGGAGAACTGATTCGATCTCGGCTTTGAGTGCCGTGTTTTGATCTTGTCCAGGACGGCTGATCAATGAGAGAAACATCTCAATGAGTGATCCTCCGTCTGGTCCTTTTACACTAGCCATCCTAAATATATCATTCTGCATCGCCTGTTGCTTCTCTACGATGAATTTATCCATTCTCATATTGCTGCACAACTGTCAGCATCGTTTCTGCCAGGTGATTATGAAGCGACATAATTGCAACTCAGGACTGGAAGGCATATTCTAACTAACCTGACTATGTTTCGAGTTGCCATAAGTAGGTCAATTCCACCCCTCAGAGTAATGAGACATGTGTCAAATCCAGACTTGCTCCATGCAGCTTCGATGCTCTGCTTAAGTCCCAGTTTCGACTTGGAAAACGGTTTGAGTTTCTCTAAAATATCTTCTATTACTTGGTTGCACCTTTGAATTGGAACTTCTAGCATTTCGGCTCCGACTGGGTTTAATTGTTGATCTTTCTCCAGCGCCTTCAGAATACTCTCGAAACTCCTTACTTCCGATTTTAACTCCTCCATATTCTCGCCTGCTCCTCTCACATCCTGGAATGCGCCCCATGCTTTGGTCGTTGTTGTTAGTCCAAGTTGGATCGCACCAATTGGGTCGGCCATACTGCTGATTACCAGCTTTCGGGTTGGAGATGGAAAACAGGTCTTGACATTCAACTTATGCTTCCGTATTCGGTTTGAAAGTTGTAAAATACACGTGGAATGAAGTTTCCTTTCAGTCAGGCTGGCTTATATTCCCATCAATGGTTGTTTTTTTGATGTGGCCTGGTGTTCATCGCTGTAATGTCATACGATGATCACCTAGCTGTGCAAGCCACACAACCACCGAACCGTCTCGGTCGTCTCAGAAACATCACAGGCCGTCAATTATATGTCCCATGATATGATAGAAAGATAAATCGCCTTCAATTCAGACGTCAGAAGGTTGTGGAAAAACGGGAGCAAGCATAGAGAAAGGCTGTAGTAGGTCAGTCAGTTTTTGCCACTTTCCACGATGTGTAAACGCCCCCCATGCCCCGTACGCCTGCCCTTTAAAGCTATTCGTAAAGCTACCCCATCACATAGTGCCAGTGGAAAGAAGAATAATAACAACCCCCAAGAAGCCAGTGAAATCACTTGGCATTTTATACCAGACCAGGTTCATGGATTATAGAATGGAAGAAGTCAGAGTTTTGTTCGAATTCTCGCCCTGCGCTTCATTTTTCTAGAAGAGCGCTCTTCAGTGCTAGTGATTGTTGCCTTTAATTCTATTCGATTAATGTGTCGCAGGCGCTTATACTGAAAAATCGGGAGGACTAGATTAGTGAGCTGTGTGGCTATGAGCTGCGCCTCCTCGACCATGACTCTTGCCCGAAATGTTACAACTCACTATATTCTACCATTTCTTGACGTGTCTACCCAGATAACTTTACTTTATCAACTCCTTTGGAACTCCTTGATCAAAGTCGTTAGGTGATCTGATACTATATTGCTCTTTCCTAGTAGAGCTTTTTACCCCACTTCCCTGCACTCATACACATTTTCCTCCCATTTTATAATAATAGCACACAACATCCACATCCCGTGGACTCTCCTCTCTTCTCAATTCAAATTCTCACCTACATCTCGAAATCACAATGGACAAACGAATCTCTACCCTCGATTCCTGCCCAAGCAAGGTCTTGAGCTTATGCACTTCTCTCGAGTTTTCGCGAACGCCATCACTTCTTTCTCCACAACCGAACGTTCAAAGTATCCCAATCAAATACCTCCAGCAGAGCCCCACGAGGTTGTCATCTCAGAAGACACGGCGAAGAAGATTTCAAAGACAGTGGCACACTATCGAACCACAAACAATCGCCTTAGTCACACTCATTGCAAAGAACGCCGAAACGGTTCCAGGTTCTGCCGCTGTCTACTCTCTCTCCCGGAGCGGAAGATGTCGACCTGGATCTCGGAACTTCATTGTGAGACAAAAACTTGTGATGGCTGTTGCTGTTACACATCGAACCATTCTGACGTCTTGGAGCTCGCAAAAACTCTGCTCCTTTATGGGGAGATGGGAACTCTGCTGAAAATTACGGCACATCCAGATGTTCGTCTAGAATTGAAGTGGGATGTGCCTTGGAGTTGTGGTGCATTTTTCGGACTTTCTCGATTGATGAGGTGTGCGTTAACGAGCTATATATTCTTGAATGTTGTATACAGTGATATGCGAATTAACCTTGAAGTCGCCAAAAACACGGAAATTGGTCCTTTTTTCCTACAAACAGTTGCAGGTACGGCCTGTTGGAAAAGAATAAAAAAGAAGGGCCTCGCCAGAATTTTCTTCCAATTTTCAAATTAAAATTTTCAGACTTTCTTCTAATTAAGGAATTAGATATATTTATGTCACATTATATTCAATAATAAAATATCCCTTTTCAAGCAATATTGGCTGCAAGTTATTATTTGAAGTGGTTGCTGGAGTCTCTGGGGGGAAAATGCCAATTTCGGTGTTTTTGGCGAGTGGTTAATTCGCATATCACTGTATCTCCACCCGGAAATCTGGGAGGCAGAAACTAAAGCGAAATGGATATCCGAGAAAAGGTTATCCGGCTTGGTAGTGGAAGAAAAAGAGGTAGACTATAGGAGGATGGTATGTTGGGAGAAAGTGCTGAGTAGGTGTACGGGGAGGCAGCATTATGATGTCCATACCTTTCCTCACAGATTGTTCTTTGGGGTTAGTGAGCCTAGCCATGAGGCTTACTTGTGGAACAAGGTGGGATGTGGGCGCAAACATCCCTCTCTGGAGTCTGAGGAGGAAAAGAGAAGACGAGAGAGGTACCTACCTGTCTCTGAGGATGTAGCGATCGTGCTTTTCTACCTCCGCCTCAAAGGCTGTCCTACAGAGATCGGGCTTCAAATTCTTGCTTATGCAGAATTCAAGCCTGAGCGTCGTCTCCCTATTGCCAACGATCCTATGAATCTTCATAATAGAGAAGAGCTCAGGAAGTACCTGTCTTGGTGTTGGAAAGTCCTCGTCTGGTGTGATATGTTGATGACGGCGTCAGGAAGTAGAATAGGATGGGTTTACGAAATCACGGATGTCATAAGAGAGTTGTGGGGAGTTGGGGTCAGAGGAAAGAAAGAAATGCTCAGGTGGCGTACAAATGATGAAGTCTACGATGAAGACAGTGAACAAGAGAATATTCTCCAATCACCGGGTCAGGGCGCGATCTTTATATGATCTGGTTCCAAGTTATATATATCTTAATCCCAAAGAATCTGAGAGCCGCTGTGACAGATCTTATAACATATCATTTCTTGCGAGAAATAGTCATGAAAGTTTACCATACTTCATCTTAAAATCCCTCTGGGAAACTGAGTTAACGTATGGGCTTATATGTTAGTCTGTATGTCCCTGACGATTCCTGGAGAACTTTATTCACATATTGAATGAAAGTCACTGGGTTTCTTAGCTGTCTTTTTCTTCATGATCTTTTCTGTCAGTTTGTGCCCTTGACCTTCGCTTAGCCCCGCGGGTGCCTCCTCCCCCTCTTCTCGATACCCCGCTTTCCAGACCTTCAAAGTTTAGAAAGTATAAAAGAATTTAATCAATGCCACGACACTAGTAGAGTAATAGCACTGGAAATATCGACCACATCTCAGCATTTAGATGATCACGATCACGAAGAAGCGGTAAGTGAGACTAGTGCTGCAAGGGTTTTCAGCTTCTGGAGTTCGCCGTGCATTGATGCTGCAGTGAGATGTTGTACGTGGAAAGAACAGCAGCGGCCGCACGTCGCATAGACCCTCGGCGACTTTTACTTGATGACCCTGCAAATATATGGCTCAAGTCTCAGAAATGGCAGAACCGAGCGCGGACGTGAACATGCAGTGGTGAGATGGCACAGCACGTCTTGTTTATATATTCCTCGGCTCTGGACTTTCGATTTATTCTAAACGAACATTGAGTTAGATTGAAAGCCCTGATTTCACACCCCCCTTGCAGCTCTTACTCCATTTTTGTTCTCTAGGATTTCCGATTTCCGACGAATCTTTCCCAGCAAAATATCAGAATGGATTCAACCACGAAGCTAGATTTCACGGTAACACTTCAACAAATCCTTGTCAAACTCCATGCATCTCTGATTAGGTATAGGAATTCTGGAATGTGATTAATGGAGAGCTCACCACAACTCCCGAAACTCGCCATGGCATCAACCCCGCGAACGGTCACTCAAATCCTCCAGTTCCCCTCTCACGGCCAGAGGACCTAGACAAAGCCGTCTCAGCAGCAAAAGCAGCCCAAAAGTCCTGGGCCAAGACATCCATCGAAGTCCGCGAGAAATATCTCACTGACTACGCCAACGAATTGGAGACTCATGTTGACGAATTTGCAACACTGCTCACCGCAGAGCAAGGCAAGCCAACATTTCTCGCGCAAGATGAGGTCAGGCGAACTGCCACATTGATAAAAACACTCTCAACACTCAGAATTAATGAAGAACTTCTCGAGGGCATGGAAGACAAGACTGCGATTGTAAGATACGTGCCCATCGGCGTATGCTGCGGCCTGATTCCCTGGAACTACCCCCTAGCTCTCCAATGGGTGAAAATCGCTTCGGCCGTCATCACTGGGAATACCATAATCGTGAAACCTTCCCCTGAGACTCCGTACTGTGGACTTAAATCCGTCGAGTTAGCTACTCGATTCTTCCCGAAGGGTGTGGTGCAAGTGCTGAGCGGTGGACCGGAGTTGGGAATTTGGTGCACTTCTCATCCGGGCATCGATATGATTTCTTTCACGGGATCAGTTGCTACAGGTAAGAAAGTGATGGAGAGTTGTGGTAAGACGCTGAAGCGCGTTACGCTGGAACTTGGAGGAAACGACGCTGCGATTGTTTGTGAAGATGCGGATATTGCTTTGGCTGTCCCGCCAGTAAGATTCAAAAGCATTGACAATGTCTCATTCTAACATGACCGCAGATTGCACGATTGGCCTTCATAAATTCTGGTCAGATATGCATGGCGGTGAAACGTATCTATGTCCATTCATCTATCTACGACGCTTTTCTTGAAGCCTTGGTTGCATATGCCAAAAACTTTAAAGCCGGCCCCTCCACGGATCCCAGTAACTTCGTCGGTCCCCTGCAGAGCGAAGCCCAGCACTCCAGAGTCTGGTCTTTTTTCGAAGAGATTAAGAACGAAGGACTGCATGCTGTGATGGGTGGCTCTAATGATGCTTTGAAGGATCAGGAAGGGTTCTTCATCACTCCCACGATCATTGATAACCCTCCAGACTCGGCACGCATTGTCAAGGAAGAGCAGTTTGGTCCCATTCTACCGGTTTTGAAGTGGGATTGCTCGGACGAGGAGATCATTGACAGGGCCAATGATACTGAGATGGGATTGGGTGCCTCGGTTTGGAGTAAGGATCTTATGAGAGCGGAGAAAATGGCAAGGCAGTTGCAAGCTGGGAGTGTCTGGGTAAATATGCATTTCGAAGGTAGTGCTAGGGTTCCATATGGGGGTGTGAAGAGCAGTGGCATTGGTTCTGAATGCGGGGTTGTTGGGCTCAAGAATTGGTGCGATGTTCAAGCTGTCTGGGTTCCAAAAACCAAGGTTTGAGTTGACGAAAGATCGATTGCTCTATCCTTTTTATCTATTAGTAAACAAACATTACCAATTCCAAAAATAATTCTCTTGGGTGCCCTACACCGCTTCTGCGAATCAGACACTGAACTCCTGGAGACTAAATGCCTCGTAATCACTTTCAATATCTTTCGTCAAAATGCCAAAAACAGCCAAGATGATAACAATAAGCAGCTCCATTAAGACGCCAAGTACCACTCTATCAGCAATGGGCCCCGTAAATGCATTGATCTTGGTATCGAAAGCGGAGATGACCGAGTAGAGAATTCTGATGGCCAGAAAGGGAAGTGCGACAGTCGTTCCGATGAGCAACTAGTTCAATAATTAGCATGTCCTTTTCTATGTCTAAGAACAAGAATGTACCTTCTTGGCGGTAGGACTACGATTGTGTGTCCAGGAAAGAGCAGTAAGGCCAACGATAGCGATGAGAATACCGAGGAACATTATGTAACCCACTTTCAGCAAGGCAGGCCCACCCGAGCTTGTAGATGTAAACCCAACAACTACCAGCGCGATCGCAGTCGTGACGGCGAAGTGCATCGCTAGGTGGAAGAGGGCGGTGGTGTAGAATGGTTTGCGACCTTTGATATAGGCGTTTCTAGACAACACGATCAGTCTTGTTTCTAGGACTACCCTGTCTTCAAATCACTAGTGGTAACTTACACTTCATGTAATACTCCTACAAAAGCTAACAGCAAGGGAGATAATCCCACTCCATTGATTATTTGGGCAGGTCTGCCGACAGAATCTGAGATCTCGAGCCCAGAACCTGTGAGGCGGAGAATGCAGAATCCAGTGAGGAAGCCCCATGCTAGGAGCCCATTCTTGCCGTGGTGTTGAAGAACATAGAGAATCGGGATAATGAGAACTATGTAGAGTGCTAGTTGTGCAGCTGCGAGAGATTCTGTAGGCGTCATCCTGAATGACCGAGATTGATGTTGGATGGGGCTAACGTCTCAAATGCTCGTTGGATGAGATTGGGTCAAAAATGAATGTTTCTTGTAGAGGGCAGATATTGCAATGGTCTTCGCTCACAGGAGACTGCAAGACTTCTTATACATCTCCAAGATAGCCTCGCGGACCGCCTATCTAAATAACCTCCTCGCACCTCCTATCCGAGGATCTTAGAGCGAAATGAGCTTCATCATCCTCCAACTGGAAATTGACAAGGCTGAGACCATATTTTCCCCAGAAATCAGTAACCATCTTCACTTGAGTGGTTGAATTCGTATCTGCAAGAGCGGTTCGCCGAGGCACAGGAGTGACTTGGGCAGAGGGAGCGAGATCTCGGACCTCGCTTTAGATTTCCCAATACGGTGACGGGACCGAGACTTCGGGTTTCCAGATAAGCACCCAACGCCTTGGAACCGATGTTTGCTTCATGTCTTCAAGACCCTTCCTCGACTGTTGGTTGCCAAGTCAAGCTTTCGTTAGGCGTAAGCTTAATTATACTTCATGAGGATACCTTGACGTTGCTAATCTATCGTAAGAATCGTTGCTGGCGCACTGGTCTCAGGCTGTCAGCCCAAACTTCTGTTCCGTGAACAATGCACAATCCAAGACCTCAACAATAATTCATGTATTCTCGAAAACCTGACATAGGGAACATTAAACGGAGAGAAGATAAACGAAATAGAACAACAATAATAAGCAAGAAATCGTGATAGAAATCACTGAAGTCCCCGAGGAGCCTCAAAGACGATACCCTCAAGGCTCAGCATCAACAAACACCGACCACCGACACCATCAGCCCAGCAATCCACGACATGCTTGTCGTGGCTCCCCAGGAACAGAAATTATTGCGCGTCCAATCGCCCCAAACATAGCAACTGCCTCGAAGCCTTCAACCCAAGCACCCAATAGCGCAAGAACATCGCCCATCCCCAAGACTGCGCCGACTCCTCTCCGCAAAAAGTTCCCTAAGCAGTGCCTCACGCTACAGCTTGTTGCTGACTGGGCGCTGCGCAGCAAGAAACCACCTCGCTTTCGCTTTGCGCCACAGTCCGAGATTTGCGATGCGACCAATCACGCGGCGTTTTCGGGCCCGAGGGGAGGATGCATAAGGGAGCACCAGGAGGTGAAGTTTATATATAAGTGCTTGAGAATCTCGATGAGATTGTCATTCTCAGACATTCAGCTTCTTCTATCAATCGTGCACATCCAAATAAATCACTCTCCAATATTTTATAAGTCGATTACCTCTTGACAAATTCTCCTTGCATCCAACTTTCCGACTTTATCTCAGCTTTCCTACTACAACACCAAACACAATCCAAAAATGGGTCTCATCAAGCTAGGACTCGCAGCTGCCGGTGCAGGATATATCATGAACAAGGCAACAAGGTTCGTCGCCTTCCTCTTTCAGCCATCTCAAACTCAACTAACAGTTCCCAGATCAGCCGAAAGACGCGCAGAAATGAAGACAAATCCACAACAACCTCAAAACTATTATCCCGAGCAACAACAATATGATAATCGTCCTGCTCTACCACAACGACCCCAACATCATTCTCAATACCAGAACCAAAACGGGGGTTACGCTCAGCAACGGCAATGGGAGAAACCTGCGGAGGAGTTATCACCTCCGCAATATCGAGATGCAGCGGGACAGGGATACAGCCAGCAGAGACCTTGCGAACGTCCTTCTGAGGGAGATATGTCCTGGTGGACGGTTTCGAAGCCTGATGCTAAGAGATGAGGAAGGTAGTTCTGGAGGGTCGTTGATGAAGGGCAGCGTACAAAGCTAGAGTTGTTTGTAGTTGAGGAGTTCGGGGGCAGCGTTTGGTTCTGGGTCGATGCATCGCATATAGAGAATGGAGTTTGCTTCCTCGTATCTATTTTCTCTTTCGAACTTTCGGAGAAGTTGTGATATCGACGGCGATGGAATGCCTTCAGTCCTCTGGCATAGAGGGCATCGACGAGGCAGCAAATGCTGCAATCTTCTGCAACGGCCATGCCATTGTCCACTGCCATTCTTCAGGTAAGATACTCTGGATCCCAAAGACTTCCCGTTCAGCAATACCCCTCATCCACCTGCAAGTTCTCACAGTCAGCATTATTCGTTAGGAGGGGTATGGCACTATCTTAACAATCCGCAAGATTCTTCTTTTCATTTGAAATGTCTCATTAGGTATGAGAATTAAAATGAACTGTGAATCTTGCCAATTATCCAAATAGAGAATCAAAGGGCTATGAGGAGCTGCATACCAAACGTTGTCCATGGCTTTGGACAATGCGAAGTAATACGCCAGAATGGTCAAAGCACGCGGCTTCCACTCCTTGAGCCGGGTGACAAAAATGTTTGGAACCCAGGTTGGAAAGCTATAGACCATCCGGCGAAGCAGCGAAGGATGAACTTTGTTTTCGATGTTGATCAAAATACATCCGACGAAGCAAAGAGCAAAGTCATACGCGTCTTGGCTCTCTTCATCCACCTCCTCGCCAGCAGCTCGCCATGACAGCAACTTGAGAAACGGTTGACGATGCTTATCTTGCCGAACTTCTTTTACAAAAATCCTCATATCAGGCTCTGCAGTTGCAAATGCCATGATAGGGCTACTTTCTGACAGCAAAGGCCATGCCGCGGCGAAAAGAGAGATGTTAGAAGCAAGTATAGAGAAGAGCTCGAAAGGCGGGCAGTAGCTCCTGCTGTCGGGATTTTGAAGGAGTATGAAGGATGGTAGCGCGATGAGGATATTAGAAATGCATACAGCCTCCGCGTTTTCGGTATTGATGTCCTGAACAGCATGCCGGAGCTGACTGACTGCGGCATTGAAATATATGCGATGGACGTCGGCCATATCTGTCCTCTGGGGCGTGATTTTCGTTATGTGGAGCGCCGCTATGGAAATTATGACATTCAGAAGGAAAGGATGCTTGAATGCCAGTACCGGAGTCTTTTTCCACCACATCTGTAGGATGTCTTCATCGTGAGCGGATAGAAAACCAGAATGGACTGTCGACGAAGTAAAGTGATGCATGAGCTCCAGTTCCAGTAATCGACGCTCCGTTGTTTCAACGGAAACTCTTCTACTGAAATCTTCAACTGTAGTATAAGGGGGACTCGGTGAGGCCGATGTAGAAGGTTTAGCCGCTGCTGATGACGAAGAAGCATTGCTTTCAACATCCATGTGCCGGAATCGAATTCGGTCAGAATCATATTCGCAAAGCTCTTTGCGTCGAAGACAAGAAGTACATGCCGGACGTTGTTCACTGCACTTTAGTGTGTATTAATAAAAAGGTTCTTACTGAAGAAAGATTTGTGCCTTCGGCGTACTCATTGCCTCACTTCTCGTGAGAAATAATTATGAAGCTGAATGCACCAATGGTTCATAAAGCTCATAAGTATTTCGTCAAGAGAAAGTAAAGCATCGTGCGACCTTGTATTCGAAGTTTCACGGTACAGTACGTCAACGTTACAAGGGGACATACCTTGACTTTCCGAAGTTTGCACGCTTTGCATCCACCTTTAGATTTTGTATGAGGCCGTAAAGCTCTAACCGTTGGATCCGGCATGTTTGGTCGAGCCGTCTGCCAAGAATCTTGATTCATAACTTTCGACAAATTTCGGAGTGGGAAGTGTACGCGGGAGGTAAGATACGATTGTGGCTGTGCAATTTCAAACCGCGTGGAAGGGTTTCCATCGGATGCAAAACACGCTTCAGTCCCAGTATTAAACGCCCAAGTATTATTGACTGAAGAAACATTAATTGATAAAATTGCACCATTCGCCCTCGTTCAGACTATTCTCGTCTATGTCAATCAATGTACGAGGGGAAATGAGGCTAGATGTAGTCAACGGCGCCTCGATTTTCGGCACTGAGGCATCGGCCGCCGGAATTCTCATCGTTCGGTATGCTGACATGGTGGAAGGAACTCCCAAACAATATCAAATGCACGCTCTTCCTTCAGGAAGTCGAAGCGCTTAGCAGAGCTCGCGGCTGTGATTCAACATAGGTAGTTGGAACCGACGCGTCAGAAGTCTAGGTCGTGAAGGAAGAGCCGCGGTCGCACAGTAGGAGCCGAATGCTTCGTCGGCGCGTCGCCAATGCTTACATCTTGCAGACTCGCGCTTATTCCCAATCGCTAAGTCAGAATTGATGCCGCAGTATGGATGTCCTGAGTCGTGGGCTTGCCGTTAAAACCGTTGTTGCTGAAGGAGCAAAGCCATGTCCCTATCGGCGGCGACTGCAAACGCGCTGACACTGCAGCATCCTGCACAACGTCGGCGTGTATGCGACGATTCTATTCGACCAACACCGCATCCCTAGAGGTATTTCGGCCACTATATGAAACGAAATAAGGCTGATCCGGGGAAGAGAATCCATGTGGAAAGATGCAGGGGACGGTGACCACAACGCCGCTCTGCTACATCAATATGCTCATTGAAAAGGAAGCATTTGGAGAGGCTCGGCGGTAAAAGACCTCTTGGAGGGTGATTGAACCCTGCGAATGGAGTGAGCAGTGTTTGTAAGGAAACTTTTTGGGAATCAGGACATCCATTTTGAGAAGAGCCAGCCCGAACAGGTGAATATCCTGGATTGTACGTAGCACCGTGAAGTGAGATCTGCGCCTGTTGAGTAGGATCAGATGAGAATGTGCGCGCCTTGTAGCAGAGAGGTGTCGTGAGAGACGGGAAGGAAGGAGCATTGCACTTGAGGAAGTTTTCAAGCGCCCTTGAAGCACCAAGAAGATTCGCGATTGACTTGGAAGGAGCGCTGCCCGTCAGCGCAAATCTTCAAGCGCCAAATAATTCTCGAGGCAACGCAGATGTTCGTCCTATGCAGAAGGAGCGAGTATCTTGTCGAACCTTCTTGGGTGATCGTAAAATATCAGCGAGTCAGATCAGTTAACGACCTCACTTCAAGGATCTGTAGAAAATCGCAAACTGCTTTGGTTACATTTGAGCAGGGAGCGATGGATGGCACTTTCAAATATGTAAACGACGAGGCAATTCAAAGATAATGACAACATGCTAAGAGGATATAGAATTAAAGTAGCAGCTTTCTTACAAGCAGATAGTTCCTTCATGTGGTAAGTACTATCAAAGCATCTCATGATTGTTGGCGGAAAGCCACTTCATCCTCGAGAAAGGAACAGCTCAGTTCTGAATCCATGTGAGGCATTCTCATGAACGTGAATGCCGTGAGTTGAACCATATTAGCACCAGCAAGAAATTGAGACCTTGTATGCAAAAATTAGGGTCAGGTTGGATGTCGCTCATTTTTCATAATCGAGTTTGGGATAGCTTTTGTAACCAGCCCCCTCGACCAACCTCCTCAATTATCGACACTCACTACTTAGGACGGACGTAAATGGTACTCACAATAAAGAGAATGTTATGGCTTCAAACTACAATTCAAGCATCTACCCTGGCCAAGAACCCCTTGTTATTGTATTCTGCGATTGGTTGTCGCAAAATAATTATATTCTGCCTGATTGTCTAGTTAATCGATGCCGAGGCATCAGAACACGAACGAGTCACCACATTCACAACAGCAAGAAAATTGTTTGAATATCGACATCAAAAAACACAACCATCAAGAGTTTATCTCGCCTCGAAAATCTGCATCTCCCTTGTGGTTGTCAAAATGCATTCGGTACACGTGGCTGGGAATCGGAATGCGTGAAAATACAAAGAAACATTCCGTTCCAGGACGCGGAATGCAATGGTAGCAGCTCACCCAAACTCCTCTATTCTGGACGAATACCTTCCATATTGAATACGACATTTAAACAGAGCAGCGACATCGCCACGAGAATTAAACGTCGCGATCTACAACTGCACGAGCCACCAAACACATCCGCCGACCGAAGCGACGACGTTGCCACACGCGCGCAAGCTGCATCCCTACAGCGCCCACCATGGATCCGGATGACATGAGCGACGCCCAAAAAAGGGACGAACTAATACGACTGAGGAAAGAAGTTAGCAAGGCGGATGAAATACAAGCAAATTTCCTTGCCCTGGAGTCACAAATCCAGAAATATGAAGACACCATCCAGAAACAAGATGCCAAGATCCTTGAAAGCAAGACCAAGGCGGATGAGGCCCGAAATGAAGCAGCGGGCTTCCACCTCGACCTAAACAGAGCTGCAGGGGACCTAAACAAAGCTGAGGATAAGGTCAGAACTCTCACGAGACAGCTTGAAGAGAAAGATGCAGTCCTCGAAGCAGAGCGAGAGAAGCTCAGAAGGGCCCAGGAAAAGATCGCCGGAAAGGACCTCGAATTAAAAGGTTACGAGACAGATATCCCCGGGTTGCGGGCCCAGATGGCTGAGAATGAGCGAGCACGCGAGGCTCAAGTAGCCTTAAATGCTCAATATGTAGCAAGAATTGCAGAGCTGGAGAAGGAGACGGCCGAGCTGGCCAGCCAAAAAATTATCACGACTGTTCTCACTCAACAGATTGAGCAACAACGCACTGAGATGGGCCGCTTCCCTTTGGACCCTCAAGCTTTCCGCACAACCACCAAAGACGAGAACGGCAACCCGAAACCGCAAGCCAACCCGCTAGGCAATCTTGAGGAGGAGCTTCAAGAAAAGACTACCAGTGAAGAAGAATCCTCAGATTCTGAAGACGAAAGCGACGAAAAGGGCGAAATCATTACTATTCTCAGGAAACAAATTGACCAGCTACGCATGGAGATGGGCCGCTTCAATTTGGACCCTCAAGCCCACCGCACAACCTCCAAGGAGCCCCAAGAAAAGAGCGAAGAAGAATCCTCAGAATCCGAGCACGATACTCCGCCAGCGCCCCCAGGTCCATCCAGAATTATACGTATCATCGAACGGATTCCTACCTATTACCCATACCACGTGTCAGACCACAGCTTGCCTTATTGCTCATTCATGACTTTCGTCAATACTTGGGTTTTGATCAATCTCTGGTGCCGCGAGATATGGAGTCGGGTTGGTCCTACCGCTCGAAAGCTCTTTCGGATAGGTTTGCCTGGGTCTCAATCACCTCCTCAATCGCCGCCTCACTCACCTCGTCAACCGCCTCCTCCCCCACCTGGAGGCAACGGTGGATCATCAGCTGGAAATGGTTCGGATAACCCAGCACCTCCCTCTGGGGATGACAGCGGAAATAACCTGGATGATCTAAGCAATCTACCCCCTTTGCCTAGAAGCAACACTGGAGCTAGTACTGCAAGTGATGGCACACTGAGTGGGAGTGGTTCAGGGAATCCCCCGCCTTCACCCAGCAAGAATGGAAATAGTGGTAGCAAGCCCGCCAGCAGCGAAGCCAGACCATCTGACCGCCATTCATCTGAAGCCTCACAAAGCGGGAGCATGAACAGCGATCTAGTAGCGAACTTCCAAGGGCCTGCTCAAAATCAAAACCCTGGCAACGCAGCCTTGTCACCCAGCCTCATGAGCAGTGACGAAGTCATGGGTTTCCAAGGACCTCCCTCAAATTCAAGATCGGGTACCTGGAACGAGGAAGGCACGCCCCAGTCCATTCAAACTCCACATATGAATGTGAATCGCCTCGAACTAGGAGCACTTAACAGCGACGATAGCACTGAAGGCCCTGATACGCCAAAATCCATCAAATCCGAAATAGATTACTCCAAATTCATCGACATGGCTCCAGACCCACCAGACACCAGAGTGCCACTCCAACAGGGAGGAGTGCCTCGACCTGGATCACATCCCAGAGGAGACATACCCTCGCACGCTCCCCCGCCCGAAGACGTAGCGCTCAGAAGCAGGATTCGTTACTGGACTGCCGCAGAAGTCGAAGAGCGGTTCCCATTACCAGACGGCGCGGGCGGACCCGTAGATAACTACATTGTAAACGCACCGCCAGCGCCTCCCTCACCACCAGATCTCTGGCAACTTATAACTCACCCCGACCCATCGCAGCGTCCATCGTTCTGGCGGACCCTCCGCGATCTGCTTTTCCATATCCTCTTCTTCTTCGCCCTCTACATGATGTGGGTGATTTACGTCGAACGCCAGAATTGGAAGGTAGCCAACAATATTGCTCGTGCGTTCTTTGACGATTTGTACCAGCATCGCTGCCATTATGGACGGGGATTCATCGTGAAGATCGTCCCGGAACATATTGCGGTGGGCATCGACAGACTGTTTCTTTATATCGGGAGGTTATTTGGGCGACAGCTGAAACCGTATCCTATTCCAGGATAGAGGATTTTTGATTATGAATTTGATGATTGTATGGAGGAGAGCACTTGAATGTTTTGCGTGGGGATAGAGTTGAGATATATTTTACAAGTGGTTGGATTGCGAGTTCTTCTTCTGGCTGTCTTGTCTCACGGATACCCATAGCGGCTGGCGTTTTCAGGGCCAGCAGGCAGGCACGATGGTGTTTCGGGGATGATACCCATCATATTTGATTATTCTTTCTATGGTCTGCTGTTATGGATGACGCAGACTCTTCACAAATTGTCTCTAGGTTTCATCTATTTTTGTTGTCATGATGGGATGAGTTGGGAATGCCCTCAGAAATACTTGTTTTGGTCAGATTGATGAATGGAGGATTCATTTATTAATAGAATGATTTTGAAAGTTTCTATGCCTTTCACATGCATCCACAGAAACTAAATTCGTCCGAATCCGTCCGGATATTGACATGCGACTCTGGTCAAGCAAGCTCGGAATGGTTAAACACAAATACATGCCTGCAATCATTCCCGAGCCGCCTTCATCATAATATCTGATCAGTCCGAAGTCCGCAATTGTGCAAAGATTACTACTCAAACTTCGGCATCCCCACAACTTAGAAAGTATTCGCCACACCATGCATAAAAATAACAAAATCCATCCCAGTTTCACCCCTGTAGCAGCACAGCTCACCCCTGTTCAACCTCGGCGAGGTCCAGAAGCCACTTCATGCTGGATGCTTACCAAACGCACACCATGATTTGAGATTCTGGACCTTCAATCGATGAATAACGTGCGCAATAAAAGCCACTGCCAAAATCCAATATCTATATAACCGCGAGGTCATTCCCTGATGTTGAGATTATATAACGCAAGCATCTTCAATTGAGTTTTGACTTTCTTCAGCCTTATCGACCGTTGAACGATCAGCGTACGTACAGGCCCTTGCATGCGCTAAAGCCACTGCGTCATATGCTCTGCGTCCCCTAAAACTTTAAGGTTAATCCTCATACGAGTAATTGGCAGCGACATCATCGATATCACCTGTTAATCACATCAACACCACATTCCACAACATCCACCTGCACATACCGATACACCACCTACTCGCACCGCATCGCATCGCACAACCCCCAAAAGTCACACAAAATGACATCGAAACTCATCCCCCAAAATCCCGAAGAGGTGATGGTTATCCGCGAGCTCGTGCCAGGCATAACCACCCTCTCCGTCCCATTCCTGCGATTCGGACGTATAAAATTCGGTGGTCGCGCAACAATCGGTACCTATTCCCCCTTTCCCCTTCCCTCTTTCTCCAATTCCCATAAACAATTCCTAACCTCCAAAAAAAAAAGTCAAACTCCCCTCCTCCAACCTCGCAGTCTTCTCCCCCGTCGCCCTAACCCCAACCGTAAAATCGCACCTCCAAACCCTCGGCACCGTAAAATACATAACCTGCCCGGACCTCGAACACCACATCTTCCTCTCGTCCTGGGCCTCCGCCTACCCTTCAGCCCTCATCCTAGCCCCCGAAGGGCTGGCCGAAAAACGCGCCGAGTTAAATAAAAAAGATAAAGAAGTAACAAACGTGCCCATCACGACCGTCTTCACAGCCAAGGGAAAGGAGAATATTCGGGTCGACGAAGAATTCGATAAAGAGTTTGAGTATGAGTTCGTAGACGCCCACCCCAACAAAGAACTAGTCTTCCACCACAAATCCTCCCGGACCCTCATAGAAGCAGACCTCCTCTTCAACCTGCCCGCCACAGAACAATACTCGCGCACAGGCATAGATCCCACCACAGGCTGGGCCACGAAACTGTTTGCGGGTATTCAGAATACGAAAGGCGATGCGGTGTGGCAGAAGAGAATGCTGTGGTATGTGTTTAGTAAGGGGGATAGGGAGGGCTTTAATAGGAGTGTGAGGCGCATTAATGGGTGGGGGTTTGAGAATTTGGTGCCGGCGCATGGGGATTGTATCGTGGGGGACGGGAAGGGCGTTTTTGAGAAGGTTATGGGGTGGCATTTGGAGGGGTTGAGGAAGTGAGGGGGAGTTGGGTTTGGGGTATGGGGCTGGGGAAATAGGAGTTGGTGGTAATCTGGTGGTGTAGGTTTTATGGGTAGGAGGCTTTTTTGATGATTGGGGTGCGTTTATGTTGTACGACTATATCTTCCCTAGCTTCTGTTTATTTTATTTTGTAGCGTCAATGACCTATTATTACCTTTTTCTCTTGAATCACAGTGTTCCTCTTCAAGTCTTCTAAGCGGCAAAACAAGCAAGCATGGCAATCATCTCGCATTTCGCGTCATCATCAGCCGTACTATCTACTTTAAACCTCATCATTTATACAAATTCCCTCCCCACCCTATATACCGAGTTCCAACCCAATCAGCAACCCCCAATTCCCAAAAACGCCGATATCCAAGTTCCCACCTTCCAGTCTTACACCATATCTGTCGTATTCGCATGAACAAAAATCATACCCTGTACAAGTCTCCAAATTTAGAAATCCTTAAAATGATCCTCCCATTTATGCTTCAGGTCATCCGTATACGGTTCCCGTCCCGTTTTCTCATCCGGGTACGTATCGAAGCATTGGGCGTCGCCCGGATAGCGTAGGGGTGGAATGATAGGACCTTTGTATTTTCGATAATAAACGTCTTCCCATATAACTCCGTGGAAGAATGGGTGTTCCTTTACTCGCGCCGCGCCTCCTTGAATGTTGCCGAGTCGATGCGAGCGGTCGACGGTGCAGAATTGGCGGATTATGTCTTTTGCCTCGGCAGAAATGGCTGGTTCGGAGGGGAAGTGGACCGGTTTGGAGACAATTCTAGGACGATAAGTTTTGAAGAGGGGCCGGAGCCAAAGAAAACGAGGGGCAAAGAAAGAGGACGTACTGTTTATAGATTTCTATAGGATTCGAATTCCAAAACGGGGGATAGCCCGTTAAAAACTCATAGATCAAGATGCCCAAAGCCCACCAGTCAACAGCCGTAGTATGTCCCTTGGACTGAATGACCTCGGGTGCTAAATACTCTGGCGTTCCGCACAGCGTGTATGTTTCCCCTTGATTATAGTCAATAAGACTCTTTTCACTGTCACTTGAATGTGACCTTGTAAGTGAAAGTGACGACCCCGTTCTTCTCCGTCTGAAAGCACGAGAAAAAGACCGTCGCTTACTGTTGCCAAGCCGTTTCGCAAAGCCGAAATCCACCAACTTGATATGGCCTTGTGCGTCCAGCAAAAGGTTTTCGGGCTTCAGGTCGCGGTACGCGACTCCTTCGCGCTCGTGTAGGAATTCGAGTATGAGGACTATTTCTGCGGCGTAGAAACGCGCCGTGTTTTCGTCGAAGCGCTTTGCTTTTCGGAGGTAGGAAAAGACTTCGCCGCCAGGGCAGTAATCGAGCTGGTATACGATGTCAGGATCCGTATCCCCAGCCCTATGTGATGAGGACAAACTTACAAGCATATATAAAGAATCGTGGTCGGAGAAAGAGGTAATTAATGTAGTGATA
>Ga0247778_1000671_pt1 | contig 33006 bp, 37 predicted proteins | sample UWRJL049202B5_FD_179939 | JGI IMG/M metagenome (GOLD analysis project Ga0247778, IMG submission 179939) | Plant litter microbial communities from Arlington Agricultural Research Station in Wisconsin, United States - UWRJ-L049-202B-5 | ecosystem: Environmental > Terrestrial > Plant litter >...
AAACATTGGGTAATCATATCGTTTGTGTACGATGGGTCTTTTTTGCACATGGCTGGCGCATAGTCCGAGAATGTTGCCATCAGTTCGAGGGCATTTTGACGGGCCTGGTCAGATAGCTCTTTGTCTTGAATCACAGAGATGCTGAAGTCTACTAAGTTCCGGAAGAGTGGCTTAAACATCTTCGGAGCAACTTCGGCAAGGTCAATAAGGGCTACTAGAGCTCGAGTAAGCTCCTCGGACTCCTGAGACGCCTTGATAGGTGGTAGAATATTCAGAACTTCAGGTATGAGTGCCCAATATTTTGTTTGTGATTTTTTCGGAATACTGCGGAAGAAGGAAGCAAACGCTTCCATGGCCGAAAGGCGAACCTGGCCATTGTTAGTAGTGTATATCTTCGTTGACAAATGTAACCTACGGATACGTCATCATCTTTAAAGCCCTTAGTAAAAGCTGAAAGAACTGTATCCTCGTGTTGCTTTTCAATAATGCCTGGAGTTGTAGAAAATATTCGGTACGCGATCTCTCGCTGCCCGACTGTTTCGGAAGAGCTGAGCGTAAACAGAACCCCTAGAATCTCCGGCCATTGTTGCTCTACACAATATCAATTTCGGTCTCGAAATGGGAGTTCATGGTAAATGGGCGCATTCGGGAGTACGTACTGGCATCAGAGTATTCTCTGGCTATTTCCGCAACCGCGTCACCAATTTTATTCCTGACGTTATTCGTTCCTTCGGCTCCAAGTGCTTCAATAAGTTTGGCCCTGATGGCAAAGCCTTGTTCTTGCGGTAACGAGAGGAAGAGCTCGAGGCTCTCGCCGTTGGCTAGTTTGCGCGCCTTGGAGGCAATTCGACGGAAGATAACTGCGGCGAAAGCGCGTGTCTGTTGTAGTGGAATGTGTCAGAGAAAGAGCGCCTTCGCAGAATTGATCATAGGGACATGTCGCCTACCGTTGGATCGTTGGAGCCCTGTATCTGCTCTACCAAGCCCATCAGCAGCATATCCGGCTTCTGCTGCGTCCAGCTGTCGCCCAGGTGCTGCTCGGCCTGGGAGCGCACGCTGTTGTCGGACGACTGCAGCGCATCGAGCAGCTGTGCCAGCTCCGCATGCACATCTGGGGGTAAGACCGACATCCTTCCGGCGATTCAATGAATGGGTTTGCTAAGGAAAAAGGCGACTGTTGCCACGGTGTGCTGGATGGAGGGGTAAGTTGTAGCGCGAAGCGCCCTGCCGGGAATGTTTCGCGCTTTGATTATTGTTGGCGTCGCGAGAGGCGGGAGGAGAAGAGATACTGCTGTTGGTCCCAAGGAAAGAAAAGAAAAGGCACCTGCGTGTTGGTTTTGCAGAGAGTGGATTGCTTGACCAGGTGCAAAGGGTTGGTGTCCCACACGCGTTCGATACGATGTTTTGGCAATTTTCGCTAAAAAATTATCTAGAAGGGTGGTTGGTGGTGGTGGTGGTAGTGGTATCGGGCGAAGTGGGTCTCCCGGTTTTTAGATCAAGTGCCGCGGGCAGTTATTTACAAAGTTATACCCCTTTTCATGGAGCATTTATAATTATTTTGATACAGTCGAGATACAGTCGAGTTGATCTTCCCGTTCTAAAAATCCCGTTAATTTTCTGTTCAGTAAGTGCCGTTTTATAAAGTCCTGTCAGTTTTCCTGGAAAGCGGCATCTGATGTATAGATGGAACCTCGCACAAGCGGCCTCATTCCAGCAAATACCAATTCTCAGCACTCGAGGCTCTTACCTTAACACCGAATTTGCTGATTACACTCAATCTACTTAGAAACTGCTCTTTCGATAATACAAATTGATCTCCCATATATCCTTTGCCAAAAATTAAACTTTGAAATCCACGTCACGTGGGAACCCCGCAGTCAAATCATTAGAGTAAACGCGAGCTTCAAGAGTCTCGTGTTGGAGAAGCATTCCATCTCATCGCCAACTTTCTTCAGATCACCACATTTTACATTCTATGTCTCGCTGCTGTTCATATCTTTGAAGCCTTTGAAGTCCTCAGCCCTCTGAAACATCCACACAACAAGTTTAGTTCCTCAGCCCCAGCCGTGATGGCAGATCCCATATTCCCGAGCGACACGCCAGCGCGAAATAGCACCGGCAGTCCCAAGATTGGAGGCACCATCAGCCACAGATCCTCTTTCGCTGAAAATCTGCGGCACTCACCACGTTCTCAGCGACATCCTTCCTTTACACAAGCTGCGGTCCAAGAACTGCTCAATCACCCGCCAGCGAAGACCGCGGATCCGAGATTCGTGGGGAAGGATTGGAGAACTATACATGTCGGGGAGCTAGTTGATAGTCGCGATGTTAGGTGGGCTGAGCTGGATACTAGCATTCAAGATGCTACCAATGTATGCTTCGAAATTCAGCACATTGTTCTGGTAACTGACCTCTGCAGCGCTTGATCGAGGGCGGACCTCCAAACGTTATCCTATTGCGAGAGAAAGCAACCGAGTCGACTGCCTGCGGAACTTTCGATTACAGCGATCTCAATGCATACTTGCTTGTTGTTGTCGGATTAGCCAGGTAAATTCTTCAGCCTTTGTACAAATAACTAGATGCCTCGACTAACTGGTTTACAGTCCAGAAGAGGGCCAAGTCGAAATCTTCGATTCGATTGCGAAAAGAGCCCGCGATGGAAAACCAATTCCGGTTCGTGAGACGATTACCCTAGGCAAGCCAGAGCCGCTCATAACATTATCGGCGTCGGACGATCTCTCCAAAGCGATGGCACATTTTGGAAGCGGGGTTCACCGAATACTTGTTTGCAAGGATGGTACGACGGATGTTGTTGGGGTTCTAAGCCAATTGCGCCTGGTTAAATTCATGTCGGACAACGCGAGCAGCTTTGCGAATATTGAAGCGCTCAATCCAATGCTGTTGAAGGATCTGACAATTGGTGCACCGTCAACTATTGGAATTAAGTACGGGCTCGAGCTGAAACATGGTTTCACAAAACTGACTTCTTCCAGTGGCGACAAACCTTTAAGTGATGCCCTTCAATTAATGAATGACGAGGGTTTGACAAGTATTCCGGTCGTGGATAATGCTTTCAATGTTGTTGGAAATATCTCAACAGCGGATGTCAAGCTTCTGACAAATTCAGCGAGTCTTCCTCTCTTGAAAGCTAGCTGCATTCATTTCGTCTCAGTTATTCTTTCTGAACGGGGAGTTAATGATGGAAAAGACTCTTTCCCGGGTAACTTTTCAGTTTGTCTCACTCCTCCGTCAATAACTAATCTCCACCAGTTTTCCACGTCAGCCCTTATTCCACCCTCGGCCACACGATTGCCAAACTACTAGCGACAAGATCACACCGAATGTGGATCGTCGAGTCATCCTCTCCTTCGCCTTCCCCTGGTGGAACTCCGTTGGCAACACCTTCAGTCAGCTCTGCAAACCTCCATTCTCCGGGTTTAGTTTCATCTACCCCTGCATCTCCATCACTCACAGCCTTCCCCGCCGTTTCCGCAGCTTCTATGCCCGGTGCTAGAATTTCTGGTCGGCTGACTGGTGTCGTTTCCTTAACGGATATCCTGAATCTCTTTGGTCGCCAATCTGGCCTGAATCCTTTGAGCCCAAGCGACCAGCGGGATCGAAGACGTCGAAGTTCTAGTAGTTCCATGCGACCGAGCATCGATTCCATTAGAGGTACCAGTATCGACATTCGCCGATGACGGCCCTTTAAAGAGCGTCCAGGAACAGATATGGATATAGCCAATTTCATCCCGAGCCAGGAGCACCAAGCGGCAGGCCCGAACATTTGCATTGTAGAGGATACGAATAGTCTCAATGGCTGTGGCTGTCATTACGTCAGGCCGGAAGAGTGGCGGGCCCATCAATTATGAGTATGGATTACGCATACAGAGAGCAAAAGCATGAAGATATGACTGATAGGGTTTACGAGTTGATACCTAGCTAGACGTGCAGTTAAACATACTATCTTCGATTGCTCTTCTTTTGTGAATCTTTCCTCTTACCTCCTAATTTCGTCGTTCCAGGTGTTTTCAATACAAGACAACACCACGGCAGACTAGCAGCAGCAAAAGTTGTTATAGCCTATTTATATCGCTATTCACATTTTCATCAACCCATGATGAAAGGGAGTTGTGAGGCGACTAAGGAGGTGGTGCACTTGTTCACACGCAAAGCGGAATGGGTTTGAAATAGGGGCTCCCAAAAATCGGAAGCGACAGGTTGAAGACTTCAATCATACTCCGTACAACCGCCAGGAATTGCCCATCGAGTTAGAAGATTTGTGTTTTCAAGATACGGCTGAATTCGGGATTGACGGTCTTTGTCTGCACTGGGCTGATATACGAATGCTAATGAAATTCCATTTGGCATGTTTTGCAGGTGACACCCCGCATTTAAAGACACTGTAATACTGAGTATAGCTTTCATCTTGCAATTTTTACCAGGCGGAGTGGGAACAAATCGGATGAGATATACGAGAATATCCTCTTCACGCGTTCAAAACAAATGTTTAAAGTTGTAAAACTTATTATCTGGGGAAAGGAATCCAGCAAAATAGTTTCCGGCCCGCTTACCTACGTGATGCCGACATAGCCATTTGCGCTCAAAGTCGCGGCCTCAATGCCTTATTACAATAAGAATTCCACGTTGAAGGCCTTCAAGTCCTCGGGAAAGATTTACATGAAGAAATGCAAGAGAAAGTAGATTATTATATCTCATCTTCAACCCAATTTCGAGTTCACTCCATTGATTTCCTAGCGCAATACACAGAAAAACACAGCCTCCCCCTATCCATCCTAATCAGGCATCGCTTCCCTTCCGCCAAACCCGGGCGATCGACGTGGGATCTTCCTTGCACGCAACCGCCACGCTAACAAAAAGCTTGGATACGACGGCTCGCCCTCATCTCCGGAAATCAAGCATTTCCCCCATCACTGCCAAGAGATATCATCGACGGTACCGTTGTTACAGCCCTGAAAAATGTCTTGCCAAGTCGGCAAACACCCCAAATACATATAAATATACATATATCCTCACTCTTTCCTTTCTGACGCAGAAAGCAGCAACCGTTGCGGCGGAATTTAGGAAGAGGCGTCTTAGTGGATCCGCCCGATGACGATCGATGGGCAACGTAAGCTCCACCTTTCCTCGTACGCGTGTTCTTTTCGCACACTGCAGGTGCGAAGGGCCTTCCATATTTTGAGTGGTTCCTGCGTCGAGATGAATCCACACAGTTGGCTCGCCTCGCGTTCTAATTCCAATTCCTGCGCCGGGTTCATTATGGAGGCTCAGACCGCGATCCGTTACCCGGTCTGAGGTCAGAAGTGTGGTTTCGTTCTTCATCTCTTGGAGAAAGCTTCTTTCTCTTGTTTTAGGTTGTTGTTGCAGTATTATCGAAATATTGGTATTATTATTCGGTCGTTATCTGTCGGGTGTTCTGTTGTAGGGTTTCTTGTTGGCTTTTGTAGTGAAAGTCGTATATCTCTCGTTTTATATTTGTGATTTGGATAGGAAGGATGAGGACTGGCACGGTGCTGGGATATGGCGCCGCGTGGTGCTCGCTGGCGACGGCTATAACGCTGGATATATCTTCAACCGGTGAGTTCCATGTCCAGTTCCACGGTATTAGTTATTACGAATTATTTCCTGATGAAATTGAATTCCAGCATCGATCAAAAATGCAGCCAGCACCATCGCCTACGGCACGATGAAATACTACACGGGCAACAACACTGGCGACACACCCGGCAACCTGCCTGCCCCCTATTACTGGTGGGAAGCGGGCGGCATGTTCGGCGTCATGGTCGATTATTGGTACTACACCGGCGACACGACCTACAACAACGTGGTCCAGCAAGCTCTCCTCTCGCAAATCGGCACAGACGACAATTACATGCCCCAGAACCAAACCAAAACAGAAGGAAACGACGACCAAGGTTTCTGGGGCATGGCAGCCATGAGTGCCGCCGAACAGAAATTCGAAAATCCCCCAGACACGTATCCAGGCTGGTTAGCGCTGGCGCAGGCGGTGTTTAATACCATGGCTGCGCGTTGGGATACTTCGTCTTGTGGAGGCGGGTTGAGATGGCAGATTTTCACGTTTAATAATGGATATGATTATAAGAATTCGATTGCGAATGGGTGCTTCTTTAATATTGGAGCCAGGTTGGCGAGGTATACGGGAAATGAAACTTATGCGGATTGGGCGGAGAAAACGTGGACTTGGATGGAGGATATAGGACTCATCAGCAATACTTATCAGGTGTTTGATGGCACGAGCGACACGACGAATTGTACGAGCATCGATCACATTCAGTATTCGTATAATGCGGGCGTATATCTGTTTGGGGCTGCCATGATGTATAACCACGTAAGTCCTTTCCCCTCATTCGCTCACTTTATCTCTCTAACCACGAAAATATCTGCTAACCCAAGCCCCCCAGACCAACGGCAGCGACATCTGGCAAGCCCGCATCAACGGCCTCCTCAACAGCTCCTCAGTCTTCTTCAAAGACAAAGTCATGTACGAATCCGCCTGCGAAGAAGTAATAACAGCCGCCAACCCCCAAGGAACCTGTGACACAGACCAGCTCTCCTTCAAAGCCTACTTCAGCCGCTGGCTAGCCGGCACCGCCAAACTCGCCCCTTTCACCCACGACACCATCATGTCGTACCTAAAGCCCTCCGCTCAAGCCGCAGCCTCGCAATGCGATGGCGGGACAGACGGCGTGACGTGCGGCGAGCATTGGACCGATGGCAGTACGTGGGATGGAACGTACGGAGTTGGACAGCAAATGAGTGCTCTTAGCGTGATTCAGAGTCTGTTGATTGATGAGGCGCCGCCGCTGGTTACGAATAGTACGGGCGGGACGAGTAAGGGGAATAGTGCGGCGGGAGGGAGCACCACGGATAGGGATGGGAATAGGGTTACGCCGGTTACAACGGGTGATAGGGCTGGAGCGGGATTTTTGACTGCATTTGTGCTTTGTGGTGTTTTGGGGGGAATTGGGTTTATGGTTACTGGGTCTTGAGGGGGGTTTTTTCCTTTTCGTTTTTCTTTTCTGTTGTATAAATTGCATGGAGATTAGAACTTGCAGTTTTTCTTTCTGTTTAGCGGGCGTTTTGGGGGGACCTTTTCATCCTTTCTAGATTTTATACCTGCAAATATATTAACCCCAAAAGAAACAGTAAATAATCACCAAAGGAGTATACTGCATATTCCATCATAGTGTTGAGGAATTCCCGCCCTAGTAATGAGTTTCTCAGAACACGGAAAGTCGATGCGCGATTGGACGGATGGGCCTGGTACTGTATAGATTGCATGCAGAATGCGGGGAAGAGAACCGCTTGGATTGGATTATTGAAATCCGGGGTAGCTGAGGTGGCGTACCTTGCATGTATTTTCTTGGCAAGGCCGAGTGGATGGGATTTTCTTGGCATGGTTTGTCAGAGAACAAGCGGGTGACATAATTTGATATTTTTACTTGAATTGCTGGCTACCGGATTGAATCGTAAGTAAACATTTCGAGATTCGAAGGTTATGGAAATTTGAGTCACAGTACGTCCTTTTTGTGGACGGTTGGGCATACAGTGAAAATTGCCGCGAGCTCCGGGGCCTGTTTAGGTATTTGTGCCGACAAATACTCTTGCGGGAGCTGGCTCTAGTGATGGACTAACGACCAAGGCTGAGCTCAATTAACTCATAGCAATGTTCTGTGGGGGGGAGTACGGAGAGTTCACTTCATAATGAGAAAGTATAAAGAGAAAGACAACGCTTCAGTAGTAGATGAGTGATGTAAATCCATCGTTGGAATATTGAGGAGAACGAGAAATGAGTTCGAGATTGGAACTCGCCTCAGGAGCGCATCAGCTTGTAGCGCACGATTTTGTGTGGAGGAAATATTCCTTGAAACTTTTGACTGTTGATTGATGACATATCTTTCTGGAAAGAGCAATGAGGGTAGAATTTCACTTGTTCACCGAATCCTTATATGAATCCCGGTCTCGGAATATATTTAAAATGGGACAATGGTACTGCAAAGTGGACTGGGTGTTATTGTTTGAATAGTTTCCCCTTTGGCTCGCTCTCGCCTCTCGAATCTATTGGTGCCTTAAACCTCGCTTAAGCCCCTTTTCGCAAATTAGTGGGAAGTACAAGAGCATTTGACTACCGGTTTCCAAAAGTTATTATCTATCCCCAAGGCGGGCTTTAAGAAATAAGCAAAACATTTGCTAAGCTGCGCTAACTATTCTGAAGTATGGAGCATATCTCCGCACCTTCGGAAGAATACAGATGCAATTTAGCTCGCTTTATGGCGCCTTGGCATCCCTACTTTTTTCTCATATTTGGCAAGTACCAAATTTACATAAATGGTACTATTAGAATTAGTTAGCGTTTTTGATCTACTCAGTAGTTCAACCTGAATCGGGAATCGGAACGAAACCCCTGACAGCTGCCAATTAGAAGTCTTTATTTTGCCAAGAGCTCATCGTTAATTAGCTTGCGGGGTATGTGCTCTTAGAGCCCTAGGCTGGCTTTAGCGCCATTGAGACCAGCTGAGGCTGGGCTCTAGACTTCTCTCGACTAATTTGTGGCTGGCCAACTGACATTTTAGGCCTCAATCGTCCCGAAAGGCGTTTTGGGCGCCGGAGAAAGATCTACACTTTCCAAAAGCTCGGCCTTGGAGTAGTGAAGGCTCTTTTAATGCACGAAAGCCAAGCCGGCCAAGGTAGGTGTCAAGGTTCTCAGATAGCTCTAGAGAAACCATAAATATTTGGCGGCGCGCTCCATGGGAATATTTTGTTGCGTGTCCCTTTCTCTACGTCGAATATCACACATTTAAATTGCATCATGTTGCTCAAATTCGCATTCCCTCTTGCAGCATTTGCTAGCGGTGCCTGGGCACAAGCAACAGCTAACCCAACATGTGCCAGAGACAATTGTCTTCGGGGTATTTTAGACTTCTCAATTTCAAAAAGTATCTACAGAACACTGATTTGTCTTTAGCCATCATTGGAGGCACTTATCCTACTCGCTCCGGATCCGCTGACTGCCAGTCGTACTTCCGAACAACCGTTACTCCCGCTACAGTGTGAGTTCAAAATGGGGATTCCATGGTCCTTTGCTTACAGAGGTGTCAAGTACATATACAGCGACAGCAACCAGTATCACCAGTACGACTACAAGAAGAACTGAAGTAGACTCGGCCACTTCCACGTAGGTCTTCTTCCCTTTGCATACTAAATTGATCTTTGTATCATGGCCGAAAGACCTTGGCTCTTCAAATCTAACCCCGAAAATGTAGTGAAATAGATAGTTTCACGACAGCTACGACAATCACGAGCATTGTGCAAACCACTTTGACTACCACCTATACGGCAACAATAACCCCAGCTAATGCGAAGAGATTTGTCGTGCCAGAGCATCTACCCCTGCCTCAAAGCCTTTCGAAAAGACAGGCAACCTTAACTCCTTCGAGTATTCCTGCCTACGCATCTGCCTGCTCTGGATCGGTGCGGTATAGTAGTGCTTGCTCTTGCGTTGGGGCTACAAAGACAACAGTCACGGCAGTCGCACCATCGACAACCGTAACTGTTACAGCGGTACGCCCTTTGTCTTCCTATTACCATTCGCAAGTTTTGGAGGCGTTGTATTGAGTTGCAATTGGCCAGAAAGGTCTTCGGGCAATGCTCTGAAGTAATACTGACTTTTCAGACCTCCACCGGCATCTCTACCATCTCAACAACAACCACGACGACCTTGATCATAACAACTTCGACCACAACCACGGTCACTGGAAGTACTACAACGACCTCAATTTCAACTGCAGCTACCTCCACATCAGTTCTTGCGCAGCCAACGTGTACTTCATTTTCGGAGCCCAATGTAAGACAACCATATCTTCTTCCCAGAAAGAGGGCTGTCGACTAACCATGCTCGTCAACAGTTTACATACAAACTTGTGTACACAGGTTTCAAGACACTTAACCCCAATAACCCCGGAAACAACGCCCAGACTACACCGGCCACGTTGACTTTCCCGGGAACCATGGTAGAAATCACCGCATTTCCCTTCAGGAGCGAAGACAAGCTGACGAGTTTCACAGACTGTGTGCCAAGCTGCCAGTGCGTGCGCTGCGGATGCTAATTCTCGGTTTTCGCCAGTTGGTGGCGGATATTTCACTTTCAATTTGCAGTACCATGCAGATACTGGAAATTGGGTCTGTGTGGAGTATTATGACGTTACGCCGACTTCTTATTATAACGTCGATACTCCGGCGGTTACCCAGTCGTATGGATATTCGGTAAATGGGGCTTGAGCCGGCAACATGCTGAGATGCTACGCGGATGCGACCCTACGTGATAGATATATAATTGTGCCGTTCAAATTAAAAACGTTGGTAGTAAGAGCATAAGGTTAAACTCCGTTGGTGTGAAATGTCATTCTTTTGTTTATGTCTTCTTTTTGCTCCTCGTGTCAGTTACCAAGATGTCTAAGTTATAAGGCTCACTCCAATTTCTCGATTTCTCTTGGCAGAGTTATAGTGTTCTAGTCATTCCTATGCTTAATCTAGCCCATCTATGTGCAGTTGCTCAGACTAACAATCGACAGATTATCCGCGACGAGCACGGGAATTACAAAAGCGGTGACGGCTTCTCCGTCGAGCTCGAAGAGTTCGCGATGAAAGATCTGTCCCGATACCAAAACATCAAAGGCAAGGTATCTATCTCGCTCGACAGCCTGGCCGGACATATCAAACAGGTAGAAGATACTGATAAATTGAAGAGTGGGTCTGGGGTTCGCTCCGCCGCCAACAAGAAGATGAAGGGCAAACGGAAGAATATACTAACGCCGGAGCTTGTCAGTTCGGCAGAACAGATAAAGGACGGCGAGAAGCAGCTAGTGAACAAGCTGGAGATCGGGGAACAAAAGGTGAAGCGCGCGGATGGATCATACCATTCGAGGTGATGTACCATTTATGCTGACATACTAGACGATCTATTGTGCCGCTTTGGAGACGGAATTTCAATAATAATGAAATTCTCTCTTGCATTCTTCCCAAGGTTTCGCCTCCCTATAATGACCCTCAGGGAGCAAATATGACACTGCTCATTCCTTGTTATGCAAACATTTCTTGGCCCATACTCTTAATCTGAACGTGTCTCAGGATTACTTCTTTATTATTATCAAATATCAAAGAAAATAGTTACCAGTATTGCTAGGATCGTAGCCTGAGTTCTAACATGTTTCACGATTAGTTCTTTGAGCATGACTCACTAAGAACACATGGATCTGTACTTCCCGGATCGTGGGCTTGAACATGGATCACAGTCATGTCCCATGTCCTGGAAAGTTCCAGTATCTCTGAATTGTGAATATAATAATAACCATTTGCGTTAGAACCAAAATAGTTCTGAACATCCTCATCACCTTCAAATATTTTACCATCTTCCTGAATTTTCAACGGCAACAAAAATAACAATGACAGACATAAAATCGAACAGGTGCCGATTCTGCCCATTCAATAACACATCACGGGCCGAGCTTTGTGAACAATGCAAAGGAGTTGTATTGCCAACTCGAACCCTGGATGACACAGTCCTCGTATGGAAAGTCTACTCTTTTGGCAGCATTTGGACTCCAGATTCCGAGAGGAATGATCTGACTTCATTCCGCGGATGTCTGGAATATCTCATGGGGCATACGCAAACTGCGATTCGCATCAACGATAGGTTTTGCTCGCACACTATCCAAAAGGCCATAAACGATATTCCATCAAACACGATAATGGGACTACCACAACTCACCCCTTGGATGAAGGCGGGGAGCCAGAAATGTTATTCCGAATCATAGAGCAGATTTTGGGTAGCCGCAAAATCGATTCTTGTTGGTAAAGATCTAATCAAATATTTATTGTCCTGGTTCTAATGCTTCTAAGAAGTTTTGTAGTACTTTACACTTGGAAGAAGGCGTTAATGGGAGCACTGGCGCATTTTCAGCAACGGGTCGGATTTTGGGGACAGATAGAATGGATTCTCATTGAGTATGGCAGTACAGTAGAGGAGTGTTAAAGCAGTATTTAATTGAGAGAATGGAATATACAATGAAAAGGGCAAACAGCAAGAAGAGTATACCGCGTCTCTTCTAATAGCGGTAGAAGTAGAATAGTGAGAAGAAATCTTATATTCGTTGTTTTTCTACCTGAAGAAGGATCATGCATTTATATGCGAGACTCCAGGCACAGACAGATGACCCGAATTACTACTACAACATTATATATAACATATAATATGTTGTTCCTTTTTTAATCCAGACTCGGTATATCAAATTTGACTCTTTAACAAAGAACATCATTTAAGGTTATCAAAATTAGGTTTGAAACATTCCATTTGGTCTATTTATTATTTCAATTATTCTTCCCCTTTATTAAATCATTCTGAAATTCCATTTTTTGTTGAATTTCTCCTTATGAAAACAGGCAGCAGGTGGTCTCCCGCTCCCTTCGTAAAATGTAATAAACAAAAAGTAAGGTCGGAAGGGTTGAATTGACCAACGAAATGTCAAAGAAATAAAATATATAAATTGTGACAGAGGAAAAAAAGTCTGTAGGAGGGAGGGGATACTAAGCCTTACTAACTATCCTAATTCAATTTCTAAAGCTAATCTAGGACCTCAAACTCCTTGTAAATATTTCAAAACAAATTTTCATTTTAGAAAAATTTTTCTTTTTTTCTTTTTTTCTTTTTCGTATCATTTTCTTTCCTGGACCTTGGATATTATTGGACAGTATAGGATACTAGTCTTAGATTTTGGTCCTGGATACTAGCCCTATATAATAGCCTTGGATGTTAGACCTTATAAGAGGAAAACTAAAACAGGAGGCAGGAGACAAGAAACAAGAGATAAGAAACGAACAAAAGAAACAAAATTTGGGACTTGCTGGGAAAACTAAAATAAATAATAGTAATTAAACTTGACCCCTATATAGTCTCCTAACTAGAGTCCCACCCCCCTGAGCCCCTACTCCCACTATAACCCCTGCTAGCGAGTGCCATTTTGTCCCAGCCAATCAAAAGACTCAAAGGTTTCCATTGAAGAGATTGGGGTCATCATACCACTTGCCTGTTGGATTAGTCTGTGAAGTCCTCTTCTCGTTTAGCTTATGTTCAATATGCTGTCCAAGGCTAAGTGCATTGAAGCTCCCGGCGTAAGGTTTACACTGACAGAAGCCGGGACGCAGTAATTCTGTCCTATTGCCAGGGTGACTTATATCCTCTCTGGCCAATTCCCAAGCCTCGATGACAGGCGCCACCTGTCTGAAGACCTGTTTGCGAAATGTATCTTGGTCCATTTCAGGGGTCAGATCCACCCATAATGACTCAAAGAAATCGGAGGTTTGGTCATCGGAGCCCATTTTCGAAAGCCAACGCTCTGCCCACCATGGGTAGTATCCTGACATTTCCCAGTCGATAATCGCCTCGATCCGCTCGTCTTTCACTATGATATTGCTAAGGTTCAAGTCTGCGTGGGTAAGTACATATGGCTCTCCTTTTGGAAAATTCTCTTTAAGCTCTTGAAGTTTTGCTTCAATTATTGTCGGGTCTTCAGTCTTATGTACTTTAGATAATCCGCGGCGGAGTTCATCTGCGATATTCTCGAACCATTCTTCGGTCGTACCTCCTATCGTTTTACATGTAGGTGGATGTCGACGACCACAGACCCCAATCACAACGTCGTTGAGGGCGTTGCCATCAACCTTCTTTGCAACAGGTGATGTAAATTGCCGTATTTGTCTGATTGAATCGACAAGCTGGTCCTTGTACCCCGATTTTTGTTCAGGCGTGAGAGTGCCCCATATCGAGTAAAGCGTTTCGCCTTGGGCTCGAGACATTAACGTAAAATGTATCTTATCGGCGGGATCATTCAATAATCGCATTTCCTTGACCAGTGGAACACTTAAACATAGTTGAGCACGTAGAAACTGCTGCGTCATGTAATCGTTCCCGAGTGTATGATTATTTGGCTGATCTCGAAGGAGCCACTCGGAACCGATTGCCCACACGCCGATATTCTCACGCGCATGCATAATCCTGACTCGGGATCCGTATCTAGAACAGAGCTCAAAATAAGTAGACCAACCGCAAGACCGACATAACTCCTGCTCTGGATGACCACAAGTCAGCCCAAAAATCCCTTGCTCACGACGCTGCTTTAAAACCTCGTCCTGGTCCTCTTGGGTTGCAAGTGTAAGTCCCTTGTAGTACTGCTCTGGGTGGGTGTAGTCGTAATTCCTAGCACTTTCGATTGATGAACTAGGTAAATGGGCCATTGCTGTTTGTAATAGTAATTATAAAGTAATAAGGATGTTAGAAAAGAAGGCAAGGCAAATGGGCAAGAGAAGAGGACTTTATAGCCTCTTCAAGCAGAAAGAGATAAACAGATGAAAGTATTACAGTATTGAAATCAAAACTGTATACAAACAAAGAGTATATGCTGCAAGTACGAAAACGGCAGAGATTAATAACGTAAACGGCCGAGATTACACAAAGAGCAGAAAATTATGATTTGGTTCCGGAATGGGAAGCGCGGTTCGGCAAGACTTGGCGAGAGTAATATACAGTCGGGCATTGGCTGGGTATATGATCGTCCAACCTTCTCCAAAATGGTGTAAGCGGCTTGAAGATAAAATACAAGCGTTGCGAATCGCGTCTCGTGAGTTAGAAGTAGGCCAAGATCAATTTACGGAGCCGGGAGCAGCAAAGTCGAGGTCTTTCAAGCGGAAACTCCGTAGCTGGGAAGGCGGCTAAATAATGAATAAACTATAAAAGTGTTGAAGTGGTTATTGGGAATACTGTTAAGGTGAATCTAGGGGTCTGTAGAATGTAACAAAAGGAAGTTGTATTCAAAGAAGGACACTCTGGATTACATGAAATTGTCTGTATTGTAGAGTAGCACGTGATCACCGCCTTAAAGTGGTCCTGGGGACGTCCAGGGATCACATGCAGCGTGAGCAAGGCTGAACATTCCAGCTTTCAGCGCTGGCATTTGGCTCAACGACACTTTCATCGTAAATTGGGACCACGTTGATGCCAATTCTATCTTCTCAAGATGTCCAATGTGCTACTGATTACCCCGATCTGGAGAGCTGGTCATTCGATCATCGCACTTGCACGTCGATGGAATTGGGCATATCTATACTTGAACATAACTTTCTAGAGGAGCTTGCAGAAATGTTGCGGCTTGGAGGGCACCTCTCCCTAGATTGGTACATAGAGCATCTATCTACCAGCGTCTGCCCAACCTCTGCCTCAGAATCTGGAGGAGCTGGCTCGCATTCCGACATGCGCAAGGGTCAAATTCTCACAAAAAAAAAGCCCTTGAAGCAAGTGCCGATGCGCTCGTGGCCGAGTTCCTACGTGGGATGACGAGTATTGGTCTGCCGACTCGAGAGAATTCGGAGCAAGCCCTTCCAAGTGCCAGTTCCCGCTTACTAGCTCGACTTGATCCCGTCACCATCGCCAAAGTAACTGCTGCTCGTCTAACGAAAGGCTTTAGCTTCACGGGTGTTGTACATGCCGCCATTGTACACGTAACGGCGAGTTATTCTCGGCATCCGCTCTCAAAAGCAAATGCAGCGTTCTTCCCTGTCGATCTGCGCCAGTCAATTGCTGCCAGTGGTGCAGCTACCAATGATGAGCTGGTATTTGGTTTGTACTTTTCAGGTCTGCCCATTTGCGTTGACGGTATAGTGTCAGACACGACGAAGTTTCTTCACCGACAAGCTTTGATCAGGTGGCTAGTGAAATGACCAAAGTTTACGGTCGAGACGTTGATAAGTTTTGGGAGGCGTCTAATGGAGAAACTGTCAGCCTACTGGAGCCAGCAGAGCCTTTCGTTGCCAGAACAACAGCTCTACTCAGTACACCAGTACCCGAGGGAACCTTACCAAATTAGACGCCTGATTTGAGCGGACTTGGAAAAGTAGAGCAGTACTTGCAGCGGGAGTACCAGTCGAGTCCAGATGCTCCCAAAGTTGAAGTTGTTGATGTTTAGTTACCTACGGAGATGTTGAACAGGTGCATACAGTTTCACGTATGGAGCTGGAAAGACGCACTTCGTATCGGTGCCTCTTTCAACTAGAGCTTTAACGAGAATAATTTTGTGGCAGAGGTGCTGGCAAAGAATTTGAATGAGCTTTTGACGGGACTGAGAGTAGCCGTTCAGTAGAGCGTCCGAGTTTTACTATGCTTTAGACAAAAATCGAACGCGTCGTTCAAATTTATTAGAAGAAACTTCCAGCTTCTAGCTCACTGCTTAATATCTGTGCTCTTAGCTACCTCTTCCCATTCGTCACAAACTGCTAAAGTCTCTTGACATTTAGCTCGTACTCTCTCCAAGCCATCTGTTCCCAATGGCAGTCTCAAGGGAACCCTCCTGCCAGCCGCCACTCCAGTGTCTTTGATAAGATCGATCATAATTTTGACGGCTTTAGCGGGGTCACCAGGCTCATTTCCCACCACACTTCCTTCTACCTGCTTCACGCCAGCATTAAATTGTGCATAGAACTCCACGCGATCAGGCACATGCTTGATATTGGAGAAGGCCTGGGTTCTGAAGTAACCCGGCTCTGCGATCAGAACCTTAATGCCCGGTGCGAAGATGGCAAGTTCCTTAGACAAGCATTCAACAGCACCTCGAAGTTTGTTAGTTGGGCGTTGAGATAGCCAAAACTGGGACGAATAAACGAACCTTCGAGAGCGAACTTTGTTGCGCAATATGCCGTGGCACTAGGATCAGTATGCCACGCTGCCTGTGAACTCATGAAAAATAATGTGGCTTCGCCTTTAGCACGTAGCTTTGGAAGCAGAGCCCGAGTGATATTGAGAGGGCCGTGAAAATTGGTTTTGAAGCAATCTTCGAGATCCTTTTGTCTATCTCCCCGTTGATTTTCAGTTGAACAAACAATGAGCAAACGGAATGTTTGTGAGCTTACGTCAACTCTTCAAAAGCTCCACTTAAGATATAGCCAGCATTGTTGACTACCACATCAATGCCCCCGGGATATAAGCTCCAGGCTTCATTCATCTTGGACTCGATCTCCGTAGCAGGACTCGAGACATCGAGGTCGAGAATAGATGCACCCGTATCTTTCAAATGGGCGAGCTTCGTCTCGGCATTACGTCCTGTGGCGATGACATTGTCACCAACAGCACGCAGTTGACGAACAAACAGTTCACCGAAGCCGCTGGAGCAGCCGGTGATAAGCCACGTCTGGGGCAATGACGATTCTGGCATATTTTATCAAGGGTTTTGATAGTGAGGACTCTCGGCGGAGATGAGACGTAGGATTTTTTTGGTAGGTCCAACAGTCAAACTTACCTAAATGCCAATCCAACACAACCAATCAGCGGTGTGGTATCATGTGGATGGTATGCAAGGGCCCATAAAACAATCATCTTACGTCAGATTGTATGGTAATACGAAGATCGATCGACCGAAGGCATAAGATGCCAAGCCGGTCTAGAAAATCAATCGCATAAGGACTTGGGAATATTCTCATAATAAACATATTTCGCGTTCGATACGAACAGACGTCGTTTTTTACAAGCTCTACCACTAAATCAACACCGGGCCCTAGTGTCTTTATCCATGAGATGGACATCGAAGCTCGGTCTCGAGAGAAACTTTTTAGGATCATGTGCTTTTTTCTGAACTGTAAAAACCGCATTACTAAGAAATTCGTTAAGTTCATAACCAAAAGACAAAACTCCTCCCTACCCCACCAACGCCGACCTGTACCTTTTTGATCCACTCTACCCAGTCCGGCTAACAATTGTAGTTCAAATACGGCCCTCTAAACCCATCACCAGGAACAGAATTGGCAAGGAAGCTAACCCCTGCAGCACTTCCACCCTGCTCAACCCAATCCGCGAACTTAAACACAAATCCAAGTCCCCAACCGCCACCAACCGCGCCTGGCGGCGGACCATTACTGCACGCCTCAGTATTAACGGTTCCGCTCGCGCCTTCCACGGCATTTACGGTGCCAAATACCCCGGTTCCAAGTGTTGACGGCGGGCCGGCGATGATGCTGTTCCAGGTTGGGCGGAATGGCGGGTAGTAGCCGGTCGTGGTCTTGACGTCTAGTTGATGGGAGCCGTAGTAAGTGCTGAATGAGGCGGGAGCAGGAATGCTCCATTGAAGTTGGCGGCCATATGAGCCGTAGGGTGTGGCGGGGAAGTGGGCCAACAGATAGTGTCTGCTGGTGGCTTTGCCTGGTTAAAATGTTAGTAGAAATATGCTATAGAAGGGGTCAAACACTGACCGTTACCCGCTGCTTGGGAAAGCTCGAAGCGGTTGTTGACAGGTGTGTAAGTGTCTGGCTGATCTTCTTGCAGAAGGAAGAAAGAATCAGGTAGTAAAGTGCTCCCGCATCGAGGCTCGAGAGGGGTCGAAACTTCCGGTGTTGGGAGTGCGACGATGAGCTGAATGATGGAGAGAGCAAAGATAATTGGATAGTACATCTTGAGATATTCTAATTTGTAATTCTTAATATTTTCTAAGATGGGAAGCCCAGGTTGGAGACCCCACTGGGGCTTTTATACCAGCCTCACCAACTCAAATGCTGAGCCTGTGAGGCCGCTGATCCAAGATCAAGCAAACATGAAGATTGTACAAGCCAATAGCCACTTCAAAGCAAACTGCTTCTCCTGATTGTGTGCTGATTGTAGTTTTATGGTTCCTCGGATGCAGCGTGGGCGCAGAGACAATGCTTTGTGTAGGGCCACATCTCGTGCTAGAAGCCGCCCCATTCGGGAGACAGCAGGTCAATCACCATATATGTGCTTTTCTCTGACACATCGTACATTCTAAACTGCTCAGCTGCTCGTGTCTTGATTTTTTGGTGCACAAACTCACGTGGCGTGATTATCTCCCCATGGTCAACGTTTGATAGGCAAGCCGCATGCAGGAGCACGTGGTAGCGACAACTCGAAAGCTGGATTGGAGTTCAATGCAAAATGAGTACACAAAACTTTAAGCTAGTATGAAATTAGTTGAAACAGACAGAAAGCATGTAAAAATTCATACAATCGGCGCAGGTTCTGAGGATTGCGCAAAAAGGGATGAGGAGTTGACATGGAAGGAAATTCATAAAAACGGAATGAAAGTGAGCCCTACACTTAACTATACCCTCCCTAGATTGTTAATCATTCTTTACAAGCACGTACTTCGATTTCCAACGCAGGTTCAGCATCTGAGTGAAGAGGTATCAATAGAAAACTCATCACTTCCAAGACGAGAAGGAATTCTCCCTGAATGAAACCCATATTACGACTCGAAACCTATTCTAACCCTCCAGATTACGTTACCCATCACTCGAATTCCACACCTCTGGCCCATCATCTTTTCTTTTCATGACTTAGAAACTTTACAGATTAGCCCAAACTCCCATACCCAACAAAGCACCCATTCCCACAGCGCCAGTAACCATCGCCGCACCAGCGGAACTGCTACTGCTGCTCGCTCCTCCTGCACCCCCGGCACCGCCAGCTCCAGTTGGCGCAGCAGCAATAGTGGTGCTTGCCGAGATGCCGGACGTGAATGGGGCTTCAGTCGCAGAAGAAGCGCCAGAGAATACAGGGGCAGTGGAGCTGCCAGATGGAGCCGGTGTTGCTGTTGCGGCGGCGGGGTTCAATACTCTGTAATTCTTGTAAGCATCTGGATGAGCTAGGAGGACGAGAAAAGAATGCTTACGCATCAATAACGTGGACCACACCGCCGGCAACCAGCACGTTGGGAGTGACAACCTTTGCGCTGTTGACATACACATTTCCATTCGCCACAGTGATTGTAACATTTCCTCCTCCAAGAGTCGGCAGCGAAGTATTGGATAACAAACTGCTGTACCCCACAGTGCCGTTCACGACGTGGTATGTAAGGATACTTGTCAGCTGCTCCGTGCTCAACGTCCCAAGGGCTGAGCCAATAGCCTGGAAAGCTGAATTGGATGGAGCGAAGATAGTAACATCGGGCAGGGAGTCGACGGCGCTGACCAGGTTGGCTGATGTCAGGGCGCCGGCAAGGGAAGTCAGGTTTGCAGCGACCGCAGTAGAAGAAACAGATTGGGGGATCGTGAGAACGCGGTCGATGATGTGGATCACGCCACCGGTGAAATTTAGATTCTATTGATACGTTAGCAATGAGTGGAAAGAAGTAGGTGAAGAGAACGTACGCCAGTGGTGACAGTGGATTTCTCTAACAGCCCACTATAGAAGGCAATTTCTGAACCACTGGCCACGGCTTCAACCCGTTGGCCACCGGTGACATTGGTTAAGGTAGTGTTCGTAAGGAGAGATGGGGCGAAGGCCGGTGTGCTGCTGAAGCTGCTGGCGAAGAAAGTTCCGTTCAAAACGTGGTACGTCAAGAGATTGGCGACGGTAGCTGGGTCTTGGCTCGCAGCCATACCTGTGCTTGAATTGAGGAATTTGGAGAAAGCATCATTACTGGGTGCTAGGATGGTGATGTTGGTTGCAGATCCTAATGTCTGAAGAAGTGAGGGCTGCGCTGAGAGGAGGCCTGTAGGAAATTAGTATACGTTAATGATCGATTGAGATGGAGGTATATACTGCTCAAGGTGCTCAAGGAAGCATTTTGGGAAGCGATAGCTTCTGTTAGAGACTGGGCTGAAGTAATAGCACCAAGAGTCGCGGGAAGTAAGTATTTGATATGCATTGTGATTGGTTGGTGTTACTTGACGAAATCAAGCGCAGAAAACGTGAGATGTTATGCGTGGAATAGTTTGATTGTTGAAGCTTCTTGCAACTGAATTGAATGGGATGTGTCCGCCCTTTTAACCTTTCCAAGTGTTCGTTACGGAGTTTCGGAGCATATGATGCTATCCGCCTAGCTCTCCAAGCACATTCGTAATCCTTGGTACGGCGTATTATCGCCGTATGTAAACACCTGGTTGGAACAACAGGAGCCATTATTGTGTCATCTTGCATCCTTCAAGCTTTCGAAGCTCGGGTAAAACTCAAGACAAGGAAACTTCTCGCGCATGATATACTGCTATTGGCTAATTCGTCGGGGGATTTCAACCTGCAGCCTTGCATTTGGACTGAAATTCTGCTGCGAACATGGCCCGCGATGTTTTGGAACCACAGCGAAAAAGAGTCCCATGTCGTTCCAGTTTATCCGCTCCTCATCTTTCAGACAATACGCCGAAACTTTTGCAGTCTTCCCGGGTCTTGAGACTCGGAGCCTTGTACATTATGTAAGGCTACGACGGTATTCTTCGCTGCGCCTCCTTCGATTTTGCTTCTCCTACGGCCGAGCAACCGGCCCAAATGATCCCAAGACGTGTTCCAAGGCCTTTAAACATGTTTCGACAAAGCGATGGTAATCAAATTCTTTTTCGATTCGTGGATGAAAAAGAGGGGTTGTCATCTTGAGGCTCAGATCCCTGTACATTTTGTTTTGAGGAATTTCGTAGTTTTGAGGCTCAGAACCCTGTACATTTTGTCTTGGTGTGCGTGCCGAGAATCGAATAGGGACTGGTCGTTCAGGCCCAGACCCCGCATTCACCGTCTTGGCTTTGATCTTGGAGGAAGGAGCTGCCGCGAATCACTTGGCAATCGTGAGTCTGTAGTATTTGTAAGCTTTTTATGTTGGTATCCTCAGTCCTGCCTCTACGAAACCTAGCGGGTATCTCAGCGCACCAACTCCATCCAAGCAACACCAGCAAACTTGGCTTTGCTTTCCCCGATAATCGCCCAACGCCGACCAATTTGCTATATACACAGAGTAGTTATAAATGCATCCTTTTCACGCAGCCTGTGACACTGCGCGCTTTATTATACAAACACCACTCCCGTTGACGTAGCTCGTTGGTAATTTTGTCGCTTCGCCTCTCTCTTAGAAACGCACTCGAAAAGAAATCATGGATTGGTTTCGTGGCCGACTTCACCATTCAGCGATGCCAGAGTGCTTATAACGTCCACCGGCTCCGGTAGATGCCACTTCGCGCATGTAATTTTAGAACTTGCTCCAATGGATACTGTAAAGACGTGCTCCGGTGCTAGGCTGCTCTTCTTCAAAGCACGAAACATATCCTCGTCGGTGGTATCATCTCCCAGACACAGAACGAACTCAGGCGGTTGGCCAATTTCTTGTCCATAATCAGCAACAATTTGTTTGACGATTTCACCCTTGTTGAGTAGCTTGGGGCGGACTTCGACGTTTTTCTTGCCTGCCATTACTTCGACATCCCATGATTTGCCCACAGTATCTTGGAGCTCTTTGAGACATGCACCGGCTTGGTGAGCACCAAATTCGGGATCAGATGGCCGATAATGCCACGTCAAAGCGCACCGCTTTTTTTCGATAAAGGAGCCTGTTTCTAGTTAGATGGTGGCATCGAAGAAATGAGGGCGTGCTTACCAGGAGTCCTGTCGGTGTATTTTTGAAAGCATACAATGACTTCGTTTTGCCAGCCCATATCAAATGTGTCTGCAAGGTTCTCCCACTCGGTGTGGCCGGGGTGACGCATAAAACAGCCGTGCTCGGCACTGAAACCTAGCTCCGATATATCCCCTAAGTGGTGACCTAGGAACTCTTGATCTCGGCCACTGATAATCCAAATGGCATTTCGGGTATCAGAAGCCAATGCGTTGAGAGTACGGATCAAGTTGTCAGACGGGGTGGCAGCGGCAGGATCCCTGACAATGGGGGTAAGGGTTCCATCGTAATCAAAGAGAAAGAGCCGCTTCGTGGCCGCACCATATTGTGAGAGAAGGGCTATTCTATCCAATATTGGGATTGTGATTGCTCGCTTCCGGGCGTTGACGATATTGAGAAGTTCTTTGATATATTGATCGGACCATGCTTGAATAGTCTTTGTAGTGACATGCTGATAGAGGCTTGTATGCATTGCGTTTTTTTCGTCGTCGCTCATGGTCAAAGCATTGTTGATTTGGCAGGCAACATCTGAAAGGTTCCAAGGATTGATACGAATTGCATCCTTCAGACTGCCGGCAGCTCCGGAAAATTCAGAGATAATTAACGGACCATGGGAACTGCGCTGGCACAGCACATATTCGAGGCTAGTGGTGTTCATCCCATCACGGATACTAGTGGTGAGGGCAACATCTCCTACTCGAAGAAGCGCAAAGTATTCCTCTTGTGAAATGTATTGAGGGTAATGCCGAATGGGAGAATATTTCAACGAACCGTAAAGCACGTTGATCCTTGTCTCGAGTTCGGAAATCCTTGTTGCGAGCCTGCTGCTGGTGTCTTTCTTTTCTTCCTCAACAGTCGTAGGGCTGGTAATTTGGATCAAGACAACCTTTCCCCTCCACTCTGGATACATCTCGAGAAACCTCTCGAAAGCCATGAACTTTTGGGCTACGCCTCGGACGGTATCCAAACGATCTCGCCCAACTATAATCTTCAGGCCTTTATATCGTTGGCGAAGATCTACAGTTTTTTCGTTAATGATCGGGTCGTTGAAGGCTTTCTTCTCAACAGCAGCAGCATTGATACCAATTGGGAAGACGCGAACAGCGACTTTCGCTCCATAGGCATCCACGCCTTCGAGATTCGAAGGGAGTTGAAGAATCTGATCGCAACAGGAGATGAAATTGCGCAGATGTTGGCTTGATTGAAAGCCAACCAAATTTGACCCCAAAGCACCATGGAGAATATCCTCTCTCTGCGGTAGACAGCTCAGAAATTCGCTGCTAGGAAAAGGAACGTGCGAGAAGAAAGCAATGTATATGCCTGGAATTTGTTTTCTGAGTATACTCGGGAGTAGCAGGAGATGGTAGTCATGAATCATGACAATATCTCCAGATTTATAAATCTCGAGAATACGGTCCGCGAATCTATGGTTCATTGTACGATAGTCCGCCCATGCCTGAATTTCTGCTTGGCTATCCGTGGGCTCGTTTTGCTTGTAGTGGAAGAGAGTATAGAGATTAAGCTCGGCAAATCTTCTCCACCGAGATTGATCTTTCAGGCACAAACCCCCTTCTGGTGTATCCTGACAATCATCGGAGAGCCATACAGGCACAGTGGCACTGTTCTTGTCGTTGGCTAGTTGTACTTCCAACCTCTTCCTGTCATTCTTGTTGATGTATAGTCCTTCGCAATGTGCTGTCTCGACAGACGGCGCAGCTCCATCCAAGAGAGTCGGCGCCTGGCTTTCGTTACTGGGGGTCTGCGTCGGAGTGGAAGGATTTGGAGGGCTATCTGGAGGCGTGAATTTTTCCGCCGCAGTTATTTCTCCAGTCCAGCCAACAAGTGTATGATCCCATTTGGTTTTGTCGGAGGAAAGGTAGGTAAAAGAGTCAAAGAGGGAAGATGTGCCACGGCGCTTCTGTAGGATCTAGATATCCAATTAGCAGTGTTACTCCGGAGAAAGTAAGTAACTTACCCAGTCACCTCCCCTTCCGTATGCCACAGAATGTGGAATACAGAAGGTGGCCGAAATGATACGCCCGCTAAGATTCATCGAGGGGCATGCAGCTCGAGGGTCGGACGCGGGGAGAGAGGTTTGACTTTCGGAGCTTGTTGCAACGCTCGTTCGGCGCAGAGTTTCAAAGTTGGACTCGGCCACCATCGTGGCATCGGCTGGGGACTGCGCCATTGCAGCTGGGAGTCTAAATTCGTGAAGCAGGAACCTTCGAGCCTTCGAGGTTGCTGTGGTACAGACTGGGTTTCTGCAGCGAGGGGAACCTTGAAGAGAGGCGGCGAGGCGCTAGATAGCTCACCCTCTAGTTTTCAAACTTGAAGTATCATGAAGGTCTGTCAATTATGCGCTGCCTCCGTTCTCCCGTATTTCTGGGTCTTTCGTGAGTGCGGAGCTTCGAGCTTCGGGAAGGCTGAGCAGTGAGGAACAGCGAACGGATAAGAGCAGGTTGTTTTGAATTAAGATTACAGGTCTGTAGTGTAATGTTAATAATAATACAAGAAAAGAAAGAGATGTAGATATAGATGTAAAGGTAGAATGAAGAAATTTGCCGGGCACGATATGGGAGTTTGACGTGGTAGATGGAAATTTAAAGTGCGATGACCTGACGTCGCACAGAATTGTAGTAGCATTGCACTGTAGCGCGTAGCTTTAGCGAGGCCCCAGAACTACCCCGCCCCCGCCTCCGCCTTGGGGATCGCCGGCATAAATTAAAATTCGTGGTAGAAACACTATAATAAGTGAGAAATGTCTCGCTTCTTATGGAGAAAACTGGCTCTGAAGCTGAACCCGACTCATATATAACAAGGAATATATATTAAAAATTACGCCAAGCCTGCGTAACATATGACAACGATAAAATGGCTGCGAACCGTTACAATACACGGGCTTTCTCCAGGACATGTCATAACCTGGCTTCAAAACGTCAACCATTAATACAGTAGGGTATTATAGAAAAGAACACGAATTTCTTAGATTTTATTCTTGATTAAAGTAATCCTTTAACGAAGCAATATTGGTAATATAGTTCATTTGGATGATGGAATGTAGAGATAAAGGGTTAAAACTTTACTAAATAACTGGAAGGATGGGCATCGGGCGTATCCCGAAAATTATGTATGTTCTGGTGGGATTAATATTGCCAGGGAATGGGAATTGACTGCATCGTGACACCCGAATCACATGGTCGGCAAATTAAACAATGGTATTGTACCTATTCCCAGGTCTGCCTGCAGTAGTAGCATATATTGAGGCTGTAACGAGGCTGAGTCGAACAGTATTTCAGAAGATTAACCTTCCCCGGTCGCCATCCCCAATTCTCCACTTGATAGTATTTCTGATTCGATTCGGCGCCTTTTTCTCGATATTTCAGAGCTTCTCAATTGCACAAGCACGGCTCAAGTCCCATGTTTTAGTTCGCTATAGGCTCCAACGTCGCTATTCAGATCTGTTTGATCAACCTGAATCAATTGCAAAGCTGGGCGGGCGCGAAACTCAGAAGAACAGAGTCAATGGAAGACACAAACGTGACACATTTATCGCGGCAAAATGACCAGATGGTAGAAGAAAAGAATGGGAATGTAGCCGCCGTTGAAAGCGCTCCTGAGGTCGAAAAATTCCAAGTACCACAACAGGTGGTAGTAGATAAAGACTGGGGCACTCGGGATAGCCACAGTACGAAGAGCCAACGAAGCAAAGCTCCTGAAACTGATTCCATCTCGGAGCCGGAAGTAGCAGCGGCCGAAATGTCGTTGCCACTTGATATAGCCTCGATATCAGTTCATCAGATTCCCCCACCAAAACTTCGCCACCCGTATCTTGGGGATAAATCACCGAGCACAAATCGGACCTCTCTGTCCTCTCAGTCTTAAACTACTCGAATACCGTTATCCACTGTGCCCGCAGATGAAACGTCGAACTCGGCTTCTCTATCCTCGGAGAATGATGCGTCTGCATGGGATAAGGTATATGATGCGGATGGCAATGGAGAAATAGATTCTTCGGAATCAGCAAACGCAACGCGTTCAACGGTCTTCGGACAGCCTGCCAGTGAAACATCGGCTAGAAGTACTGGGTACTTTGGTATCACATACGAACCATCGTCTCCCACAATACCAGCTCCCCCTCCTTGTTCCGCAGAGAATCTTAGTTTAGACTCCCGGTCTTTATTCACTTGTGTTCTTGGAATGATGCCTATAGGACTTGATTTGAAGTTCTTTTCTCGCACATTCACTCTCAACGGTGAGACTTCACTTCCCAAGTATATGACAACAATTGGCTTCAGCGCCTTGAAGGGACCAGTCATGATGTATGAAATTCTAACAACGTCCGGAGTTTCTGATACGATTACTAAAATACATTAAGGATAATTGACGACTGGCAATCATGGTACCTCCAGCATCTTCAAAATGCATTTCCTCGCCTCCCTGCGAAAATACTCTTATCATTCCACGACCATGATATTTTGACTGAGCTTCCATTTGCAAATGAGATCGGAGGTTACTTCCTGCCTCTAATTGGGCTAGTAGAGCATAAACTAACGAATTCATCAGACTTAGCGTGCACCACAGACCACATTAGGACAGAATCAAGAGCTTCAGACACCGAGGAAAGTGTTCATGCTATACCTTTGGGCAGTACACAAGCGATTTTCCACTCAATCTGTGAGTATACAATGATGTTTCGTTTAATAAAATGAGTTGTTTAATAAAATGAGTTAAAAACAATACTATATAGTTACTTGGACAACCAAAGACGCACTGGCGCAAACCACCGTCGGATCTGCGAATATGCCCTACCAACAATCGCCTTTCGGCAGCCCTCCATTGAGTACTAGTTCAACGCCGCTGGTAATAATTGTCAACAAATCAAAGCAAGCAATCAGCCCAAAGATCATTTCTTATTATCTAAGATTCGATCCCGACCTCGAGTGGTAGAAACGTTTGGCCCAGGATCCAGAATGGATATATATGGATACACACTTTCTATTTACTAAATGGGACCGAGTATGGGCCGCGGTGAAGAAGAATCTGCAAGACAGAATCTCCGTAAGATCTATTCCTCAAATGTATGACTGAATAATTCGGGTTAATAACCGCTGAAGGAGTCGCAACATCTTCAACCATCCAGACCAATTCTACAGCAAACTCAACAGCTACATCAAGATGCGAATACAATGATGAGCTTATTAGAGCACCTCAGAATCCATCAAACAGCACTTTCGAGATTCAGCCACGAATCTATGCGGCGATCTGCTGAAAAGCAAAAGCTGCACGACAGAATTAATCGTGCCCATCAACTATTGAGTTACTACGATATGTTGGCGAGCAGTATGATTGCACAGCAGCAAAATTTGCTCGGATTGGTATGCGTTATGGATCTCTGAAGTCCTTTCTTACTAACTATGGAAAGGCTTTCAGTGTCGAGACGAAATGGTACCCAGCACTAGCTTTACCCTTGCTCGTCATCACTGGAGTGGCTGCTGTGGCCGCAGACAGAATACTAGCTCCCCGGCACGCAAAGCAACCCCAGATAGCCCAAAGGCTGCCGCTCAACAGAGACATTGAAAGCAATAACGGGGAGGAGCTCATGGCAAGCAATCCTTTAGATTTACAGACTACGATGAGAGGCATTCGTCACCAGAAAAAGGAAGTGCAGTTTGTGATCCCAACATCGACTTCGGAAAGCCTAGCGTCAAAAGAGGTCGATGAAGAGATGGAAAACGCTTCTAAGTTGGCCAGCGTGGAGGAAAGTCGATTAAATGATCTGGAAAAGAAATTAGAAAGGATTCAAGAAGCTCGTGATGATGTATTGTTAAAGACTACGCGCACGGCTACGCTCTATCAACAATCGGAACACTCAGATGAAACGGTACCTATTACAGCAGAAGTAGGGAAGGGATGGGGTACACCTGATGCAAGATATAATGGGACACACAACGACGCCTCTACTAGCTATTCTCGGTATTCCTCGAGTTCGGTGCGAAACCAAAAAGATTCTTGGAGGGGCACAATCGACCATCTTGATCGAATTTTTGGCCAAGTCACCTCTGCAAGCTCAGTTATTCCTACAGATGGTCATGATTACGTCTTGAAGAGATGGGCGGCCGTTGTCGAGCGTCTTTTTAATGCAGAGGTAGATCTTAATCCCGACGCAGAAGCGGTTCTTTAGACAACATTCCCACCACATCGGTATACCGAGCTATGGAGAAACATAGACGTGCTCTTAAGATCGAAAAGGGCCAAGCACTCTAGAATTCTTGATAAGCAACAGTGTCGCCAACAATAACAAAGAATGCGATCGGACTTGAATTAAAGAGCATGTGGTAGGGTATAAAGAGCAAATACCATTACTTAATTACCCATCTACGACGGTCCCAAATCAGCGCAAGTCTTCGGATACTGCACGCTTTGCATAATTTCCTTCTCGAACTTCGCCGCGTCAACTTCAAATACATACTCCACCTCCCTCAAGTTCTGTCTTTTCGGTTTCAAGCTCTCCTGATACGCATATATATTCCCGTAGTTCGGGCTTGCGTAGGAGGTGTCGACATCCACATAGACTATTTCCGTTATTCACTGAATATAGGGAAAGTTGACAAGAATCTTACAAGTGGTAGAATTCACAACATTGGCCGGATCGAGAATTGCAAAGATGGCACTCTCATCCCAGAAAGGGAAGCCGAGACCGTAATTATTATACATCAGTGTACTGTAAGGTGTCTTGACCGTGTCGACTGAATTCAGATACGCCTGATCAGGTGTTACTTGGTTCGCGCCGTTTCCGAGGAGTGCTAGTTTCCCATCAGCCCTTTGGTTTCCTTTTATTCGAATTGAGAGACCTTACTGATCTTAGGCCAAGGAGCAGTCAAAACAATCTTGCTGGCTTCGGGGTCGGTGATCAAATTCAACTGTAGCCGCGTCAATGATCCTTCCCCCATGACAGTCACTACCTTATCAGGAAAAGCTATACTTACATCACTATTGATAGCGGCCTGGTACAGACTCCCCGTCACCTTGAACAAATTGTCGTCCACGTACCCGCCCATAACCACCAATTGCTTCGCCAACCTGGCAAACTGATCATCCATCCGCACCGCCAACGCAATATTCGTCAATGCGCCAGCAGCATATACCGTCACCTCACCAGGATACTTCCTTACTTGCTCAACCATCCACGCAGCCGAGTTATTCCCCGCTACGGTCACGTTAGGATACCCCTCCGTAAACGCTTCTTTCACTATCCTGTTTGGGTCACCTGAGGTAGGATCCGCGCCTGCTGCTTCAGCAGTTGCATTCTCAACCGCAAAAACACCTTGGAAAGGCAAAACTCCATGCAGGTCTTCCCATAATTGGAAAGTTTCTGGGGTGTTTAGGAGCGGGTAATCTGCTCCTTTGTAAACTGGGATACAATCTGAGAGATTGCCGATTTCCAGCAGGGCGAGAGCGTGGAGAGACCCTTGGAGTGCCCATGTGTTTGCTGTGCAGGATGTGAGGCCTAAGAGATTCCAGTCTGCGTTGAGGGCGAGGAGAAATGGGAGGTAGCTGTTGGAGATCCAATCGTTGTCCATTATGATTTTGGGGGATGCAGAGGGAGTTGTGTTGCGAGGAGAGAGGGAGCTTGATAGCACGGCTGTAAGGCCGGCGAAGAAGATCAGGAGCTTCATGATGGATGGTGGGCAGTATGAGTACAAATTATGAAATAAGATAGAAGAACGCTGGAAAATTTGAGGAGAATCTACCGGTACACCTGGTATTTATACTTTTTACTCACGTACCTAGTAACACACGAGCTAGTTGTCACGACACAGGGGTCTATCTTGAAAACAGCTGGTACGTGGGACAATCTCCTTTTGAGTAATCCATCTTTACTGGATGCAGAACAGAACACATCGACCGGTAGACGAGGGGAAATACCCCTCAATTTAAGCTTGGCTTAGTATTGACTAGCCTCTTTAGGGATACTTCGAGGATTATCCCCCACTCCTCATTGATCGAGCTTCAACCGACCGTTAATTTTTGGTTCTTCAGTGGCGAAAGACGTTATTATATCTCTGGCAAAAGGATTTTTACAAATAGAATCTATGGAGAAACTGCCCTTTTTTTTCTCGTATGGAGGGAGGAGCGTCAAGAAGCGGAGCGCCGGAGTCATTTTTAGCTCTATGCCGTTTAACCTCGACTCAAGCCGTTGGCCTGCCGTGCTATTCGAGCTATAGTACAAAAAGGGGTTTCAACCAAATATCTCTACATTGTCGATCGAATCCAATAGGCCAAATGGGACAAACTCAACAAATTTATCTATTGTGACAGGTCTCGCAACTGTGGGTTTGGCAACAGGCTCCTTTTCCAAATCAGGAATCTATAATATTGGATCTTGAATGATTTTTTCCAGATGAAAGTATAGACATTTAAGCTGGATGAAGGATACGAACGAGTAAGTCACATCGTCGCCGAAGTCACCGCGGAACACTGCGAGGTGTTGTTCAGGGGTTTAGCACCCATTTAGCGAACCACTCGCTATCATTCCAGGGGACTTATGTTGCTTTAGCGAGTTTGGCACCTAACGAACATGGTGACAAAAGTCCGTGTCCTCAGGGCATTTTATTCGCCAAAAAACCCCTCCCAAATTAAGACTCTTCTAGCATCATTACTGTAGTGGGTGATCAGGTGATTGGCTCGATCATGTGATTTAACTAGTTTCCTGAGATCTTGCATATAAATGCAAGATCTCTCTTTCCATAAAAAGAACAATCAATAAAAAATTCTTTTTCCTTATTATTGAATTCAAATCATTATTAAAAAAAATATAATATATTTTTTTTATTATTTAGTTTTTTTATTAATAATTTATATAAAAAACGATTTGATATATATTCAATTATTTAAATAAAAATATATTATATTTTTTAATTTGCAATTATATTTTTTAATTATTAAAAACAATAAAAAAAAAATAAAATAAATAAATATTAATTAATTAAATAATAATAATAAAATTATAAAAAACGAAAAAAAATATCAAAAATTTTGAAAATATTGAAAATTATAATAAATATTAAAAAAACAATAAAAATAATTACAAAAAATTTAAATTATAAATTTATTAAAAAAAAATTAAATTTTAATAAATATTTATTTAATTTAAAATTAAATAAAAATTAATATTTATTAAAAAATTGATTTTGATAATTTTAGATTATATTTTTTTAATTAATATATATTTTTAATATTAATTTTGAAATTTAATATCGATATTATTTCGAAATTGATTTAATTATTATTTTTATTAATTTTAATAAATATCCGAAAAATAAGAAAAATTTTATTAAACCGATTTTAAATAAAATAAATTTTTTTAAAAAATATAAATTTTAAATTTTAATTTTTTTAAAAAAAAAAGAGAAAAAAAAATAAAAAAAAAATATTAAATCAATAAAAAAATTATATAAATAAATTAATTGATTATATTCAGAATAACAATTTTATTAAAATTAATATTATATAATAAACAAATCAAATATTTTTTATTAAAAATTATATTTATATTTTATTTCGATTATTATTTATATTATTTTTTTTAAAATATTTATTTTTTTCTTATTTATTATTTTTATTTATTTTTATATTATCGAATAAATATTATAATTTTTTAATATTATTTATATTTTTTTATTATTAATTAGAATTATTATTAAAAAATTAATATTAATAATTAAAAATAAAAATAATATAATTTTTTTTTATTTATATATCAATTTTGTACAATTTAGAAACTTTAGAAATTTTAAAAATAAATATATTAGAAAATTTTTAATAAAATATTAATTAACAATTTTTTTAATAAAAATTTTTTTAAATAATATCAGTTTTATTATTTTTTTTTTATTAATTTTTTTATTTATATTTTTTTTTTCAAAATTAATTAATAATTTTTTTTTTAAATTATTAATTAATATATTAAATCCAAATTTATAATATTTTATATAATTTTTTATTCCAAATAAAAAATCATATTTCAAAAACTAAAATAATATAAAATTTTTTAAATATTTCAAAAAATATTATAATATTTATTATATTTTAAATATAACCAAATTATTTTTTTAATTTTTAAATTCTATTTATCGAGAAAAAATATAAATAATATTTAAATAAAATAAAATTTAAATAAATTAAAAAAAATTTAAAATTTTTTTTTTAAATATATTAAAAAAAATATTTATTAAAAATAAAAAATAATAATATTTTTTATTAAAATATCCAAATTAAATTATAAAAATAATTTCAAATAATATATAAAGATTTTCAATTATATTTCAAAAATTTTGATTAATAAAAATATTTTTAATAAAATTAATCAAAAATAATATTTTTTGATAAAATTATTATAATAAATATATAAAAAAATAATAACCAAATTCAAGATTAATAATATCAAATTAAATATTTATATTAAATATAATAAAATATTCAATTAAATTATCGGTTTCCAATTAATTTTTTATATTAATAATATTATTAAAAACGAAAAAAATTTTAT
>Ga0247778_1000672_pt1 | contig 32975 bp, 30 predicted proteins | sample UWRJL049202B5_FD_179939 | JGI IMG/M metagenome (GOLD analysis project Ga0247778, IMG submission 179939) | Plant litter microbial communities from Arlington Agricultural Research Station in Wisconsin, United States - UWRJ-L049-202B-5 | ecosystem: Environmental > Terrestrial > Plant litter >...
AAGAAGAGAAAACAAAAGAAAATTAAAGAAAGAGAATCGTTACTCGTAAATTTTGGCGCAAGGAGTTACATACTCCAGAGAAAGCAGTGACAGCAGACGAGAGACAACAAACAACAGACAGCGCAGACGTAAACAAGGAATAAAACTGCAAGAAATGTGTTCATGCTCCAGCAGACATCGAATGATGCTCCTTCTGGTGCCTCAATAAATCTCCCTCTCTGAAAAATCCTCGCCCTCCATTCCGCGAGCAATACGGTTCTGTACATTCGAAGGGACTCTCGTTGTGAACTTCGCGCAGATGCCTCGTCAATTCACTCCGAGTTCGAAAAGCAGGATCATTTTCCTGAAACGGTCGTTGGTTCTGAGGATCCTGGCTGCAAAAGTAAGGGCAATCTTCGTGGGGACAAGAGAGCTCCTTTCTCATGCGGGGACGAGTTCTCATTGTTGATTGAAATTCATCGGAATCCGATATGGGTTCGATGTTATGGTATCCACGCCAATGCTGAAGGAGGTGGTCGCGGCGAGTAAAAGCTTTGCTATCGCGAAATTTGTTGCAGTATGGGCAAGGATGGGTGGTTGTAGGTTGGAAAGTCTTAATGTGCCTCTTCAAGACGTCTAGTCGGGAACACTTCTCGCCGCATTTGCAAATATATGCCGCATGCTTCGTGTGTTTGGCATGAAGAGCAAGGGCGGATTTCTTCTCAAAGGCGGTGCCGCATTCATTGCAGCAAATCGTCGAGATGCCATGAATTTGTCCATGGAAAGAGTTCCCGGCCAGGGTCTTCGGGGTGTCCTTCTCAAAATCGCCCGAGGCCCGGAGGCTCAATGATGTGGTCCCCCTGGACAAGTCAGGCGGCGAATCTTGCGTCGAATACTGAGCAGTACTCTGATCGCAGAATTTGAATTGGTTGAGGGAAGCAGATGGATCTGGACAGAAACCATCACCATCAATCACTCCGAATAACGATGGGATGCCGGATGTCCATTTGAAAGAGCCATCTAATGACCAAGGACTCGAGCTCGTGAAGTCTGGAAAAGACGAGTCCAAATCCGGTGTTCGATTACTACTTGGATATGAGGCGGGGCCGCCGAAATGAGTGAAAGAGTAGGCATTCATTGGTCAGGAGCGATATGGAATAACGATAGCGTGGGAACTTGTGTTGAGGTTACACAAAGGATCCTTAAATAGAGCACAGATCAGGCTCGCTCAGTGGTGTGGTGCAAGGCTGTCAGGACTTGCATACAGGTTCTGACTTCAGATAGGGCGGAATTGCAGACTTCCGCCCTTTGTGGTGAGGAGCGTAGGGGATCATTGGTTGGCTGAATATAAACTCGGTGACCAAAAAGGAAAAGAGCAACCTTGATTGACGGCCCATCACTATCCAGGCCCTCTATCCTCTACGCGAAGGATCTTGATTCGTTTTCACTGAAGAAGCTGAACCAGCAGGCCAATCTCAATATGTATAAATACATGCAACATGCAATAGACTTGGATATTTCAATTGAACCCGCAGAACTTCTACTGGCATACTGATGACAGAATGGGTTTAACCCGGGACACAGCCGTGATGGGCAATGGTATTGTTGGAATGGAGAGGAGCGATGGAAGAAGCGAAGAGCAAAATAAATAAAGTAAAGTGCTGGTATGATTGTAGTGTTGGATTACTGTTAATCATGATAAGTGCATGTATCATCCAGCAAGGACAATAGAGGTGAAGGAAGAAGGAAGTGAGGTTGACGTTGACGTTGCGGCTAGCGTCGTCGCGAAATTGACATCGCCAAATTTCCTGGCTCGCGTCACCCCCACGATTTTGCTCTGTCCTCACTAAACCATGCACCACCAGATTCCATCTCCTACGACCAACACCCGGTGACAATGGCAGGACCTTCTCCCTCTCCGCACAAGCCACGGCGGAAGGCCAAGAAGACCAGCAATGGCAGCGAGGTCTCGTCAGTTGCGCCGTCCGCCAGCTCGCGATCCTCTTCCACGACCAAGCCGGCATACCCGCTGGCAGCGTTCCTCTGGCCAGCGCGGAGCTCGGTGTCGCAATGGGAGATATTGCCATTGATATTGATGGCAGTTGGCCTCTTTAGGTGGGCAGCGGGTCTTTGGGGTTATTCGGGTGCGTTGCATTGTTCTTGGATCGACTTGAGGCTAACAATTTATCAGGATTCCAAAACCCCCCTATGCACGGTGACTACGAAGCTCAAAGACACTGGATGGAAATCACTACTCAATTGCCCATATCCCAATGGTACTTTCACGAACTTGAATGGTGGGGGCTCGACTATCCCCCATTGACCGCATACCACAGCTGGGTTTTGGGCAAAATAGGAGGAATTATAGACCCATCTTGGTTCGCCTTGCATACATCTCGTGGCCTGGAGGACCCTATATTGAAAATTTTCATGCGAGCTACTGTTATCGTCTCCGAATACCTCGTCTATATACCGGCAGCGGTCATCTTTGTTAGGAGGCTCAGCAAACACCACGGTGTCAATACATGGAACGCTGCCGTTGCCCTAACAGCAATCCTGATGCAACCCGGGACGATCTTGATTGATCACGTACACTTTCAATACAATACGGTTATGCTGGGCCTGGTGCTAGCTAGCATGTCAAGTGTTCTGGCTGGCAGATTCATGTGGAGCTGTGTCTTTTTCGTCTTGGCATTGGGGTTCAAGCAAATGGCATTATATTACGCACCAGCCATGTTTGCCTATCTGCTAGGAGTCTGTCTATTCCCTCGGATCAACATTTCTCGATTTCTGGGAATTGCTGTTGTCACCCTGGCCGCATTCGCCATTCTTTTTCTACCTATATTCTTAGGAGCAATCTACGACGCCCATCGTGGCATAGACGCGCGACCCGAATTGTTTGGCCATGCGGCGCCATTGCCCATTTTCACTGAGTACTCGTTCAGAATCAACTACAAAGCTTGGTACTTTCCAATCATCCAACAAATGGCACAGATCATCCATCGAGTCTTTCCTTTTGCACGTGGCCTATTTGAGGACAAGGTCGCCAATTTCTGGTGTACTCTCAATGTCCTGATCAAACTTCGAAAGTACCCCTCTGAACTACTTCAACGGGCTTCCCTACTTCTGACACTAGCTGCCATCACGCCCGGCTGCTTCATCATTTTCGCAAAACCTCGAAAGGAGCTTTTGCCTTTGGCCTTGGCTACGACGGCCTGGGGCTTCTTTCTATTCAGCTTCCAAGTGCATGAGAAGAGTGTCTTATTGCCATTGATGCCAATGACTGTACTTTTGGCAGGAAATCACGGCCTCAGCAAGAATGCCCGCGCATGGGTCGGCTTTGCCAACATCTTAGGCGTATGGACAATGTTCCCACTGCTTCAGCGTGTAGACCTGCGCATTCCCTACTATGTCTTGTCACTTCTCTGGGCGTACCTTCTAGGACTCCCACCGACTTCATTGTCATTATATCGCCAGGATGGGACCGCATCTTGGTCCAGCCGCGCAACGGCGGCCCTGCATTTGAGTTTTTACGCTATCATGGGTGCCTGGCATTTAGCCGAAGCATTTCTCGAACCACCACATGGCAAACCGGATCTCTGGGTTGTGATTAACGTCGGTATTGGAACAATCGGGTTCGGAATCTGTTATCTATGGTGTTTGTGGAATCTGGTTGTTGAAAGTGGACTCGTGACTTCGACCACATCGGATAAGAAAAAAGCAAAGTCTCAGTAACTGTTTATAGGTCGCTATATACCCAAATAAATCTGAGGCCCACCAGGCCTTTCCCTTGTTGTACAAAAGTACTTCTTGAACTTCCAAGCGACCCGTCGCGTGGGAAAATATACCTGGTGTACCCTGGTATTCTATCTTCGAAGTGTTATTTTCATTCTCTAGCTTCCTAATTGGTCAACCCTTGCCCTGTCTTTTTATCTTTTCAGGCAAGGATGCAACCAAGTCGTGGCAGGGCTGGGCCGATCCCAACCACCAAGACGTCCGCTACTGGCGTCGCTACCGAGACAGCTGCAGCCACATTCTCGGTCCTCCGAGGAATGCTTTCTATTCGTCCTCCTGCCAGCTAGTTCACCGGACCAAGTCCCTGCACAACTACTTATGTGTTCTGCACTGGATATTAATTGCGCATACGGCTAATCGTATTATCAGGAGATCTCTGAACTTAGTAAACCTTACCAAGTTACCAGCATCTTATTTTAAGGTTGCCGATCGTAGCTTGAATACATTTGGCACTTGGCGTGCGTCTATCAACAGCACGCAGAGCCTGAGAAAGACATGAACTGAGCCGGCAGCCAGCCTTCTGCCTGGAATGTGCTGTGACATGTGGGCGTTGGGTATCAGATCCTCAGGATAAGCTGAACGTGTGTTCCTGAACGGCTCGAAGCCACTTCGCGCGGAACCCTACGCCTTCCCCGAGCTGACCGTAAAGCCTTCAAGCCTCGTCCTGACACTGCAACGTTTCCAAGAGATCGTCGAAAAAGGCCAGCCCAAGACTCGTCAGGAGCCCAGCCGTGCCGCGCAGTTCTTGCAGCTTTGGGTGGTTGGAGGCTGACTGTACCTTGAAATTTCGTATCTCCCCCTGTGGTGGTAGCTAGCTAGCGATCCTTTCAGCGTCCCAACCCTCCCACAGCCCACCCCGCATGCAGGTAATGCTTTGGTTGATTACTGCGACCCTCCTCGAGCGACCAGACCTTCGAGCCGTCCTGTCAGCCATGACCCAGTGTTCGTCTTTACATGCCAAACATTTCAAGAGCCTCACAACATACCGATGATGTTGTTGAACGCTTTCGCGGTGCTGTCGATTGGCTTTATGGGGAGGGTCCTAGCAGAAGGCACGTTTAATCCTTCGGCAACGGCAACGTCGACTGCACCCGGTGCGACACACACGATATCGGTCGGAGCAGTGAGTTCCCGAATCTGCACCTCTGCGCGCTTTATCGACAACGTCAAGTACTGATGACTATTTTCATCTAGGACGGCTTCAATTTCTCGCCGAATCAAGTATATGCGAAAGTAGGAGATATAATAGGTACCAGAACCCTGGACTGAGGATAAACATCGATATAGTTGGACTGACCGGATGTGAAGAATACCGATTCTACCCCCAGAACCATTCGGTAGCTAGAGCAGCGTTTGGGAAAGATCCATGCATTCCATATGAGTTTACTGGACCGGGGCGAGTCGGATTCTGGAGTGGGTTTGAGCCAGTAGCTTTGGTCTTGAATAATGTGAGGGCATTTTCGTCTTGTCGCAATGAAAACTAGCTAACCATTGAACTACAGCCTCCCATATTTAGATTACCAGTCAATGATACGGACCCTGTCTTTTTCTACTGCTCTGCCCCGGGAGCATGCCTTGAGGGAATGGTGGGAGTGATTAATCCGGTTGGTTTTCACAATAGTCACTGTCTGTGTCTGATCTAATACTGCATACTAGAATTCCACATTCTCATACCAGGCTCAATTTAACTACACACAAAATGCCACGGTGCAATTCAGTCCAGGGGAGTACTTCCCCAAAGAAGAGGGACCGACATCACGGACAACTACCGCGACAGGTGCGACCGCCACGCCGACTGTACAGACCGTCTCAGCAACTGGCCCGGCTGCGACAACAACGGCAGCTGCTCCCACTCCGGAACACAATCATTCTTCTAGTTTGCCAACGGGGGCAATTGTAGGAATAGCAATTGGAGGATTCGCAGTGGTCGTTCTCGCGGGGGCTCTCATATACATGTGCGGCCGGCAAAAGACTGTGAAAGAGCTCATCCGACAATCACAACCACCCCCAGCTCATCAGGCCTACCCAGCGTCACCGGGCATGTCAGAGGCGCAGTACAGTAATATGCAAAAGACGCCGATGATCGGAACGCATTACAGCGGGCAAAGCTATGGACCAACGCCAGATCACGAAAGTTATCGCACAGCGAGTCCACCCCCAGCCGGTGAACATCAACCCATGATGGGAGGCATGCATCCAATGCACCTCAACCTTCACAACAATTCCAATCCGCCATCAACAGCTGGCAGTCCCGGCTTCCCAAGCCCAACGTATTCCCAAGAGATGGAACACGCCGCCGTAGTCAGGTTCGTATTTATTTCCTATCCTATCCACCCACTCTCAGCTTGCGCCTCACTTCGTGTTGGCTGTGGCGGTGTCAAATTAAGCTTACATCTTATCCAAGTGCTTACACGAAATCTCATCCTAGACCCTACAACCCCGAAGAACATCCATCAAATCACCTAAACCCAACCGTAAACCAAACCCAACACCACGATAACGGACCTCACGAAATGCCCGTTCCATCGCGCAACCCGAGCACAGCCGTCGGTCCTCCAACACCGCAGAATCCTGACAACAGACCTTTCTCGTACACCGATAGCGAAAGCGGATACGCCAAGATGGCGACGCCGATCGAGAAGAGCAGTACCCTGCGGTAGTGATTCCTTCCACGGGAACAGGGACGGGACATTATTAGGTCATCAAATGAAAAGTGTCGTTTCACAAGGGAAGGAAATGACGCCAAGAGGAAATGGGCAAGTAGTGCTGACTGGATTTTGTTTGGGGGCGTTATATATATCCCATGTCGCATGGGTTTGGAGTTATTTGGGGGCCGCTTATGCGAGGGTCAGGAGAATGTAAGCAGCATTTTTTTCAAGGAGGTTTACACGTGATGAGAATATATGCACTCTCTCGTCTGTATTTAGCTTAATTCAGTAGAATGGATGGCCGAGCTTTGGGTCGATCACCTCTAGCATATAGTTTTGTTTCAAAATATTACGATTTTCTATTCTGAGAAGAGTCACATGATTCAGACAGTATGGGGTAAGATCTTCAGAAGTGAGGTGGTTCTATTAGGTGAGATTATCTTGGTATCTATGTAAGTCTATGATCCCATATACCTGACTTCTCTCTTGTACATCATCTGTGTCCCCGATATAGTTTCCCTTCATTAACGCCTTCCCAGATCCAATCTATCATGTCACTCATACAATTTAAGCCGCACCACCAACCGCCATAAACAACCTCTCCCTCTTGAGGCCTAGACTCAACAACACAACCATCACTCCCGCCGTAATAACCAAAATATACGTCTTACCCATCGCCGTCACAATAGCCTCCAACACCCTCTCTTTAACATCCGCACTCAAACTCTTCACGAAATCGCTCCCAGCCCCCGAAATCGCAGCCTGAACATCGCTCAACGGCACATCCGGCAAAATCTCCCGAATAGACTCCTGACTCTTGTTCAAAAACACACTATTCGCAATCGCCAACGCAATCGTAACACCACTGGTTTGAGCACAAGTAATGAACCCCACAGCCGAAGCAATAAGTTCCGGCTCCACAATCGCTTGCGCAACAGAAAATGAAGCTTGTGCAAATAGCCCGTCACCGAATCCGATTAGAATACTGTACCCATAGACGCGAGCAACTGAGGTCCCTTGATCAACGGTATACATCAATGCACCTCCTGTCAAGACGAGTAAACCGCCCACGAGGTACCAGGGCATATAATACCCATACGCGCTCATGACTGCGCCGTTCCCTATAACGGCAAATATCATCAACATGATAAAAGGCAACAGTCGCACACCGGCTTCTAATGCGCTGTCACTTCGCGTGAATTGGAAGAAGATGGGAATCATGTAGATAGGGATGAAGATTGCTGTTCCGCCTGCGGCAGTCATGGCGAAGAGAATGAGGATAGTGCGCGATTTGAAGAATTCGACGGGGAATATACGGCGAGAGGTGGTAGTAAAGATGGTGTAGACTTGTTGGATTCCGAGGAGGATGAAGAGCACGCCGGAGCAGACGAAGAGACCGATTACGCGACCGCTGTTCCAGGGGTAAGTTACGCCGCCGAAAGAGAGAGCCATGACGCCTGAGACGAATGCGCCGACTGTCAAGAGTGTGCCTAGGTAATCCATCTCCTTGGCTCGGGCCATGAGCTTGACGCCTGGTCGAGGATCCACTGAGGGCAGCATGAAGATGTAGACTGGCGCACAGAGAGCGCCGATGCACAGGTTGATATAGAAAGCCCATCGCCATCCAGCTGAAGAATCAGAGAACGCGCCGCCGATAATAGGACCAAGTACCGTCCCAAGTCCCCAAGTCAACCCCGTCCCTCCAACATACATAGGTCGTTCATGAATCGTAGTCGTAGCAGCCAGCAGCGTCATAACACCAACATACATTCCACTCCCCCCCACCCCCGCAATCGCCCGCCCAATAATCAACGCATCCATAGTCGGCGCCGCACCACAAACCGCAGACCCAACCTCAAACAACGCAATACAAAGTATATACGTCCATTTCGCATTAAACTGCCCAAAGATCTTCCCCCACACCAGATTCGTAGACGCGGCGCCGATCAAGAACGCGACGCTGAGCCAGGTCAGCTTGGCGACTGAGTTGAAGTGCGTCACGATTACGGGCTGGATGTCGGCTACGATGGTGTTGTCGAGCGCGAAGAGGAACGTGGAGCTCAGGATGGCGAGGACGACGATTACCCATCTTATGCCTGTTATTTCTCGTGGGGGACTTTCTGGGGCTTGTGCATCTTGCTGTTTTTCGGCGTCGAGGTCGTTGATGGATGTGTTTTCGGATACGTCTTCGGACTCGTTCTTGGGAGCGGAGAGGAAGTTGCTGTTTGGTGAGGGGGTTGACTCTTTGGAATCTATTGATTTTTCTGTGGGAGTTGCGGGTGCCATTGTGAAGCTCGAAGTTTGTGATGGCACGCCTGAAGAGAATGTGTGATTGGGTGCTGATTGGGGCTGAAGAAGCAATTCTCCAGAGTGGGTCGAGCTCAATGTGAGTGGTACCTTTACGAAGGACACTGCAATGGAGCAGACTAGAACAAGTTCAATAGAGAAAGACAAGAATGCTCGAGAACTAGTCGAGGGGGCGAATGTCGCTAGATATATAGAAGACTGCTAGACGCCAAACAGAATTCGAGTGGGTTAACCGGAAGGTTGACCGGAACTTTGACAGGGCCAACATTCTAGTAGTAAGATTTGCATATTGGGATTGAGTATTGGCCCGCCCAGGAAGCTTCTTTTTCAGAGATGATTTCTAATCGCCGCGCTACCTGATACTCTATCAAGCAGATCAGGCATCGCCGTACATCGCCGCCAGCAACTTTGCTGAGATGAGCTGGGCGAGCTCGAGCGATTGGGCCCCGATAACTCCGAAACCTACACTATCTGCCCAGCAGATGAGTCAAAGGGCCAGAAAACAAGTGAGAAATGGTAGAAGCGATATAAGAAAGTACAGGGTCCGGACTCCGAATCCAAACGTAGCGTACGAAAAACATGATTCAACAAGCCTTGGTGGCTCTGAGCCGCCGCATGATTGGCGATGCGGCGCAATCTTCCACAGAGATTTGAGACGGCACAGTCAGGCTGAGACAGCGTCTTGATTTCTCAGCGCTGTCGGCCTAACTTTCAAATGCGTTCCGGAGGGATATTTCAGCCGCGCCCTTCGCGTGGGTTGTAAACTTAATTCCCCCGCCGTGGACCTGACGGATTTAAAGCGGGCTGATTTTGGATCCCGAGAATCTGGGAGGTTTGGAGGCTGTCGGATATTGGATATCCAAAAGGCTGATGTGTATGGGATTGCGCCCATGGCTTCGGATTTCGATTGCCAATGCGAGATCGCGCCATAGTGAGCCACTCTATGAGTCTGATTGACACCGTGGCCATGATGATCGGGTAAGGTAGGAAGTGGATGTAGATATGTCAGCTTTTAGCTGTAGCGCGTCGGATGTGGCCTGAACTGAGCCTCGTGGATACAAAGGTAATTAAATCGTCCATTTTTTAGCTGTGAGACGGGAGGGTTTGATGAGGACCAAGATGTTGTTGAAATAAAGAAATGGGTGAGGTCAGCGGAAGAGGAGATGTTTATGTACGAAGGGTACAACGTTTTCTCGGATACCGACCGGGGACGGAGAGCGGTAAAAACGAGTCCGCTCCAGGTGCTCGGAAGTGCTTGTCGGATAGCGGGATGCAAAACAGGGCTCACATGAATTCCTTTCATAATCTTCTAAGTCACGAGAGCTCTATTTAAGGCATTGAATTTATATGTCTCGGTGGTTGCTCTGAAGATTTGACAGCTGTAAAGATTTTAGAGTAAGCCAACGGCCAGCTCACCAGTTTTCTGTCTCAAGACTATCATGTAGCCGTGACTAAGAGATTATTGGACTACGATTCCGATATCCACAAATATTATCTCCGCTCAAAGTTCTTTGGAAAGTCTGGATTAATGCACAAACGCAGCATCCTGAGAGATATAATAGTCGCAAACTGGCCTATCATCTGGGTCTTTCTCGACGTGCAATCCCTGCCCGATAGGTGTCCCAAGAGTACCATTTGCCTGCTCCCCACTACCATCCGTCTTCTGGAATACCAAAACCTGCTCTGAGTTCCCAAAATACCTGGGCCAACTGGCATCTGAACTCAGTGGCCCAAGTGCATTTGGATCCAAGTGAGCCGCGAAGGAGATCCAAGCTTGCTGGACGATTCGTGACAGGGCAATGTCGGCTGGCTGGTCAAAAGGGACGAGCGATGGGCCCCAGACGTAGGGGATATCCGAGGCGTGCACGACTGTTTTTATGTTAGCTGGATCTGTAGCTTTGATGAAGCCACTTACTGTTTTCCCACGGAGCTTGGGCTAGTTCGATAGGGTTGATTGCATTCCATCTATCTGTGCAAATGTCAATTTCAACCCAGACGCAATTCGGACAATATACTGACACTTCCAAGTAGGCCCGACTTTGGTGACGTTCAGGATCCATTCTCGACCGGGACATCTCTCGAATATGTCGGACGCAATCTCAGTCGTGCGTTTCCAGTGGACCCCGCCATTGCCGGTATCGGGGTATGTAGAAAGAGGATCGAGAGTAAGAATCTCTTCGATCACAGAAATTGGGACGAAGGGCATGACAACTGTGACTTTTGTCAGAGATAAGATTTCTTGGGGAAGGACTAGGACTTGCATTGGGAGAGTTGAAGTATTGCAGCATCGCTGGAGATGTTAAGCGTTTTAGGAATCACGTCTGAGAAGTCAGCTCAGCCTCCCAGAAATTTGCTTGTATCTGGTGACTTACAAGTTACCTCATCTGTTGTAAATCCTACCAGAAGTCAGCTCTAGTACGCTTCATGGAAATCTTCGTGATCATTGACCCATAATCATTGGCACCTTCGCGAACTTGCCCGCTGCTGTCAGTTTCGTTGGGAAGTCTGCGACCAAATTTCCGTCTACAACCGGTTGCCAACTGCGTAGAGAAGTGATGAGTAAATGGGACGAACTAGCCAATGTTGAAGAATAACTCACGGCCAAACACTCGCCGGGAGCGGCGCCAAAGTTGCTACCTTATTAACGACTCCGAAAAGAAGTTGCGCAGGAGCGTCTTGAACGCATTTAAACACACTCGTACTATTAGTACATCTTTCATTTGAATCAGTATTTGGGTCTCTCTGTGTAAATGACTTGACTCACCCAATTCCAGCAATCACAGCATCCCAAGCCTGCTGATACGTCGGCCAATTCGCAGGCGGCGTAGGTATGGTGTCAGCTGGCGAGCCGCTTTCCAAAATCGCAGCTCTAAATAGATCTTCATGGTGGCCATTATAAGCCGTCATCTGCAAGCCCACTGAAGTCGCACCCGCCGACTGGCCGAAAATCGTGATTTTGTCAGGATCACCTCCGAATGCTGCGATATTATCGCGGACCCATTTTATAGCTAGACGTTGGTCAAGTAGACCTAGATTGAGTGCATTGTTGGCGATTGCCTCGGTGCCAGCTGAGGGAAATTAGTCAAAGCTCTAGGGGAAGAAGGTGGGGCTATACCTGAGAAACCGAAGAAACTCAGTCGGTAGTTGATAGTCACGACAATGACAGGACTTCTGAGTTCAACACTCCTATTCACCAGAGATTGACCTTGGTAAACAATCCCAGACCCCTGATTGAACCCCCCGCCATGGATCCAGAAGAGCACTGGCAAGCCATCTGAGTCCCACTTTTTATAATGTTGATTAGAACCAGAATGAGGAGCGTAGATGTTTAATGTCAAGCAATCTTCTGAGACATTTGCAGCTGATGATAATGCGAAACAAGGATTGCCGAAAGTTTGACTGTTGATGGTACCCTGAGCCTCGTAAGGCTGAGGATGCTGCAGGCGCAATGATCCTGTGGGAGACTTTGCGTAACGGATACCAGCCCAGATGTCGACACCGTAGTTTGTGTCCTCCTTCCCTACATAGGTAGCGTGCCTTGTTCGGGCAGTTGGAAATTGAGAGCTGGGATTCTGGTCATTGTTGCGAACTGGAATCGTGGACCCGAAGCATGACGCGAGGAGGATAAGAATGGGGAGGAACATGTATGTTCCGGAAAGGGTTCCTGAAATCATCTTTGCATGCGTAAGAGATCGGATTCGGCAGATAATGAATTTGCAAACAGAATATGGTGGTTTTTAGGGAAGTGAGGCAATTTGCGAGGTGAGGGGTATAATGTGGCTTGTACAAATTCGCGACCTTACATGAGACATATGGGAAGGTGCAGTAGTTTAATTGGATATTCACTTTGCCCACCCGGCATCGATTCGCCGACCTAATCAGGAGAAAAATTGAATGGAATAATATTTATATGGTATTGTGAAAAAGCTTCCTGAGCTGCTGAGTGACCCACTCTTCAAAACAACGACGAGTCGACCGCCCGGTCAAAGGGAAATCGAAACTATCATATCCCACTCGTCATCTGTGATAAAACATTACGACATGATCTCATCTAAAATGCCCCACCTCTATCAAAGGCTCCCGATACGAAATGTGGACAACTCGCAGTCGATGCTCATAGGATGAGTGCAACGACCACGCCAAACAGTCCACCGAAGACACTACCACCTAGTGTCAAAGTAGAAGCTCCGCCAGTGAATGCCGTGACTCTAGCTGGGGCGGAACCAGTGCCAGTAGGAAAGAACAAGGAGCTTGTGTTGGCTGCGAAAATTGGTGCGGCGGTGCTTACAGCCAAGGTGGTTTGTACTGTGGCTGCTACTGCTTTCGATGTTTCGATTACGGCAGCAGGGCCGGCTTCAGTCTGTGTGGCGACAGTGCCAGTGGAAATCGCGATGATGATGGAGTTCGTGACTTGCTGGGCTGCGGACTCGGTCTTCATAACGCTATGCTCAGACTTGGTCATGCCAATCTCTTTCGATATAGTCATACCCATCTCTTTTGAAATGGTCGTTCCGCTCTCTTTCGACATGGTCATCTCAACACCAATGGACTTGGTCTCCTTGGTTGAGTTGCCCTCATTCTGTGATTGTTAGCGATTTGAAACTGAGGAGACGGAGTAGAAAAGGTTTGGGAAGCCGGACCTTCATGCTGTGCGTGACCATCGGCTCATATGACTTTGTTTTCTCAGACTCAGAGCTCTTGGTTTCAGTTGCGTTCTTTCCCTTCCCAGAGTTGTAATCATTCCCGTTGTTCTTCCCAGAGTTATAGTCATTCCCGTTATTCTTCCCAGAGTTGTAGTCATTGCCGTTGTTCTTCCCAGAGTTGTAATCGTTCCCGTTATTCTTGCCCGAGTTGTAGTCGTTTCCGCCCTTTCCAGACCCCTTGTTAGAGCTAGAGCTCTCCACATCGATTAGGATGAGGGTTTCTGAGACAGTGTAGGACTTTTTCGAATCAACAATGATGATTGTCACCGATTGCGCCGAGATGGACTTGTCGGGTGTCCATTTGCGGGATCCTGAGCTGCTGTCGATTTGAGTCGCGATTTGAGCGATGATTACCGTCGTATCTTTGGCGCCCGCTGGGACACAGCTTATATCGACCAATCCACTCACGGACTTGGAGTCCCAACTGATTGTATTTTCTTGGCCTTTGACCCACGAGTCTCCAGCTTTGGGGCTACTGAAAGTGGCCTGTACCAGGGCTGAAAAGCCTATCACCATAGCGGGAAGAAGAGAACAACGCATTATGAAAGCTGGGACGTGTATATATTGTCGAGGCTTGTTGATTTGTGGTGATTTCAAATTCGGGTATAGGTACTTAAAAGCGAGAACAGTAATAAAATCAATAATGTTAATGAAAGGATGCAAGCAATCGCTGGCCAGCAGTAAAGAATGGATAGTATGTGTAGAAAGTACAAGACAATGGGGTAGGTGAGAGCAAAACTCGAGAGGATCTACGAACACGCCCACAGTATAGACTATATGTAAAAGGACATCGGATCATCCAAAACCCGCTGGGTTTGGAAAACACACCAACGGTCTTCAACTCCTAGCATTTCAGGAAACGAGGCCGATCGGTGCAAAGCAGGCGATCATTGAGAAGGGTGAGGTTGGGGTGGAGAAACGTCTCACGACAGGCAAACGCTCAATTGAGCTATGCGGCGACGACCGAAATAGTGCTCCTCAGGGTAAAGGAGATGCGATTGAAGAGCAAAGATCCCGGATCAATGGGAACCGGCGGCGAGTGATACAAACATCCCATGATTCTTCGAGGCTGTGTCGACTCCTTAATTTCTAAAAGGTGATGCGAGCCGACAGTTTTAAGCTTCTTTTTGGCTCGTGGAACGTGTTCCAGGGACAGCCCCTCGTCCCATCAGGTTGTCAATCGCGGGAAATATCCCCATGACGCCGTCTGAAGAGGATTTGGGACGAATGAGAGATAGGGATTCAACGTTAAAGATCGCATGAGGGGTGGTTTGCCTGTTTCGTCAATCCTGTGCATCAAACTCGGACGGCCTCAGGTCTGAAACTCGACTTGAGAGCACATACATGTTTAAAACTTTGACGAAATTGAGGGGAATGACATGAAGTACTGAGCCGTACGATTTGAGAAGGAAATGACTTCCATTACTTGGAATTTTCTACTCACGCCAGGAAAGCCAGCTCAGGCTTGGATGGCGGGTGATGAAGGTAACCGCGATGTGGCGTTCGTGATGTTGACGATTCGAAACTTCACTGGAAACCCCAACACTCTCACGACAAAGAAGCGTTTCCAATCTTCGATTCTTCGATTCCATTGTTGCAGAAAGAGACTATCTTCCTTCAACCAACGCAGCTTGTAGATGGAGGTGGGGTAGAAGGTAAAAGATGAAGATGTTGTTCTTGAGATCGCGACGGGAGATTAGATAAGGCGGTATTTTTGACCCGTGACTTGCAGATTTTCAGACAAGAATCAATTTAAATTTCTAGATCTGCTCCCCCTATTCAAGATTCTGACTATTTTTTTCCATCCTTCTAATAAGTCATCCATTCAGATCTTGCCCGAGGTTTCACTGTTGAGAATACCTTCTTTGCACGTGACACCCATATATCCTCGCCACTCTGCCGAAAGCTTAGCCTTATCTAAGCTTTAGGAGGACGAACTCCGGAACGGCCAAGGGTCGCGGCTTTGCACAAGCCATGCATAAATCATGACGGAGTTATTCAAGCTCTATCAAAACCTCATGCAACCTTCCTTTTTTGACGTCCTGTCACATCCCACCTTAGCAAAATATCCGCCCCAACGGTAGACTAATCGGCTACCCCCTCCCAGAAGGCATCGCAAATGGGATGATCACAAGAGCTTATGCCAGGCCATCGCGCAAAGCAGATAAGTGCTGTAGTGCAGAACTTACTGATTGGCGGGGTGGTAGAGACGATCGCTGCTGGAAGCGGGCAGCTGTAGCTATCTCCCACGGCGGGGGAACGCGAACTCGGGTATTAAACAACGACCTGCGTCCAGAGGCCGGCGATAGGTATTATTTTTATTCCTTGGGCGTGTTTCTTTCTATTGAGAGTTTTGATATATTTTCCCTCCCAGCTCCCATGTTGATGCCCTGAAAGACGCGTTTGCATTTGCACCTTTCTCATCGCACGCCTCGCTGCAATCTGCTGGCAATTACATATCAGCAGCACTATCGCGAACCTCACTAGAAATCCAGGCAGATTTGGAAAAGATGAGCTCGGAAAAGATCCATGATGCTTCCTCTGAGGACCCCGAAAAGGTGGTGGACTTATCCCCAAAGGTCACACTGGGCGATGGCGAAATCGCAGATGAGATGTTCAAGCATGCAGATCCAAATGACGGCGACGAAGCTCTGAAAGCGTTCCAAGGACACGAAGGCGAGACTATTGTCATGACCCCGGAGATGGAAAAGAAGCTGCTGAGGAAAATTGATCTGAACCTCATGCCGGTATGACAAGATCTTTTTCCTAGTATAAACGAAAGCTAACTTTCTTTGCCTAGATCCTCTGCGTGGTATATGGCCTGAACTACCTCGACAAAACCACACTCTCGTATGCCAGCGTCATGGGACTGCAGAAATCGATTCATCTGCACGGCGACAACTACCAATGGTTGGGCAGTATGTTTTATATTGGATACCTAGCCTGGGAGTACCCCACGAATCGACTTCTACAACGACTGCCTCTTGCAAAATGGTCTGGCTTCAACGTTATTATGTGGGGATTGACACTGTGCTGCATGGCTGCCGTGAAGAACTTTGCGGGGGCAGTGGCCGTCCGTTTCTTCTTAGGCGTATTCGAAGCCGCTGTTACGCCAGGATTCGCCCTGTTCACCTCACAATGGTACACAAGAAAGGAACAAGGCACAAGGACTGGAATCTGGTTCAGCTTTAACGGCTTTGCCCAGATTTTCGGAGGCTGCGTTGCATACGGAATTTCTGTCGGGGTGAAGAAGCATGGTGCGTCAATTGAGTCTTGGAAGATCGTATTTTTGGTTATTGGGTTGGTCACTGCTGCTGTTGGATGCATTTTCCTCTGGTTGATGCCTGACAATCAACTGAATGCGTGGTTTCTGACACCAGAGGAGAGGCTCATGGCTGTTGAGAGGATTAGAAAGAACCAGCAAGGTGTTGGCAACAAGCACTTCAAGATGTACCAATTGAAGGAAGCCTTACTGGACCCGATGACGTGGGCCATGGTGTTCTACGCCTTGGTTGCAGACATTCCCAACGGTCAGTGAGGCCGCCCAGGCTTTTGATATCCAGCTGACATTTTACAGGTGGAATTTCCAACTTCTTCTCCCAGCTTATCGTCTCATTTGGATATACGCCAGATCAATCTCTTCTGTACGGCACACCAGGTGGAGCCGTTGAAGTAGTGGCGCTCATCCTCGCGGGCTATCTCGGGGACAGATACGGATGTCGACTCATCACGGGCGCAGCCGGGATGCTTGTAGCACTCCTGGGAATGCTCCTGATTGTCTGTCTCCCGCTTTCTAACAACATCGGCCGCTTGTTCGGCTACTACCTGACCCAAGCCTCCGCGAACGGCTTCGTAGCCCTCCTCTCCCTGCTTTCCAGCAACGTGGCAGGTTATACAAAGAAGACGACCGTCGCTGCACTCTACCTGATTGCGTATTGCACAGGTAACATCATCGGACCTCAAACCTTCAGACCGAAGGATGCGCCAAGATATATTCCTGCTGAGGTCACCATCATTGTTTGTTATGGTGTGTGTGCTTTGGAGCTGGTACTCATTTACTTTTACTACAAGAGATTAAACAAGAAGAATGAGGCTATCAGAGCGAGGCCTGGATACAAGAAGCTTGATAAGCAGGAGTTCTTAGACTTGACTGACAAGGAGAACCATGAATTTGTATATACGCTATAGATCCACCCACCCGAAGTTGACGTGGTGGCTGAGAAAATGGATTTGTTTACGTTTCAACTTCAGTTTCAAGCAGAGACTTGTCTCGAGTCTTTATGAGAGCTCGGAAACCAGCGTCGGGCTCCTGCGCATCATCACTAACCAATGGCCAGCGTAATGGATGTGGCTTGAAGGCGGGACACAAACTGCCAAGCAAGAAGCAAGACTTATTGCTTCCGCGGGCCCCGGGCCAGGCACTTTCCCGTGTCTGGACGGCAGGCGGCATGTCTCGGAAAACGTTTCGCCACCTGTGAATTTTTCATATTCAGCCAAATAAATTCCGTGGATAATTGCTTGGCGATTGGCGACATTATTGCTTTTTCCACGATTGAGGTCTGGAGTATGGATAGTCGTCCCATTTTGAGTTTGATAACTGGCGAGATTCTCGGGTCTACTTCGCTACTGTAAACAGGAATACGAGATGCGGGGCTCGAAGATGACGAATACTGTCATTTTCCAAGAGTTGCGCTGAGAAAAAATAATTTTACGATAATACGCGCTAGCATTTATCTCGATCTCTTTCACAGTAGGAGCGGGAGGAAGCCACCATGCTCTGTCGCGAGCCGTGGCTGCTGGGCCCGACTTCTCGGGCCCTACTCTAGATCAGAAGTTAGTAATTTGGCCATAAGCATATTTCAACGACGACCTTTGACAGATTCGGAGGCTGGTGAGAAGCTCAATCTCGGGGACGCCGATCTCATGCCCAGTGCGTATCGGCTTGAGGCTCCTTCATCACTTGGTACCATCAAACAGTCTACTTGAGGCCCCATCATCATGTGCCATCATGACAGTCTCGAAGTAGACATATTTTGGACCTCGGTCAGATGGGGGCCAAGTCTATTTCATTCCACTTGGATTCGTGGAATTATCTCATCGTTGGATCCCATATCACTTGGCCCAGGCAACAGGCAGCGTATGTGTGACATTGCATATCGGATTCCCGACAGCACTATCGATTTATGTCAACTAAAAGTTACAGTACTTTGCTGCCCGTATAGGACCCAATTGCAGGCAGACGCAAGTGGAAGTGCGTGATCGTCCGAATGACTGCAGTCTACGACCCCACAAAAGATAGAGGTACGTTTGTCAAGGTCACCGTGCTTGTTTTTTCAGGAGCTTCGACGAGGCTCTGCCATGGTTCAAAACGGATAGAACCTGGTCCGAGGCCGCTAAGGGCCAGAGCTTCTCCTTGAGATACCTCCGTCTCATCTTGCGAGGATTTGATTTGTCCTGGGGGGTTTTTTGGCTAATACCAAGCATTGCCGATTACGCCCAAAACTGCCGTTATGAAGGTTGATGAACCAAGGTGGCTGGCTTTGTGCAGCTGAAGAATCGCGAAATGAGGTTGGGAAGGGGCAAGGTGTGCAGTTACCCATGCCAGAAGGTGCCCTATGCTTGTTTCATGGGTCACACAATCCCAGCGCTCGATCATGCGATCCGCACAACGCCCACCACACTATTTTCTTGGAGATCTCCTCAACTTAGTACAAACTCGGCGGTTTCTTGGTACTTGACTCTTGCAGACGGACGTGCACATATTGCTTATGCTTTCTTGGGAGATCAAATTGGAGAAGTTCATGTTTATCACTCCAAAACAGCGTCTGCATTTATTTCCCAACGCGCACAGCCTGCACATCATTTGATTCCAGACCGAAGGAATTATTGGTTGTCCAAGTGGCAGTCCCACGCGAGCCTGGAAGCTCATGTGGGGCCTTGGTAAAGGTTAGCCCTCGCTGGTGGCTCTACTTTATACTCTATTGCAACCCCCGCTTCTACGGTCTGCTAGTGGCCTGATTGCTCTAGGGGGGAGACTCCAGGGATCGGACCAGGGGTTCAAATAGGTTTTCTATGCACTGTCTGCTATTGCGTCCGCCACGGCCAATCGCAAGCCTGTAAATCGTGCCCAAAGCAGCTGTCCTACGAGGGTTCTTTCAGGGTACCTTCCAGCTGGCTTGCGATCGGCCAATCCGTTCCCTGTCAGCCATGTGGTTCGGGGACCATTTCCCAGCGCTGATGCTCCGACAACATGCTTCTGGCCAAGAAGAGTTGTCTATCGGATGGAACGTGAACGCATGAGCTGTAGGATTTTTGAGAAAAGGGTTGCATGAGGCAGAATTCGTGCTTTGCATCCACTGCTTGATTTCTCCGTTTCCCCCTCTCCTCCGCAATACCATTTTTGGTGGCAGAGCCAGCCGTTCAGCCTCTTTTAACTAAACATGTACCTCCACAGACAATCTCGGACTGACGTTACCTCTGAGACATCGGGCTTGTCGTCGTTCGCTCGAACATCGTGAGATCAATCCAGTAATGCTTCTTCCTCGAGTTGTCGTTGCCGCGTTGGCGGCACGGCAGCTGGACGGAATCATTCCTTCTGACTTTTGTCAACCTCAGTGTCGTGAGTACAACTCTCTCTCCGCCTTCTTGGCGTTGCGATCGTGTTTTTCAAGACCTTATTGACATATCAAAAGCATCATGCAAAGTGAACGTCGAGAACTTCAACTCCACCACTTCATGTGTGGCGGATTCGCCTTTCATCACAAACTGTGGTGCTTGCCAACAATGTATAATAACGTACTCGATCGATCACCAAGTCCCTAATTTAAACCTTCTCGAATCGGATTTGCAACTGTTTCTTAACAGGTGTGAGAATACCACCATCTCGACACAGATATCGGCATTACAATCGCAAGCCTCAAGGCTCTCTCTACTGGCTGCCTCAGTCACAGTCTCAGCGACTGCCACCGGGGCATCTAACCCTGTGATTACGACTACACCCACGCCAACGAGCACCTCCGCCAGCGGAGGGTGTGATAATACCCACCTCTCATCATTATTAGCTACAGCATCATGGTCCTCCAAATGGGCGGCGGGTAAATCTACTAGTAAGGATTAGAATCTAATACATCTCTTCCCCTATACTAATGATTGTCAGGATCTGGTTCCTCGGGAGCATGTACAGCCTCATCTACAGTCGAATCTACCACTCGCCCCACCGCAACCCCAGCTTCAATAACAACGACACCCTCTTCGAAGCCAACAGCAACACCACAGCCTGGTCCAGGCCCCGCTCTCAGCCAGACGTGGATTGCTGGGCCAGTTGTTGGATCAGTATTGGGCATGGCGACGGTACTCGTGGTCATATATTGCACTCGGCGGAAACAACGAAAGGAGGAATGGGAACTGGGTGCCGCTATGCCGCCAAAGGAGCTGCCGAAGGAGGATGACGAGGAGTCGAATGATTCCCATGGTAAACCACAATTACATAGCGATGATGTCCCACTGAAGGAACTGCCCGAGGATGAGATGATACCGCCAGCAGAGCTTCCGGCCCTGGAACCTGTGGGTATGGAACTACTCACACCGAGGGATGAGACGGAGAGACCAGAGAAGGAATGGCCGTTGCCCATATCGCCTTTACCCGCGTTATTCGCCATGACGGAAATCAGAGACGAGAGAACGGGAACGGATGAATCACCGAGACACGAGACGTTTTATCACCCTTGAAGGGCTCGAATGCATTTACGAACGATATAATGATAATGTTACAATGGTAACCGCGCCCTCATCGGAATTACGATTGGCGACTTAATTTTTGGGGCTCGCCCCTCGACTCCATACTCGACGTCGACAAAATTGAGATAGCAGTCTCTAAACGTGCATTTACACGTCAAGGATGCTCGCACCGGGTGATCAGAGGCACAAGCCGTATTAATTCTGAGATGAATATGAAAGATTTCTGCTACGGCACCAAGAAATGGAGGATGCTGGGAGTCAGCTGAAGGACATTGGCCTCACCCTTGGGGCCTGCAGCACTGTTTAACCTGCTAGACATATGGATGGCGGAAGACCTAGAGGAGTGGACGGACGGAGCTGAGATAGCTTTGGAGTAAATTAGGCGTTGTATGCAGCTGTTGAGAGACGGTGACTTTGAAAACCACTCAAACTGTGTAGAAGTTCTTGATGGACAAGCAGGTCACTAGAGTAGTGTTGCTCTTCAATCACAACAACTTCACGCATCCTACTAGCTAACACGCGCTATCTTTTCGGATATAGTTTCCGCAGGAAACTTCACCCTCTTGAGATGTAGAACAGCTGTCTGTCTTTGAACTGAAGCATATTTAATTGCCGAAGGGCACACCGGTTCGTATTACCAGGGAGAACATTCTATCGAGATCGTGCCCTCACTTCCAGGTCCCCGTTGCGCCCCCACCTTTGCTCTGGGCATTACGTTTTACACTTTTCATTGCGGCGAAGTTGGACTCTGCAGATTATGAGAGTGAATGCCCGACTAGTACACTGAACGTCGCAGGTACATTAAATGGTGCTAGATCCTGGACTCAAGAAATGCCAGCTCAGGAACTCCCCGTATCAACCACAGATCGATGATCCCTCACCGCAAGAGGTCACTTCAAATCTTCACTCGATTTTCCAGGGATGTATCCACTCTTGCACAACACGGCAAGTTTGACGATTCTCCACAAAACGATTTTGGGGCTCTGCGGATGTCAACCGACAAAGTGTTTAATGACTGTCGGCACCGTCCCGCGTGGTGGTCCGCGCCGTTCGGTACAGCAAGCGAGCAGGTTAGGGAGGCCAGTAGCCTTATGATCCTATCTCCACGGACTTTATTTTGTACTACGCCATATATCCGTGCCGACGGAATGAAAGAGTTCTGTAATGTCCGTACCGGTGGTATAAATTTTCGTGTGCCAAAAAGTGTGATAGTTCATAGAATTTACAACGCCGAGAAATACCTATAGAGGTCGAAATGGAAATCAAAACAGTGGCGATAGCGGGAGTACGTCCATATTGAGTCTCAATTTGAAAATATATCTGACACATTTTAGGCCAGCGGAAACATAGGTAGAGTTGTCTTGGCTGCACTTCTTGCCTCGAAGAAATTCGACGTTACAGTCCTAAGCCGCAGCTCCACCAATGCCTTCCTACCAGAAGTGAAGGTGGCTGAAGTCAATTACGATGAGCCGAAATCCCTCGAACAAGCCTTGAAAGGACAAGATGCTTTAGTTTGCACTCTTTCGTTCGAAGCCATTCCATCCCAACGCTTTCTCATTGACGCCGCCATCGCAAGCGGCGTCAAGCGATTCATTCCCTCGGAATTCGGCTCGAACATTCGCAACGAGAAAACACGCAAGCTTCCTGCCTACCAATCCCGGGTAGATATTCAAAATTATCTGCATGAGAAGAGTCTGGGTACAGAGTTGACTTATACGATTGTGAACTGCGGGTATATTCTCGACTACGGCCTTCCGCGCGGCTCCATTTTCGATTTGAAGACGCACACTGCGAGGATTGCTGACGGCGGCAACACGATTTTCAGCGCTTCGAGACTTGAGACCGTGGCAAACGCTGTCGCAGGACTACTTCAGCATCCCGATGAGACTGCGAATCGATCAGTCTTCGTACAAGATATTGCGACAACCCAGAGGAACCTGATCAGCATGGCAGAGAAGTTTACACCTGGTAGCAAGTGGAAGTTTGAGGATTTTAATACGGCGAGCTGGGTAGCCAGATCTGATGATGCGATTGCACAAGGGGCTAGTCCGGCTGAATTCCTGGTTAGAATTGCTTACATTGCGCGAAGTATTTGGGGCGAGGATTATGGCTCTCACTTTGAGGATTTGGACAATGATCTTTTTGGAATCAAAGGGATGACAGAGGAGGAACTTGAAGCCATGGTAAATCAAATCACTGGTTCAAGTTAAATTTGGACATTAATCGATATCGGAATCTCGACATGAGCAATTTCCATTTCTGTCTTTGGACCTGAACTATGGTTGTTATAATCTAAATTATAAATAAGCCAAACTAAATAACAAATCAAAAAAAATAAATTAAAAATAATTCGTTTAAATTTTTTAATTATAATTATTATTAATTAAAATTAAAAAAAATTAATTAAAACTTTTTCGGAATTAATTTTGGATTTTTTATTAATTAAAATTATATTTTTTTAATTTTAATAAATTTTATAATTTAATTTTATTATATATAAATATATTATATTAATTTTTTTCTACCACAAAAAATCGTATTCAAATATATAAAATATTAATAATTAATTTTATATAATTTCTAAAATCCGAATAAAAATAATATAAGTTCCAAAAATCAATATTTAATATTTTTTATAAATATATTATTATTTATAGAAAATTAGATATGATTTTTTTAATAAAAAAATTATTCCAAAAAATAAAAATATAATATCTAATATTTCTTTTAATAAAATATTATTTATATAAAATCAAATAATATCGATATTATATTATAATTATATTGAAAAATCCAACAATTAGTATATTTAATAAATATAATAAAATTTATATAAATACAAAATTATATCAAAAGAAGATTTATATCAAGATTCTATTTTCCCGAGGAATAGAGAATTTTATATAAATAAGGCAAAATAGAATTATTTTTGATAAAAAATTTATAATTATTAATATATTTATTAATAATCGTGAAATCTATATAATTACAAAACTGGCTCAGAAGGGAATTTATAGTTAAATTCAATAAAAAATTATATAAATAATATAAAAAAGATTTATTTCGGTAATAAATTATATAAATAAAAAAATCTTGAAATTAGTATAATTTTTGAATATATAAAATTTATATATAAATAAAATTATATAAAAAAAATATATAATTTTAATTTATTTTATATAATTGGAAAATTTATACAAAATAAAATTAATATTATAATTAATATAATTTATTTAATAACAAAATTATAACAAAAGAAAAATTTATATTAAAATTTTTTCTTATATATCAAAAAATTTTAAAATATATTAAAACAAAATTATATTAAAAATAAAATTATATTGATTAAAAATATTTAGGAATATAAAAAAATAAATATCATAAAAAAGGAAGCGATAATAATATTTAACTTGCTATATTGCTCAAAATAATATAGATTATAATAATGTTTAACTTGGCTCCTTAGTATAATATAAATCTAATTATTAAAAAAAATTAAATTTTTGTATAATTTAATTTTCGATAAAATAATTTAAGGGGAAAAAATATAGCAAGATTTAATATTTTCTGGAAAATAATATTAAAAAAGTAATATATAATAATACAAATTTTAACAAATAAATAAATAAAATAAATAAATTAGATTTATATTAAAATTAATCGATTTTAGATTTTTTTTTTCAATTTTCAATAAAATTAAAAAAAATTAAAATAATAAATATTAATAATATTATATAAAAAATAAATTTCAATTTCATAATCTAATTATAATTAATAATAAAATAATAATAATTTATTATATATATTTAATTTCAAAATTAAAAAAATAAACCAACTATTTTTGAAAATATTTTATTTTATTTATAAATTAAATAATTTAATAAATATATATTTCGAAAAAAATTCAAAAAATTCAAAATTTATATATAAAATTATTTTATTTGATTTTTAGAATTATTAAATAATAATTATATAAATTATTCAATTTTTTATTAAAAATCTTTTATTCCAAAATTATATATTACTTATATTTATTTTTTTATTTCATAATAATTATTATCAAAAATAAATTTGTTTAATTTTTATCCATTTTTTTTAATTTTATTATTTAATTATAATTATATTTTTTAGTCTATTTAAATTAATAGATTTTTTCCAATCTATAGGATATAGAAGGCAATAAATGAATATTAGTGGTAGGCGAAATATTCAGTATTGCCTTCTATAAACTCTAGTATAACCGTTGTAACTCCAAGGTTTTTTATTAACTATATCGTAATTAATTAAATTAAATTAAATTTTATTAATTATATAATTCAAAAATAAATCTTTTATTATTATTTTTTATTTAAGTATAAGAAATATATTTATATTATAATATATTATTATTCAATAATTAAATTAATTGTAATTTATAACAATTTCAATTGAATTAAATCTATTTAATTAATTACTAATTTCTACATCATATTACGCGTTGTATTATAAATACATCAAGAATTATATAAATATAAATATAGATTCGATAATAGTACGGCTCAATTAAGATATAATGGCTTATATAGTATAGTAATTATATTAAACCACCTAGAGTGTATTTTTAATACACTCTACCCTAGATTAGATTTTTTCGTACAAATAATATTTATATTTAAAAAATATTTTAATTTTATCAATTAATTTAATTTTGCAATAATTATAAATAATTCCTATTCATTATTATAAATATTTTATTTTTTCCGGATTGGAAAATAATATAAATCAAAATATATAAAAAAAAATTTATAAATAAATTATTTTAATTTATCAATTTAATTATAAATATACCTTTTATTAATAATAATAAAGAATTAAATAACAATTTTTTGTTTTTAAAATTTTCTTTTCACCGATTTCCAAATATTTTAATAAAAATTTTAAAAATTATATGTTTTTTTTATAAATAATAATTATTTATTGATTTAATTGAAATATATATTAATCAAACAAAAATATAATTAAATAAATATATTAAATATCCCTTATTTTATACTAAAAAATAGGTTATTAATTGTATATAAATTAATCAATAATTCTCAATAAAACTAAAAATATATTTAATAAAATCGATATTAAATATTTTAAATAAAATACAAATTTATATAACATTTTCGCAATCTTAGAATCTATTTTAAGATATATAAAATTTATCAATATATATAATTTATAATATAATATTGAAAAAGATTGTTATATTAAAAAATTAGTTCTAGAATTTGGACTATATAAATAACAAAAAAAGTTTTTTGTTATTATTTAAGATTTATTTTAGATTTTATTTAATTTCTTTAAATATATATAAAATCAGATCAATCAATATAATATCAATAATATTATTTAGATTATATTAATAGGGCCTATACTTTATTTTTTATTTAAATCTCCCGAAAATAGCAATAATAATAAAAATAATAAAAATATAATTAAAATAAAATAAAAATTAGAATTGTTTAAAAAAAAACAAATAAAAATATTATTAATTAATATATTAAGTTTTTTATATTTTTACTTGACTGAAAAATTATTTAATTAACAAAAATTAAAAAAGTAGCGGAGTTATTAATAATAGACCAAAAAAGCTACAAAATATTCCTATTTCTAAATTTGGTATTTCAGTTTAATACCTTAAGAAATAAAAATAACAAAAAATTTTGATAGTAATAAATTTTATAAAAAATAAGAATAAAAAAAACTAAATATAATAAAAAAAAATAATATAATAATAATATGATGCAGTAAATGCTGTATATGTAATATAATAAAACGATGTAGGTGCCGTAGAGGTAGAAGGTGAGGTTATTTATAGTAGATGCCTGAGGGTGCCTGAGGCACAACCCTATGTAGGCTATAGCCGCAATATAATATTAATAATTGATAGAACCAATAATATTTATTTTTTTAATAAAAAAACAAATATTTAAAATTAATTAAATAATAATAATTTTTATTTGTTCAAAATTTATTATTAGAAATAAATTATAACAAAATAAAAAATTGCAATAATAACTATAATAATTATAAATTTAATAACAAAATTGATTCAAATAATAATAAATGATCATGTTTTATCAAATAAAAATAATTATTTTTATTTTATATTAATTAAACAAATAAAAAATATAAATATTTTTTTTAATAAAAATTTATTAATTAATTTAAATTATATTTTAAGTTTTATTAATATTCTTCTAAATTTCATTTTTTATTTAATTAGAATTCAAAAATTATTGCAATTTTTAATAATAAAAATCAATTATTTTTGTTAATACTGTTTATATTATATATTACAGATATAGATATATTACTTGATTGTAGAAATTTTAATCGATTATCTAAAATTATTCAATTAATATTAATTGAAATTATATTCTGTTTTCACTAGATTACTATTTTTTTATAATAATAATCTAAATCGGTTATAATAAGTTACAATTTTTTTTTAACTACTTTACTAAATTTATTGAGAATATAAACTATATTAGAAAGATAAACGTTTATATAATTAAATAATTATTACAAAATATGTTCTAATTAATTAGTTTAAATCGACTTATATCTCCCAATTTTTACCTAATATAAAGATCAAAAGGATATAAGAATATTAATATTATAATTATTTTATAAATAATCTTTTCAAGATTTAATTCTACAAATAAAAAAGAATATTTTCCGAATTTATAATATTAACTAGTATTAGAATAATTTTTTTTTTAAATATTTATTTAATTTCGATAAATTTTTTATTTGGATTATTGAAAACCAATTAAAAATTTTATTTAGTCTTATATTGGTTACTAAATTTAAAAATAACTAATCATATTATAATTATTTTGCTTAGAAATCTTGAAAAATAAATTATTAATAAAATATATTTTTAATAATATTTTTATTTTATTTTTTGTATTAAATATAATCCGAGGTCAATTATAAATATTTAGTAATTTTAATCAATAATAAATATTGTTATACTTTATTTAATTTAATATTTAACAACAAATCTGAATTAAATAAATAAAAAGAAAAATATAAATATTAAAACATATATATAAAAATTAATAATAAAATCTATTATTTTATAAATATCAATAATATTTAATATTTTTTGTATAATATTTTTAATTTCCTTTCCTCTTTTTTGCCTGCTATTTTTTTTCCTTTCCTCTCCATAAATAATAAATCAAATTCTTTTCCTCTTTTTTCCGTAGATTTTATTATTATTATTTTTATTATAAATATAATAAATAAATAAAATATTTTTGAATATATAAATTTAAATATAATTTTTATTAAAATTTAAATTATTTTGTATATTTTATTTTTTTTTATATTTTAGATTTCTATTAAATATTAAATATTCAATTTTTTTATTCCTATAATAATATTCCTAAGTTTTCCTGCTACGGGATTTTCCTATTTTTCTACCTCTTTTTACCTATAGTAAGTTATTCTATTTCTTTCTTTTTATTATTAAAAAGATCGGTTTCCTATTAATTTTTTTGTAACAAACAATAAAAAGAAAGAAAAATTAAAAATATTATTTCTATAATTATATTTCTTCGATAGTTTCCTTTTTTTTTCCCCTTTCGTTTTTAGCTACTTATTTCGAGATTAATAATATATAATTGCAAATTGATCGTAGATATCCTCGATTTTATTTAATAATAAATATTATTATATTTTACGAATTATTCGAAATTTTTTAATTTTCATAAAATTAATATTAATAATTAAATATCAAAAATAACTTTTTTAAAATTTCTTTAAATATATTAAAATTAAAAATAATATAATATATAATTTTGAATTTAAATTATTAACAATTTTAGAATATTTTTATTGATTAATCCCGAATTATTCAATATTTATTTTCATTAAAAAATATTAATAATACCGCAAAATCCTGCTACCCAAGGTTTCCGATCCCTGTCTTGGCTTTTGTTTCGAATACGAAAAGAATCGAATCAGCAAATGCTTTAGGGAATCGCCGCGAGCAGGGTCCTGTTGGGGCTGAAAGTCATGAAACAAAAGGTTCTTGGCAATGTCTCTCCTCAGCTTGAAATCGAAGGCCATAATAGTTCAGACAGGCTAAGCCTGGTTGCACGAAACATACTGCAAGACTTTGTGGCTGGTCATTTGCCCCAAAGACAGCCGCCCTCGGCATCTGCCGTGCAGCTCGACCGGAACCTTGACTGTGCATTGCTTGGCCGGCTCAAACAACTCCAAATGATCGAATTTGTGACTTGAGGTGTTTGTCAACAGGTTGTAGGTTTGTGTTGAATATTATGCGGACTGCTGCCAGGCCATCGAATGTGTCATTGTCCGACGTCAAGATAGAATATCGCCGAACAAGGTCGGAGCCACTTCTATTTGACAGCAGGACCAGTTAACGGAGAATCAGCCTGAACCTGGTCTTGGAGTAGAATTGAAGAAAAGGACTGAATCACCGGAGAAGATATTGTAGTAGATATTGAAATGATCGTTGACTTGGATACTATCAATACTTGGCTGCATGAGCTGAACTTTTGTTGTTCTGAAGGCCAATGAAGCTGAGACACTCCCCCGTGCCCCATCCTCATTTTTGTTGTCTTTTTAGTGGCCCAATAAGAATATCGCGCCTCTCGACTTCGAAGACGCCTACCTCGTCTGCTATTAGCTCTGTGCAAGTTACTCGCCCTATATTAATCTTAGTACTCACAGCTTAATTTTCAAGATCGACTCTCGGTTAAACTACAAGTTTTCATGCTTTCTGACTTCTGTCGTGTCGATTCAATTTCATTGCCTTCCACACGTCCCTACCACTATTCCTACAATGCTCTCGCTTCTCTCCCTCTCCCTCATTATTCTTAGTCTCACAACAGCTACTACGCTCAACTCTCTCTTGGAAGACAATGAATTGCGGCCTAGAACAAACACTAAAAACTGTCTCTGTGGTTCGTCATTCTACCAGCCTCCCAATCACCTACCCAACCACTCTTTGTTAATTTATCTACTATTTCTCTAGGAACATGGTGTTGCACTTCACTCAACCACCACTGCGGCTACGTGCAAATGGCTGGAGGATGGAGCTGCTTCCCCAACGACAAAAGCGCGACATCATTAATCTTAGGCCCGACGTCTATCGCAGCTCCCATCTCTTCCACCAGAACCCCTAGTTCAACTACCACACTTGCAAGTTCTCTGGTAAGAAATAAGTCCACTTCTCGTACTGCTCTTGATTGCGAAGCTAATAACGGAATATTAGTCAAAAATATCTTCTCAGGCTGTGGCCACTCCTCCTTCCTCTGAAATTACCACGATCACGACTGCACTCTCTACACTAGCAACCACCACATCCTCCCGTATAACTAATACGATATCGTCTCTGACCACCACATCTACTTCTCCAAATAGCAGCTCTCCCTCTCGCTTCAGCTTCTCCAGCCGGAAGTATTTCACTGTAGCTATAGCAACTAGTATTACAGTTTTCTTACTCTTTTCTTAGTATGCTGGAGCAGGTAATAATTCTAATTGGTATTTAGTGGAAGAAGAGGAAAGGTTATCAAAGAGTTATATTTTATGTTGTCCTTCTAGGAGCAGGGCAAGAGGTCTCTGGTCAATGTTTTAATGTAGGCTACAAGATATATAACACACTTGTATCAAGCAGTAATACAGTATTGTATTCTATTGCGCCGAGAATGGGACGAAGAACTAACTCTAATGTACAGCCACTTGTTGCGAGGCCTGCGCGAGCCTGCTTTAAGAAATCCATTCGGACTAAAGAACAGAGCAATGACTTCCTACTGTAGAGGCAGTAATGAACCACCTTCTGCAATTTATCAGCGAGCAGTCTTCGCGCCCACTGAGGACGAGCATTCAGTCCCCCACTCTTCCCCATATCGGATACAGTCTACGTTATTGCGGTAGATTGTCCTAAGGGACGAGGCTACGTCCTCAGGGCGGCTATAATAAAATCGAAGCGGTTCCGGGCGTAGGTCAGCGAGCTGGCTTTCGCGGTAGATGCAGCAGTATCCCATCAGCAAATGCAGGGACAGTAGATATCGAAGCTGAGAATCCTTTCTCATTATTAATTGCTCAGTCGATGATGAACTTCGTTGTTATATTGCATTATTGATACAAGAACCCGTTATATTATCATAATCTCTGCGATAACTTATGAAGCGTTATCACGTAGGTCGAGTAATAGCTACAAGTTTGGCAAATAATTACATAAGTGAAATTACGTCGTAATTACCCAAGTATTATAGCAGGTGCGTGCGGGGTCGTTTCGCTCTAACCAAAAATCGTTAGTCGCTTCGACTCGAGGTACATCAGGACCCCCACAAAGTATCGGATTAGTGGGATTCTCGGCTAATCCTAGGATTATGTCAGAATCCTAATGGATTTCCATCCTCGTTGGGATTGGTGCGATTAGTCGAGATTCTTAGGATTAACAATTTTTCTTCAAAATTTTAAGATTAATAAATATCCTATGCACCCAAATATCCATCTACACCAAATTTAAATACAAGAATACCAGACCCTATATAATCAATTTTCCATTATACAATTAATATTGAATATTAATATTTACTAAGTCCAAATTTCATTTTATTATATTAATATAATATACCAAATAATATTATATTAATATAATACGAATATATACATATATAAATTTTTAAAAAAAATTCGATGTAATTAAAAATATTTATATTAGCATAAATAATTATAATATGAAAGTTTAAGCGAGTCTATTATATGGTCCGTGCACCAATTAAAAAATTTAAAAAAAATTTAAAATTAAATTTTATTACTATTAATAAAAAGTTTCTATTTATAGAAATTAATTATTAAGACTAGCAAAAAAAATTCCTAATCGGGTCAAATTTTTAAAAAAATTAAGATTTTTAAATAAGAGTTGCTAATCCTGCTAATTTGGTCAGATTCTCGGCTAATCGCGGGAAACTCGCGAATCTACTAAGCCGATTTTTTCCGAAAAATGTGAAGGTGCTGATGTATTAATCCACGTAGTAATTTTACTTAAATTTCCACGCCATAATAATTATAAAGCTAATGACGATCTCTTATATAATAATAAAGTTTTAAAGTTCGGATAAGACTTTTTATAAATATTAGAATAATATAAACTCGGTAATAGTGTAGTAGCGGAAAATGGGGTGTGGCACGTAGTTCATAGACACGTGACCGCACGTATATAAAGTGTTTTCCTATAGCTAGATATTTGTTCTTTAATCAATTCTACACCAATTGAACTCCCTCTATTTATAGTTATATCTATACCCTTATAATAGTGACCTATATAAGGAAACAATCAGGGCTCTATTTTCTTACATTTCTAGTCTTACAAGTATCGAATTTACTATTATTGTCGTTGTTACTATCGCTGTTACTATATATTTATATAATTTTTTTTTTCTTTTATTTAAACTAGATTTAGAAAATTTTTATATTTTAGGTTCTATTTATACAATTAGAGGTTTTTATATCTATTCTTACGTTTAATTTTTTCGATTTGAATATAAATATTATTATTATATTTATATAATTTTTTTTTTCTCAAGCCAAATTTAAGGAAACTTATTATACCTTAAATCCTACTTATATAAATCTTATTACTCCCTATTTTTCCTATAATATTTATATCACGTAGGTTGAAGGGAAGGTAGACTCATGGATCCTAGAGGATGGGTTGAAAGTGAGGATATATTAAGGTCTAAAGAATCTAGCTAGGTGGGTAGCAGTCCTTATATACGAGGACTGCTCTTTA
>Ga0247778_1000673_pt1 | contig 32948 bp, 35 predicted proteins | sample UWRJL049202B5_FD_179939 | JGI IMG/M metagenome (GOLD analysis project Ga0247778, IMG submission 179939) | Plant litter microbial communities from Arlington Agricultural Research Station in Wisconsin, United States - UWRJ-L049-202B-5 | ecosystem: Environmental > Terrestrial > Plant litter >...
TTATTGAGAATGGGTTGACACCGCCGATCGCATGATAAACTCGCAGGGGATGCTCTGATATCTTGTCACTATGGATCGAGAGCAAAAATTCCACACTTATCCAGCAAACATGTTTAGACCTTCATCTCGGTGAGACCATGCTTCCAGACCGTGACGAATGGGGTGGTTCCATCTTCGCGGTAGTTCATGAGAACGACCCTACGTATATTAGCACAGGATGTATGGACTGATTATACTCGACTCACATTCCGTCAGGGTCCATTGATTCGCCAATGAAGAAATCGTAGTCCTTGAAACCGGCCACGATCTTCTTGGCATATGCCTGAGCACCCTTCTCAAAGGTGGTAATGGTCTCCTCATCAGCTCCCTTTTCCTTCAAAGCCTCCTTGACCTTCTTCATGTATGCTATAGCCAAAATTAGAACGTCTCCAGTCTTTCCATAGCATATGAACGTACTCTTGAGATGGCTGAGATATGACTTCTTGTCGAAGGAGGTTTGGGTGAGACGGAAAGAGTTGACGACGTTGTTGACCTGTTGGGCGCCATCTTCAACACCCTCGTCCGCTTCTTCGGCAGAGGCGTTGGCTCCAGTGTCTGTCGCGGGTATCAGCGGTGTGCGTCGAAGATTGAGTGGTTCGAGGTGTACATACTAACTTCGACGGCGCCAAGGGTGATCATGGCACAGTCGACCTCGTAGACAACTCCATCGACCTCCTTCAAATCGTAGGAGTCGGAGATGATCTCGTCACCGGAAAGGATATCCTGCAGTGCCCGGGAAGTCAGCCAACACTCGCCCACGATGCGTCTCGCTGGCCGGTCTCCGGGCTCCGGGCTCAAGGCTGGTAGGAGCGGGGTCGCAACCTGAATTTCGGAGAATTACTCACTTTGTAGATAATCATGATGACGGTATTCTGACGAAAGCTGGGTTGAGATTTCGGAGGGAGAAGATTGGGTATCACAGAGGGAGAGTAGATAGTCGAGATTCTCTAGTGGGCTGGACTTGGAGGGAAAAAAGAATGGGTGCGCTTTTGTGGAGGGGTCGCCCGAATCAGTCTAGCCGGAGAGGGGAAGGGATGAATGATGGATGATGGATGATGGATGCCTGAGGGATGGCCGCACGGAGAATTAAGGCAGCTCGGGTCCGGGTGTACTTTTTGCCACACTGCCCAGGGCAGGGCAGGTGCTCACCAGCCACATTACTCGAAGTGCAGTATTCCATTCAGTGGCCCCCACGTTGGCCCCCTGCTTCACATGTCACCGCGAGGTACCTAGGTATCCATAACCATAGCTTCTGCACAACACCCGTATCCAAGGCAAACAGATGAAAATATCGCAACTCGAACCATCGTCTGATGCTTTCCAATTTCCATTTTTCTTTGGCGAGTTCCGTAGAATTATTGTACCATATATCTATATCTATATCTCCTGATCGCGGGAGTGACGGATCGGTTATAAAAAAAAGTCAAGCGAGATTGATATACCAGTAGCCCAGGTCCAAGCCCGCCCGATTCTTACAGAGTGGCGTGCCTGAAAGTCTCCCTCTTACTCAAACCCACCACATTCATCACTCCCTTTTCGCTGCTTCTGCTTCTCTTCTCTTCTCTTCTCTCTTCGCTCTCAAGAGACTTACACTCCTTTATGCGCACACGATAACTCCTCCAGCATGGCCAATCTCACTGCTGCTGCCGTCAACGCGTCCAGCATGTCTGGTCTTCCGCCTTTGCCGTCATACACCCTCTCTCCGGTCCAGCCGCTCCTCTCCTTCATTCCCGACTTCTACCTCAGCCTATTACTGCCAATTCTCGCATACTGGGGCTTGTCTATGGTCTTCCACTACATCGATGTCCATGACTTGTGGCCGCAGTACCGATTACACACCCCCGCCGAGATCCTCAAACGGAACCACGTCTCGCGGTATGAAGTGGCCCGCGATGTCATCATACAACAAATAATACAGACAGTAGTTGGTGTAGTGCTGGGGCTTACAGAGCCAGAAGAATTTACGGGGAAAGAGGAGTATGATGTGGCGCGCTGGGCGACGAGGTTGCGAATTGCTCAAAGGGCTCTGCCGAAGCTCTTGGGCTTGCTAGGATTGAACGCTGCGGCGATCTCCAAGAATTTCTCTGGTTCTCATCCCATGATTGCTGGCGCGCTTGCGGGAGGAAAGTACCCGTTGACAATGGGACTGGATGTTGTGAGTGGAGCACCTGTTCCTGCGTTTGCGACCTGGGAAATGGGTGCTGCGAAGGCAATATATTGGTATATTGTACCAGCACTGCAGTTTGTATTGGCGATCATTGTTGTGGATACATGGCAGTACTTCCTTCACCGTGCCATGCACATGAATAAATGGCTCTACAGTAAGCTTGAAACTCCTTATTCCCCGAACCTGCTCTAATATACCCAAGCAACCTTCCACGCTCGCCACCACAGACTCTACGTCCCGTACGCCTATGGGGCTCTCTACAACCATCCCTTCGAAGGATTCCTCCTCGATACGCTTGGCGCAAGCATAGCCTACAAAATCGCCGGCATGACATCTCGCCAAGGCATGCTATTTTTCGTTGGGTCAGTACTGAAGACGGTAGACGACCACTGCGGCTACTCCCTTCCCTGGGACCCTCTCCAGCACATCACAAGCAATAATGCAGGCTATCACGATATCCATCACCAAAGCTGGGGCATTAAGACGAATTTCTCGCAGCCATTCTTCACCTTCTGGGACCGATTACTGGGCACGGTCTGGACGGGTGACACAACCGCGAAATACGAGCGCTCGAAGAAAGCAGCGCAGTTCAAGGTCGATGCGGAGAAAGTGGAATTGTGAATGAATGTGGTATAATGGAACAAAGAGGACGGACGGATTTGTATACTATGGATAGGGTGGCTGATTAGAGTGAAGATGCATGCCAGTTTTGCATTCTGCTACGGTGTTTATGGATGGCGGCTTGGATTGGATCATGGGTGGGATTGGCGTTCCGGTCTTGAAACGTTTACGATTATTGTACATTGTTGGAAGAGGGAGCCTCGGAAATTTGTGTTCCGGACAGTCAGAGAGGTGCAGGATACCTAATACTAATACACTATTTAATTTGTCTGATACAGGTTTAGGAGTGTTTGAAGTCTCGTGTTGTTTTGATATGGCCTTTGTGTGTTCACATACCTAATTATGACCCCTTGTGGTACGGTCGTGGAACGAGGGACTGTACTTTCTTTCACGGAGAAAGTAGCGATTCGAAAAATGGTAGCGAATGCATGTCGACATGAGGGACCTTCTCTAGGATCTAAGCCACCTGTGCTGAAGAAATGAGAAGATTCGGTGAGTTTGGTGATAGACTACGCGAGGTTTTGTATTGAACTTGATTGGGAGCGTTAAGGGCTTACTGTACCAACGCATTCTTCTCCCCCTTTATTTTGGCTGGGATCAACACGCCACGTCTTCCTTCAAAAGCGAACGGAAATAAAGCAGTGCCATATGTCCAGCACCGAAGGCTTGACATGCGAAGGCTTACAAGGAACTTCGCTGTGACAAGAAGCTTTCAGAACGTTAAGCTAAGAAAGCCAAAAACGGGGGGAGATTCTGAAATTGTTAGCCGAGGGCGCCGTCGCCTGGTGGTAGAAGGTTGTTTATACTAGTGGCAAAAGGAGGTATTGATTCCAAGACTTCAAAGGGGTGACTCTTCTTAACTAGACGGGCACTAGCTAGCGGCGAACAACTTGCATATGAGGATCCGAGTTGGGCATCAATTTTTTTTAGATATTAGGGGGTGGGAGTGTCTTTAAAGACGAAAATATGGTTTGAGCTGGCCTTTCGGCCTCTTTAAACATCCCGCCCCTAAGTTTCGGAATGACCGGCTTGTGGACTAGCCCGGATGTCGTAGACTATGCGAGGGGACTTCGAGGTGACCAAAGAGACACCAAGGGGCTTGTGGTTGTTTACCCTCTCTTGACGTCACTACTGGCTCGAATCTCGTTTTCAATCCTCGCTGTTTGGGAACTGTAGAGGATGCTCTCTATAGAGAAGAGTTTTTTGCCTGCCCCTGAGAATACTCCTCGGTGTTCCGGGGTAACGAAAACACCGCATTGCAAAGTATCCGACAGGAAACAATGCGTCGAGAAAATGGACTACAGTGGTGCATATGGTCTTTGCGATCTATGCTACCCAAGTTCTCTCGAGACGGCTGCCGTTGCGAAGTAAAGATGGACGTAATGGCATCGTTGGGCTTCCAGATCATTATGTTGCATTTGGGATGAAAAGATTACCGTGCTACACAGTCCAACTCAAAAAATCTGTCCCAAATGGTACCACCTAACGAAAAAAGCCTCTCTCAACCTCTACAAGCTCTATGATACTTCGCTGTGGGGGAGTGAAAATGAGCAAAGGAGCCCAAAGTAAACAAACATAGTTGAAGCAGCAAAAACACTGTTAATGTTCCAGATTGCCTTTCGACTGTGTATAAAGTTTGGAGACGCAGGAGTTGATTCATTATTCGGAAAGAAGAAAATGATGATTTTTTGAGCAGAAAGAATAAGCGGCCGTTCCAAACTCAAGCGTAAGTTTCCTCGCCTTGCAAAGTGTATTTCTAGCTGCATGATGCAAGAGTTACATAGTGTCAGGATTGGAAGTAGCAGCTTCCTGGTAAGAATTCAAGGGTCCGAGAACAATATAGAGCAAGTCGATAGGAATTTCAATAGTAATGCTTCGCGAGAGTTCTCTCGATTTCTTGTGCCAGATCTTGAACCTTTCGGAGAACCGGTCTCCTCGCAGGCCGGGGTAGCTAAGCTTTCAGTATGACAACTTAATTTTGGAAATACGGCCATGGCAAGATGATCCAGGCTTATAAGGAGTTCACGAGGGAAACAAAACAAGTTGAAACAAAACACAATGAACGGCGCAAGTGATTCTGACGGGCCGGGGAAGACAGAGATAGAAGTTTGTTGGCGGATGCAGGGCCAGTCGGTGGCCTACAAGCCTACAACCAAAATTGGATGGATGATCTTGGGGGTTTCAAATGAAAAGGCTCAACGTTCCACGAAGCACCGGGCAGGCTGACTTTTGAATCAAAGCCCATCTCCAGGCAAGTTAAGGCGCATGTGTTTCTATAACGTATTCCTGGTTCCTTTGCTGGCGTCGACGCGCCGTTGGACCAGACGTTGCGGTGGTGGGAGCGGCGAGATGGAGTTCATTTTGGATGTGTGTCTGAGTGGACCTTTGTCTCCGTTCATTTCATGCAAAGTGCGCTTACAGTAGTATGGCATGCATGGCGGCATGGCAGGTCTCTCAGCCAATCAGTGGGGGGCGTTTCAGATGAAATTGGAAGCTGATTTGCTACCCAAGATCGACGTGGATGTCGATACTCGAGTATCTTCGTACAGCGGAGATCTATCGATAGGTCGGCACAAGAGAGGCGACACCGACGCCAGGACGCCATGTTTGATTGAGACGGCCGAGTCTATTATCATATTGTCCAATCAGCAGCGCCTAGGGGAGCCACGATTTGGGATTTGGAGTCGTTCATCGCCAAATTCAGGGGTCGCAGCTAGCGAGCCATCTAGTGCTGTCACCTGCGAGACTAGGTATACGGAGGTAGGTATATTATCATGATAAATCTGGATTTCTTGATTTCAGCCGTCCATCGTCCATCGTTTTCTAGACTCCGCGCACAGTCGTACTCGAGTAGAATCATCGTAGATGTAAACATGGAAATACTGCAACGGCAATTGCCTTGCAGTGCATTAATCGTTCAGCGCTGCCAGAGGGAAATCAAACAAAGTTGTAAACAGCCCCCCAAGCAGCTGGTAGCCATCCTTGTTGGCGGGTCAGCAATGCCTAACTCTGTGCTCCCAAAATGGCTCCCAAATGTCCTGCAAATCTGCAGGGACTCGCCGATTTGGACCATTGCGGATAAGGTTCTTATGCCCCAGCCCCCAAGTGCGCCAGACAATGGCAGACAATGGCAGACAATGGCAGACATCCTGGCACCTGGCACCTGGCACCTGGCATCCAGGGACTGGGCATGTGTTGCAACTTGCGCCCGGTCAACTTCTCGCAAGAAAGACTGAGAGCCTGAAAGACTGAAAGACACGGTGACCCACCGCGGGAAGCTCCACCAATAAAGCCGTCATCCTCTTGGCTACAATTCCTGGAATATGTGAAGCTATGTTTTGGATCGTTGCTGCACCGCTACTGTATCGCTTCATCGCTTCAGCTGAGGCCCATCTCGCCATCATTCTCAGAATCTCACCGCGTCCAATCCCAAGCAATCCTGCGCCCCCGTCCGCCTCTTCCTACTCAATGCGGAAGGATGCCAGCGGGCAGCACATGTACAGTACGGTAAGAGTGAGTGAAAAGCAAATGCAGCATGTACGAAGTAACTGTACGAAGTAACTGTACTCAGTCTGGATCTACCCAACAGCACCTACGTAGAAGTATTGCCTCGATGATTAAAGTTCATCGGGCCAGCCAGCAGTGCAGCCGCGACTATGGCATCTGAGACCACGGCAGGCATTGTTCAGCGTTCCAAAACTCCCATCATACTTCATAGTTGTCGTAGTAGAAGTATCTGCGGATTCCCTTCTCAATAACCCCTTGATCCTATCCGCACTGTTCGTTCTACTGGCCCCATCTGCGCTACTAAAGTATAACTGCAGCAGTCTCAAGGGCAAGGAGCAAGGAGCAAGGTTGACATCACCCGGCATCGGCATCATTCACAATCACATCGCAGCCAAACACCATCATCATCGCCACGGGCAATTTCCAGATTCCAATTTCACTAGCAGACCAATTCAGTCCACTGAATCCACTGCTTTGCTTCATCTGGTCTTTTAATAAGTTTCTAAGCTCATGCTTGTGCACTCTCAGACCTCCAAAGATCCAGATCCAGATCCAGATTCGTCTCGCGGCCATTAGATTTTTGGAGTTGCATTTCCTGCTCCATTCACTCGCCTGCCCCTCCATCATAAAGATCAGCCTTCCACCCTCGTGGATCAATACCAAGGAACCTTGCCCCTTGACAGCGACGTCAGGTACAAAACTCCCCAGCAATGCCGCACGAATCTTCCTTATAAGCCGCAAGTATCAGACACCGCCTTGTTCCAGGAACCCGCCGCATGGGGGAAAAAAAAACATTTACGCGCCCAATCCTCAAGAACCGTCGTCTCGTCTCGTCGTCGCCTTTCGAACCAGCATCGCGGCGCTTGCAAGTCCCAAGCCACAACCCTACTGGCCACTGGAACATCACTGCAATTCCACGAGATCTTCGAGAGGCCGCTTCTAAAAACACCTCAAACACGCGGTAATCTCAAACTTACCTGAGGAAGCAACCCATATTGGAGAACACGCCCTCATTCGACCAAGCCACTTCCTCGAGAGCCTCGTCTTACTACTAGGTCCCACATATGGGCCATTGGTACAGAGGTACAAGAATCCTATCTCACCCAGCTTATAAGCCAACGCCGCCGCAGCCTTCCGTCTCCAGCACAATTAATACTTAATAATTGTCTCGGGCCGGCCCTGAGCTTTAATACTTCGACAGAATGGACACAGCTCTCATAACTTTCATGATGTACGTCGAGACTTTTCTTTACTCCTCCCCAATCCCATGATTTTCCCCACAGTTCGTCCACTGCAGAAAGCTAGCAAGCTTCATGGCCGTTTTATGGCGAATTAAATTGCTTCGTCCAGTCGATCAATTGATGAAGTGGCTCGTCAATTGGAAGCTGAGCTCGTTGAAGCTTACTCCTCTGAACCTCGAAGCAACAAAATTATTAGACCGAAGGGGCCGCACAGGCAGTGGAAATTTTCCGTCTGTGATTCTTCTTCGCGTTGCGCATCCGGGGTGTGGCATCAATTCGCAGAGACTTTTGAGTTGTTGAGTTCCGGCTTGAGTACTCGCGCTGTCACACCGGAACTTCTTCACTCTCCGCGTCGCAGGAAACCTTTCTTCGTCATCTCCAGCCAGATTGTCAGGGAGAAGCCTCCCATATATCAAGACTTTTTATGATCAAGTCGATCACTGCCCATCCATCCGAACTTTAAAGTGAAGGGGGCGGAAAAATGTTTTAAGTTTATCTGCCACCGGCTGTCAATATAAGAGCGACATAACCCCACCCACCTTGTTTCATCCCGCTTACGACATTACAGCCAAACTACCCCATCCACACAATCGGTTCATCTAATCGGATCCTGGGACAATTTCACCAAACATTATCCGATGGAACGAGATATCAGACGCTCGCGTGGTCAATGGCGAGGTTGTTACGCATTTACAGATATCATCTGCGATGGGGATGGCGGCAATAGTCCCAAACGGACTGGTGGTTTGAAGATGGGGTCCACCTATTACTACTACGTACGTTTTCTATATTCGAAACCAGGGCAAGTAAGCAATGAGGCTCACATCTGTCTATATAGTATGAACTCGACGACGGTACTGAACACTACGACCCATCACTTCCATCAACAACCAATTGCCCCTACCTTCCAGGCCAGCCCGTTAACTTGCTCTCTGTACCTGTTGAAATACAGCCACTTCGCTATCGTAGCGCTTCAATGAGCTCAATGGCGAACGGCGATGTTAAGACAATGAACCCAGCCGATAAATTCATGGCACCACGCCAACCACCCCCAACCCCTACCACTACTGCATTGCCTCGACTCAATACTTCACCGTCGTTCGCGAAAAGGAGGCCGGCCCGTTCCGTCTCACCGAACAAATCCGAAAGGTCTCCATGGTCTCCTAAGACCTTTTTCGGACTCCGATCACCCGCAGTATCATCGTTCCCGGACAACGACAAACGGGGCCGGTCAGTATCGCTAAGTAAGACAACAGAAGGAAACGCCGCCACCGGCAATTCGTCCGTCACTCTCAGATCCGGTGATCTAAGAAAGGTCAAGTCTGTGCCTCATACCCGCGATGCCTCCCCGCAATCGTTGAAGAGGTCACATTCTCGCGAGCCCTCTCCATTGAGGCAATTAGTTGCTCGTGAAAGCAATACTCACAACACGACGACGTTCCTCATTCCGGATGAGATCGCAGAAGAAGCTGAGGATGACGATAACTTTGCCAGCCAGTTGAATCGCATCTCACTGAACGAGCGAGGTATCCTCACTCAATTATCACCCCCACCTCCACGCCTGCGCTCACAATCCCCGCGTGTACGCAGTCCGACCAACACCTCCAAGCCTCTTCCATTACTGCCGGAAGAGAATCTTATGCCTTCCCCACTTCGTCTCCGAGCAGCCATCTCAACTGCAGAATTCCCCAGATCTCATTTCTCCACCTCAACTATCTCCACAACCATCAGCTCGCCGACTGACAGCCATTTCAATTTCAGCGAGACACTTTCTTTCTCCGACTCTTACGATGAGGATGATTTTCCGGCGGATGTTGGTAGTGGAGATGAATTCACTTGCAGCCCAGTGCTTGACGAAACCCCAGTCGGTGGTTTCAGCGGCTACAGCTTACCTGATGATCAATTCGCTTCTGAACGCACTCTCAGAAAGGAGGCTTCGATGTCGCAGCTGAACAAGTCCGCGACTCGAACCACCTTCGGAGGTGCTGCATTCTCGACTCCTGTACCTGATGCCGGAAACATGAGTGGGTTGGAAGAGTTTATGAATGATATGGGATACCTCGGAGACGTCATTGTCGGAGGAAAATGATTGGGGTAACATTACGACTTATGTTTGGCGATGCAGCGCATCCATTACCATTTTTGGCACCATTTCCTTTGTTAAGATTAAAAAATACGGTCGGTGTATGGCTTGACTTGGCTTGATATTTAGCATGGAGTTCGGCATAACAGTACCCAGGTATGGGTGGCACATCATGGATCAGATACCCTAGGGCAGGTTGACTGGATTCGCAGTCACAAACGATTATGTTCTCTTTGTACAGCCATGAGAAACGAGGTACCTTCCCAAATAGATTTGAGGATGTAGAGATTTTCAAAGAAAGCAATATTTGTTACCTCTTCGGATTCCAATTTGTGATTTCAATGTCTCACATAATTTGAGCCGAATCAAATGACCCAGTGGTCCAGCAACGTGAAAAATATATCATCATTCCAGGTGGTTTTTTTTGGTATTCTCACCACAGATTCTTCTTAGCTTAGAGTCTCGAACGTGCGAGGTGTTTTGTTGACTAGGAGTCTACAAGTTTCTACACGCGGCAGTCATACACTTTCCTTTCCATCTCGATGCCTCATTGTTTCTTTTTTCTTAAATGCGTGTTTTTTTCCTTTCCTCCCTAAGTGTAATAAAATTATGTAACGCATCATTTCTGCTTCCGACTGATCGCTGCCAAGATGTATTGAGACTGTGATGGATGTTGATGCGCTATATAGCCTACACCTACCCTGGAGCTCTTGTGAATGGCGCTGAGGAATTAAAATCCTACACAGTAGACCCGCTCTATTTCAGGGGAGGATCGCTAAAGGAGACGGTTTGATAGGCAATAGAGCCCTGGAAATTCAGGGGCTTTTAATAATCCCTATTCAAATCCTTGCCGTACTAATATCAGCCGCTCGTCTTCAGGAAACCTTAATTACAGTCATGTTCTGTCCTTTGCGCCAACCCCGCTTTCACTCAACTCAACCTTCACGGGGATTGGTGCGCATCGAGTACAACCCCACATCCCCAGCTTAAAGTCGGAGATCTCATATTCAACTGGCATGGCCACGGCTTCGGAAGTTGTAAAGCATCAATTGCAACCTGTTCGATGACCTTCGCTATGAAATGCTCCCATGGGTGAGTTTTCGGCGGCTTCGGAGAGAGGTAAATTACTAAAGACTCGCAGAGGACAACGCACCCACTAATCGGAATGGAGCGCGGAGTGTACGCTTCCGCTGCTTGGAATGCCAGCAGAGTTTCGGTCGAGTAGAGCATTTGACCCGACATTCACGGAGTCATATGAAAGAGCGCCTCCTCAAGTGTATCTACTGCCGAAAGGGTTTCTATAGGATGTAGGTACACATCATCATGGACAAAACGCATTGTTGATGCCTCCCTTTTAGCGATGCTCTGAGACGGCATGAGCAAATTCATAAAGAGCCAAAACGCAGCGTTCTTGGTAAGGGAGCGAGGGCTTGTATTGCCTGCGCCGCCGCCAGAAGGAAATGTACTGGCGGGACGCCATGCTCTGGTTGTGGGAAACGGTCTCTTGACTGTAGCTATCCTAACGCGAGACGATGTACAAGAAGTGTCTCGAGGCCAGAGTTCGAACACGAGGATGCATCATTACCTTCCGTTGAGCAAGACACATCAAGCCATCAGAACTCCTCGATATCTTGCTCGACATCTGTTTTGCCGAGAGAGCGTATTCACGGGCAAACTCGTGCTACCTTTGCTGGAAACAATGAAGAAGGACAATATTCCATCTCTTCGATGCCGAATGAACCGGCAGACGGCTTTCAGGGGCAAGCCTCGATTCCCTCAATTCCAAATGGGGCTTCGATGGTGGGTTTCGAGCGAAGTTCGATTCAGCTTCAGCCAACGAGTCCGTTACTGGAAATACAGAGTGGACATAATTTAGCTGAACCATGGTATGAAGGTACCAGCTCATCCTTGAACTGGCTACCATATAATTGGAGTCCAGACTTCCAGGTTGGCGTTGGAAATACCTTTGGCTCCCCAGATATTATTCAATCACCGGAATCCGGCCGAGGCCATTTAAGTAGCTCCTCAGACTTCGAAGGGACGGATCGTTCCGTCTTCACCCAGTATCAAACGCCTCCTGAGCCTCATCGCCATACCAACCAGGTACTGATGAGTTCTGAGATCAATGGTGATCACGGATCATCAAGCCCAGGCTCACATAGTAACCAAAATGCTGGGCACTACTACATAGACGGCGACGGGGCTAGACTTCCTCGGGTACGAAAAGTACTGTACCGAATAGCAGAGCCGGCGAGCCCTCTCAGAGATGAGACGAGACATTTTAGTTCGCCATTCTCGTTTCCAAATCTGGAGGAATCCTTACACATTAACAATAGCTATGATACTAATTTACTCTCTCTGGCTATCTACGAGGAGATATTGAAAGTTTTCAAATTCTCATGCGTTACATCTATGCATTATTCGCGGTTTTCTGCCCCGACTTTTCCGTCATTGTCAACATTCAGCTTATTCATGCATTTGTTCAACCAGAACTTTCGGTCTATTCTACCATTCATACATCCAGCTACATTCAATCCAACAAGATCCCACTGGCTTTTGATCTTAGCTTTGGCCGCCGCTGGGAGTCATTTTGTTGGTAATGAAGAGTCAAGACTTTACTCGCTACCCATGCATGAGTTCCTGCGCCGTGCAATACAGGTAGTGGTGCGAATCCTATCTCTCATTTCGACATCTCATCCGCTAACATAACGCAGGGTGAAGGTGGCGAGGTGCAGAAGCCGGATGCATTCATTCTTGCTCAGATAAAGCTGCTGAACTGCGTTGGAATGATATATTCTGGCGATGAGTACTTGATGACGGCAGCGAAAAGCTATCATGGCGATTTAGCTGCGTTCTGTGGTGCCCAGTGGAACGAGTTCGAATCGGGGCAAGATGATATGCCTCGGAATCCGGAAGAAACCCTAGCACACAAATGGGCGGCCTGGTGTGAAGCAGAGAGCCGTAGAAGGACTGGGTACTGTATCTGGGTACGTTCCAAACCGAGTTCCCTTCTTCTTGTTCCTCGGCAGTACTATCGTCTCGATTTTCCGAGCTGCCTTCCCCTTCTTCCGTATCTTAAAAGTCCCACACCAACTGAGACTATTAATGCTTCTGGGGCACATGTCGATCCTACCTAGGTAGCAAGCTACTGATGCTTTGGCATAGTTACTAGATTGCATGTTTGCATTTCATTTCCAGATGCGCCCCCTGCTTTCGCTAGAGGACGCGAAAGTCCCTATTCCTTGCCAAGAAGTATTATGGGAGGCAGACTCTGCTCTCGACTGGCAACAGCTCTACAGCTGCTCTACGCGTAACTATGGACCACACTCCTAACTAAGTATTGATCCTAATTGTCCATCAGCAAGCCCGTCACTTCATTCAGCGATTCAGCTAGCCTATCTTGAAAAGCGTATACAATCATCCACGGGCGAGTTCAGCCGTATCTTATGCATCCATGCGCTCTTTCGCAGGACTTGGGAAGTTGAGAGCTATCTTACACAGCCTCTTACATTATGGGACCCTACAGCAGAGAGGCAGGATGTCGGTGCAATCCAAAAATTGATGCCTGTGTGGCTCCCCGACGTACCCACATATTCGAAATGGCGAAATTCTGCCTGCGATTGCCTAGATATTCTCCACTGGCACGCCAATAGTGTCATAGGAGCAGCTTCTGGCATGGAACATCCCACAATCCTGCACCTTCACCTCGCACGAGTCATCCTTCTCACCCCATTTCGAAAGATTGTTCAACTAGCAGAGCTGATGGCTTATGAGCGCCCTAGCGGGAATGATGCCAAAGCCGCAAGCCTCACGAAAGACATTCAACGCTGGGCAATTGAGGACCAGTACAAAGCCCGTCTCGCCACGATACACGCAGGTGCACTGTTCTGGCACGTTCGCCGCTATTCCGTTGATGCTTTCTACGAGCCCTCTTCTGTCTTTCTCGCCACGCTTGCGTTATGGGCCTATGGACGGTTTGCCACGCACACTACTGGAAGCAATAACCAAACTAATACTAACCCTGAGGAGCCTTCTCGTGACCCGGATGAAGACGGCGCTGACTCACTTTTCCCGACATCGATGCAGCTGGATCGCCCGGCGGATGACGAATTGGTCCAGTTGTTTGTGAAAAGAGGGGTAACGATGAAAGCAAACATTATGGGAGTTGGGAATCTCTGTAGTCGGAATGGGCATGTGAGAGTTTTGGCGGAGGGGAGAAATCTGTTGTTGAGTCTGCGGAAATGGGGAGATGCGAGGCTGCTGATCGGAAAATTGGATGCTCTGCTCGAAGCGTGTCAAGTTGAAAAGCAGAACCAGAGGAACTGAGCGTGTCTGAATCAGACCAAGTATTAGCGAAATCAATATCGCTTCAAGTACTCTGGGACTCGATTGGCTCTTAGTTCTCTGACCTTTTGGGCTTGTATTACACTGAGCGAGACCTGGCTTGCCTTGACAAAAGAGCACCGACTACTGTCCAGTTTTAATGTCTCACTTGGTGTGGAACATTCAAATTGATTGCCGTGTTTTATTCACCATGAGACTAGATAAGAAATCACAAAGAACGGGCTACTAGGTCAACAGAGGGCTCCATAGGGCAATCGAGCCTTGTGGGTCTTTTGCTTTGAGTGTGGGTACTGTGCCTCTCTCACCTAGTCTGTGATACAACTCCGAACTCAGACGAAGATCTAGGTGGAATGAAACTCGGATGGCTTTCAATATCTAGGATCTTCTGCTGTATGCCTGGCGGCTTCCGCAGTAAATATTTCACCGCTTGCCTGTAAGACAATCACTCCTTGGTATGTTCCTCAACGTGGGCGGTTGTATGGGCCTTCTCGCCATCAGGATAGCCTCCGCTGTAAGTCATAGCCTCGATCTTGTCTGCAGACGTTTTCTTCTCTCCTTCGTCAACTGCGTCGAGCTCCCCAAACAGTTTATCCATACGCTCTAGTGAGATACCCTTCGTTTCTGGCAATATAAAAATTACGGATACCTATTCTGCTGTTAGTTGTAATCACCGAGGTCAATCTCAACTGGGAAATTTACCAATGCGACGACATTCAAGCCAAAGAGCAACCAGTAAGACTTCGCGCCAACTTCCTGATTAAATTTTGGCCATGGCTGCGTCAACGCCAGCAGACAGACGGTTTGGCCTAATAGGGAGAGACCGAATCCTTTGTCTCGCACCTCCTGGGGAAATATCTCAGACGCAATGGCTGGAGTGACAGGTCCATTTGACCAACAGTATGTCAACCCTACAATGAAAAGCATTGCTACTTCTACCACGGCCGCGGCTTTGTTCGTATTGGCTGGGTAGGTTGTAGTCAAGGATGACAAGATGAGCAATGCAAGACTTTGAATCGAAAACCCCGCGATGAGAAGAGACTTCCGGCCGAATTTGTCTACTGTGAAGGTGTTCACCAACACAATTAGCAACTGAAGAGCAGCTTGGATACCGTTGATTGCTAGTGCTTGATGGCCAGCATTCCAGCCTAGGGATTCGTAAATCAACGCCGCATACATTGTCAGCGCAGCAATGCCACCAAATTGCTGAAGAGCCATGGCATAGACTCCGTAAGCTAGACGCTTTCGCATGCCAGCACTAGATAGTAATCCGATGTATCCGGTCTTGAATTTCTTACGGTATTCATGGGATGCAACAAGCTCGTGGAACTCGAGGCGGACATGTTCATCATCCTGCGCACCAGAACGGAGTTTGGCCAATGCTTTGAGGCAGAGCTCGGGACTGTCTGGGTATCTCTCCAACAGCCAGCGGGGCGATTCTAGATACCAGAAGGACAAGATAACGAAAGCCAAGCCGATGGGGATTTGAATCAAGTTGGACACTCTCCAGGCGATGTTGTATGGAGCTTGGTGATAACTCATTCCATATCCGGCCCAGAAAGCAATCAATGTTCCGAGTTGATATCCGAATTGAGATACGGTACCGACGAAAGAGCCCCGCAGGCTTCGAGGGGCGCATTCAGCGACGTAAAGATTCGTGGCAATGTATACACATCCAAAGCCAAGACCTGTGATGAGACGGCCTACGATCAAAACCGCGTAGGTATTTGGAACAACTTGGATGACCCTGCCACAGGTTAGAATTCATTCGTAAATTACGCTAAGAGCTTCTACTTACACACCAATAATCATCACAGTAATGGAAATACGAAGAGCCCATAACCTTCCTACGAGAGAAGCCAGAGTTCCACCAACAAAGAGCTGTGCGAGACCTGGCGGTATGATTTAGCAGCATTTCGGAATAAAGACTCAAGTGATGTAGGAGATTCACCTGTCGAAGCCCACGGAATTGTGGCTATAACCTGCCCAACTGTCAGTTACCTATAATCCGCAATCCTTAGTAAAAAGCACATACCCCGCTTCTAGTAGCATCAACAGCGTAATATTCTTTAAACTGCTTATCAGCTAGTATAACTGTCTATTAAAAAATAAGCACTGGAATCCCATGGGAAGGTTGTGAGAGCAGATGAGCAGAGCTCCTGAAGAAGTCTCCATAAAGCTAAAACATGGATGGAGACGAGACAACACTTTACGTACCATGATACCCGCATCGTAACCATTGAAGCAGGTAGAGAATACCATGCCATATAGCATGAGAGCTGCATAGCGATCATTGGGAGGGATAAACTTGTGTAGAAGTCCCATGGTCGTGGATCGATTCCGGTCACGAAGTTGGAACAAAAAGAATCCGGCTTGGACTTAGAAAGGCGATGCCGATATTTTCCATGGCGCTGATCATATCATATACTCTGGAGAACCCGCATAGATAGAACCAGGACCAGGAGAGTTTGTGGGGGTCGGGCTCCGGTGGAGGAACTATTTGCGGGGTGGACAAAATGCAGTACCCGGCCCGGTGGGGGATTTTCCCGGAGGGTGACAGCCATTGATCTACAGGTCCAGAATAATTCCGAATAATTTTGTGCCACTGGTGCCAGTTTTGGAAAAACTCAGCACTCTGAATATTCGAGAATTTTATGTTTGTTTTTGTACCATTATAGCTTCAAATCGAAGTCATGGCATATCCCCAGACGACATTTTGTAATACGACGCTTTCTCTGCCGAGTTTCATTAGCAGAAGGAGAGATGTGGTATACTCGAACACGCTACTGTATCAATTGAACGTCTTGAAGTCAACAGGTCGTTATGACGCCTTCAAACTTGCGTGGCACCCATCATACAACGATAAACCCGATGTATGGCCTGTTCCAAATCACCTTTTCTGGGACTCGGTACGTCAATTTCCCACAACAACGAACACAATCGCCTGCCTGTCCAGCTTAGAGGATGAGAAGGTTAAATAAGTAATACTGACAAAAGCATATTGGCGTGTAGGATGTCGCAAAATGGATTGAGGGAGCGTGTTATTTTCTTCAGCAAAAACAAAACACCGAAATTGACAGTGCAGTGAAGGACCTTGTAGCTATGATCAGATCTGCACAGCAACCCGACGGATATTTGAATATTCATTTTACAGTGGTAGAACCGGAAAAGAGGTTTCAGAACCTGAGGGATCTCCACGAACTGTAATCGAAACACTCGTATCATTTAAAACATTGTCCACTGACTGTAATTTGAAGATACAATGCCGGACATCTGATCGAAGCTGCGCTAGCGCATCGCCAATGTTATGGGAACAATTTATTGATGGAACCTATCCTCAAATATATCGACTTGCTCTGCAAGATCTTTGGCCCAGAGCCAGAGCAGAAGCACGGTTATCCAGGACACCCGGAGATAGAACTGGCGTTGCTCAGAATGCATGAAACGACAAATGAGCCGAAGCATCTGGCTCTGGCAAAGTATTTCATAGATGAGAGGGGAAACCCAACCGGGCAAGGGGGTCGCCACTACTACGATGTCGAAGCAGAAGCTAGGGGAGACAGAGAACACGAACGACCTGTCTATTATCCTAAAAGCCGATCCTACTGGTAGGTCTCCAGTGCCGCAGAATGAACCTCTTTGACTTCTTTTCAGGTATCAGCAGGCACATGAACCAATTGTAGATCAACAAACGATCGAGGGGCATTCCGTGAGAGCCATGTATCTTCTCACGGCAGTGGCAGATTTGGTTCGGGTTGAAAGGAGATCGAATTTAAAACCGCAAACGAGAATGATAGCCTTGAATCGTCTCTGGGATAACATGACAAAGAAGAAGATGTACTTGACTGGGGGAATTGGCTCGCAGAAGCAGTGGGAAGGGTTCGGAATTAACTACTTCTTGCCATCGGGAACAGACGAAGGCGGATGTTATGCAGAGACCTGTGGTATGTAGCTCCTCGGAGCAGGGCGTTTTATTTATTCCGTTAGATGGATCCGCAAGATTCACTATCTACTTTCATCGTCTCACGGAGTGAGACATTTTAAGATAGACAGTGAATCTCGCGAATCATCAATGTTTTCCTAGGCCAGGTAATACTGACCGTTAGAAATTGCAGCCGCGATTGGCGTCATGATGCTCGCGGAAAGGCTTCTCCAGGTAAGTTCAAAGCCTATCAAGCGCACTTTATTATCTGACAACGCGTAGCTAGATCTCGACAACAAGTATGCGGACACGATGGAGCTGTGTTTTTACAACGCGGTAATGACCGGGATGGCTGCTAACGGAAGGCAATTCACCTATGTCAATCAGCTGGCATCCACTGATTCTGATTTGTCAAAGAGAGCAGAGTGGTTCACCTGCGCATGTTGCCCTCCCAATGTGACAAGGCTGCTCGGATACATCGGCGGATATTTGTGGACTTCCCAAACAGGTGAAAGTGAGAGTTCTGTGGCTGTGAATGTTCACATGTACACGTCTGCCACATTATCAATACCGCTTGGCAAACAGGTGGTGGAAATTGAGCAGAAGTCCAACTGGCCATGGGAGGGGAACATCGAGTTTGCTATCCGCAATCTAGGGGAATTATCAGCAACTATGAAGCTGAGAATTCCAAGTTGGGCTACTACTTGGCAGGTAAGAATTCACTTGAAGTACTTTTGGAGTGTGCTGACATTTTCCAAGATCTCCCCAGATCTCTCTGATCCCCAGATTTGCAAGGGCTACGTGACGCTCACGCCAGCATGGCTAAAAGTCAATCCTGAGTTTCAACTGAACATTCCTCTGCCACCGAGGTTCATCTCGCCTCACCCATACACAAATCAGGACATCATAGCGCTTGCTCGAGGACCTCTTGTGTATTGTGTAGAAGACCTCGACAATAGCTGGGTCGATGATCACTTCAAGAGCCTTGTCCTTGACCCAGCTTGCCCTGTTAGTGAAAGGAGCATTTCTACGCCCGAGATAGGAGAGACGTATATCGGGTTAACAGCTCACAACGCTGCTTCCCGCATAGCTGCCACCGAAGATGTGGCTCCACATATGCCTCTTGGATCTACCACGCAGAAGAAACATCCTAGCATAGAGCAACTCCACTTCATTCCGTACGCTCTTCGAGATAACCGTGGAGGGAAAGGCCATATGCGAGTGGGAATTCGGAGGAAACGATAGCTGTCCATAAACTTACTTGAAGTCTAAAGGTTAGTCTAGAGACCACAGACAGCAAATCAATAGATCAATATAATCCATACCTGGATCATTCGAATGGTAGTGCTCCCTCATAATTTTGAATGCGAGCTCGAGGTGGCTGTGAGCGCCGGCCCCGATTGAACTCTGGCCCGCATTCCGGGACACCTGATGGTCTTTTACGTGACCACAAAAGAAGTGTCTGGACGTAATCGTAGGGTTTGAGAATAAAGGCACACCTTTCGCAGAGGTCGGACGAAGCTACAGTGGTTGTGGAATTGCAACATCACTGGGGAGGAAATTGCCGCTCTGCCCTGCTCCGGTGGGTGAGCGGTGCAGGGGTCCTCTCCCGGTGGGTTGGACATGCAACCTCTTGAACACATCTGTGGAACAACTTTTCTTTGCTCAATAAAAAACACCCTAAGCAAGTGCTCATATTCATGCGGGGAAATTCTGAGCTTTGATACTTTCCGGAGAATTCTGGGGTCATGGGGAAATGGCGCAAAGATCTACTACCCCATGAATGCGTCTCCTACTCGCGCAGCGTGGGATTGTCCGAATAGGAATATATAAAGGAGTTAGGTGACCTTGTTCATTCTTTTAGGTAAAAGTCAAATTGAGAGCTCAAGCCTGCCCTGCTTTTACTCTTCATTGTCATACGACCTTTCAACATGTACCGGATTCTCCCTCTTCTTTTCGTTGCGTCAGTACTTGGAAATCCATTATCAGAACGGGCTTCCGGAACATCTGTTGTGAACCTAGGGAATAATACTGGAACGCCAGGGCACCTTGCATCAGGCATCCTTTATGGCATCCCAGATACGCCGAATCAGATACCCGACCATTTCTATAAAGATATAGGATTCAACTATGCGAGAGCAGGCGGCGCCCAAGTTGGAGCTCCGGGAAGGGGTTGGATATGGGGATTGACAGAATACAAGGTATTTCTGTCATCTGGCTTGTCGAAGCATTCGCTCACAGCCTTCAGAATCGATTTGCTTCGGCTTTGTCAAATTATCGAACAGCACGAAAATACGGCGCCAACTTTATATTTCTGATCCATGATCTGTGGGGAGCCGACGGTGGTCAAAATTCTACTGCTCCCTATCCTGGCAATAATGGGAACTGTAAGTCATACTCTTGGTCACTTTTTAAGACGTCGAGTGAGCATAACCACATTTAAATCCTGACATATAGATAGGGGCGAGTTGGGATGACTACCTAACGCACTGGATCTCAGACATGAAGGCCAATGATGCCACAGAGGGTCTCTCGGTCGACATCTGGAATGAGCCCGACCTCACCATTTTCTGGAATGCCCCACAGGCACAGTATCTTCAAATGTGGGGTCGAACATATCATCGATTGAGGTGCGCGGACTCCCTGATTCCTGGTTCAGACAAGAGAACCCCAGAGAGCAGGAGGTGGTTAACATAATTTGCGACAGAAATGAACTTCCAGGTGTCAAATTGATTGGACCTGCTTTCGCTTCACAGCCTGCAGCCTCTAATAATTGTAGGTGCGATGATTTCTGAAGTGTTGAGTAGTATCTAAAGACTTCAGGGTGGACAAACTTCTTGAGCTTTGTAGCAGGCAATTCAAGCGTGCCAGATGAATGGGTTGTAAGCAAATTTCCAGAACATTTATTTCCCTTGTTAGCACACTTCGCGAGTTTCCATGTCTTTTGGGGTCGTCACTGAGCTTCCGACATATCCAATATATATCTCTCGCGCGCGAGTTGTCTAACTGTTACTTGATGAAGAAATGCTGACTCGAGGATTTGCAGTGGCACATGGTAGGTTTGCTGGTCTCCGGAGGCATTATTTTGAATCCTCAAGCCACCGCAAAAGAGCAATACGTTGACTCCCAGTTTCTGTAGGAAGGCGGAGGCGGTGATATGCAAAGTGCCTATGGGGCCCTAGTCAACCTTCTTCACACTTACGGACTTCCGAATCGCCCTTTAGATATCGACGAATACGCTACGTATAACGAGGAAGTTCCCGCTGGTTCAGCATGGTGGATCTCTCAACTCGAGAGAGTCAATGCCGTAGGGCTTCGTGGAAATTGGTTAAGCGGAGGCAAATTGCATGATTTCCTTGCTTCTATGGTTTCAAAACCTCACGCTGCAGATTCGGGATACAGTTCTACGGCTGGGGGATACTTCCCCAGCGGCGACTTCCAAGTCTACAAGTACTGTAGGTCATGCGCGGAACAGATGCAGATATCGCGGAGAGCATAGAGACTGACTTGCATCATAGACAATTTGAATATGACGGGGTACCGAGTTGGGACTTCTCCTTCCGCCGACCTCAAGATCGACACTTATGCTACAGTTGGTTCGGACATGGTCAGAATACTCACTGGAGTTCGCATTACGACAGGAACGTGGCAGATCACTATTAATGACCTCTCGGCCGTGGGCTTGCCTGAATCGGGAACATTGAACATTCATACCTGGGGCTTTCCCTCTACTGGAGGACATTTCGGTGAGGTGTACGCACCAAATGATCTAGGCGTGTATGGGCATCCCTACTCAGGAAATAGTGTTACATTCCCCGTCAACCAGAAGGACAGTTCGACTGCGTATGCCTTCGAATTTTCTCGAGGATGAAGAACAGATTCCACTTCAAGGATGATCCCACTTGAACTAATGAAGAGGTATGAAAATGTACTTAGGAAAGATTGTTATTCGTAAGAAATCTAAGCACTAGACAAATTTGTCCGCTCAAAAGCAAGCCTCCTTAAGACTAACTAATAAATCGGCATTGAGAAGATAATGCTACACATGAAAGCCGTGCTCACGTGAACGTCAAGGGTAGGTAATGCAACCTCTTTGAGCCTCGGCACATAACATTCGGGGTCCCAGCCCCAGCCTTCTAGAATTTCGCTTGGTTGGGCTGCAGGCGCAGGCTGTCGGGGAAGCCTCAAAGCAGCATAGTGAGCATGCAGGGACATTTGTTGGGACCGTTGGGAATCTGGGACCGTAGTGGACACTGGGACAATGGACAATGGACAATGGACAATGGACAATGGACAATGGACACCGCTCCGGAGAGCAATAAGGCACAAGAGGATGTTCTAGCTCGTGGGCTAGCATAACATAACAGACTTTGCCTGGAGAATGGGGAAGATGAAGGGAAGGGAAGAAGCCATGAAGGCGGAATGTTGTAACCCTCCCCTCCATCATCACCATCATTATTTCTCCACAGATTGATCTAATTACGGTAAGCTGCCCCGCTACTGCAAGGGGGGGGGGGGACTGGGGGGCTTTTGGCGATAGCGATGTCATTGCACGGAATCTCAACACTTTTTTTTTCTCGCTCGTCCACGGTCCACGGTCCACCTGCCCAAGCCCAAGCCAAAGTTGGCTTGGATCTTGGAACGCGATGATGGAGACAACCGTATTGTAAAGTTACGCGACAATATTAATATCAATACCCTCACATGCTGTCGCCGACTCGCCGCGTCGTGCGTGTACCTCGGTAGCTTCTTTCCCTGCTCTGACCCAACTCTATTACTCTCATAAAATCTTGGACAGTACACTTATTTAATAGAAGGCAGTACAAGTATAGTATCAGAGCTCCACTGCCACTGCCACTGCTACTGCCACTGCCACTGACTCTCGTCGAGTGCCCTTGGCAGAAGAAAAAAAGTCGTCAGCCCAACCAACATTAGAGACTACGCCTCTTCTTCGAAGAAATAATAATACAGCCCAGGCCGGTTTCGTCCGTCTGCCATTCACTTCAAGCAAGTCGCGTGGTCAGATTCCCTTTCTAGTCCATCAGGTCCTGCAACAAAATTTGTCGCCACAAATCTCGCAGTGCTTGTATCAAAAACCCCAGCACCACCGGCGGTCCATCCAGAATCTAAGATGCCTTTCCCGACGGTCCAATTGAGCCTCCCCTCGAAGTCTCTGTTCCAATTCCCGCCCAGCAATGAGCCCCGAACGCTCCCACCACCGCAGCCTGGTTCGACGTTGTCTGCCCCTCTGCTCTCGATACCCTCCGCGTTATACGTTGACAGCCTCGATGTCAGAGTCCCAGTCACAATTGCCTCCGTATACTTCGTGACAGTGTGGGCGCTGAATCGTTACAACCGCTCAGCAGGCAACAAACCCTGGCCGATCAGCAAAACGAAGATCTTCTTTTGGTTCGTGGTGGCACACAATGTGCTCTTGGCAGTATACTCGGGTTGGACTTTTGTTGGCATGTTGAATGCCCTCCGAACGAGTGTCGAGAAATGGTCTGGTCCAGCAGGATTGGCGGGGACAGTGGACAGTCTTTGTAAAATACATGGTGTCTCCGGCCTAGGGAATGCCGTTGCGTATAGCAGCACCGAATCGAGATGGGTTTCCCAATCGCCTTCGACCATTTTCCTCACGGGTGCAGGAGTACCAGATTCCACGGATGTGGGGAGGATATGGAACGAGGGTCTTGCGTTCTACGGCTGGTTCTTCTACCTGAGCAAATTTTATGAAGTTCTGGACACTATGATCATATTAGCAAAGGGGAAGAGAAGCTCCACGCTGCAGACCTATCATCATGCGGGTGCAATGATGTGCATGTGGGCTGGAATCCGTTACATGTCCCCTCCGATTTGGATGTTCGTATTTGTGAACTCTGGAATTCACACCCTGATGGTACAAGACTACCCCTCTATTTACCCCGCCACAAGCTTGCTAATGTTACATTCAACAGTATACTTACTACACCCTGACTGCATTTGGTGTTCCGATCCCAAATTCGTTGAAACGAAGTCTAACTACGATGCAAATCGTTCAATTTCTTGTTGGGGTATCATACGCAGCCATACACTCCTTTGTCTCTTACAGCATCCCGGTCCGAGTACCCGTCCTCGAAGAGGTTGTCTCCCTGGCGGCATCCGCCACCTCATCGGCTGCCGTAGCCGCCAACACAGCAGGCATCGCAGATCTTGCTAAGAAATATCTCTTCCGCGCTGTTGGTGGAGAAGGAGTTGCCGAGAATGTCAACGGTGCAAACGTCCCAGAAGTTTTCGAACACACACAGAAAGTAGGATCGGATGGTATCGCATATCGCACCGAGTACCAAACAATATCCTGTATCGATACGAGCGGGCAAACATTTGCTATTTGGCTGAATATCATTTATCTCGCCCCACTTACCGCCCTATTTGTACGGTTCTTCGTCAAGAGTTACGTTGGGCGTGCTGGTAAGAAGTCTGGTCTGCAGAATGGAGCTGCTGAAAAGGCAGGAATAGATGCAGTGAAGGGTGTGGGAAGAGAAATGAACGGCCACTTGTCGAATGGAAACGCGAAGGCCAATGGAAATGGGAAAGCAAATGGAAATGGAAAAGCTAATGGAAAATACTAGCTTGCCGGATCTCAAGCCGGGGCACTGCATCGAGTGACAGGGAAAATACAGAGGGGCATGGTCTGCATTGTGGGGCTTTGGCGTACATAGAAGCGTTTATTTTGCGCTGATGACTTGACGGTAGTTAGTAGATGATACCAAATTGAAGTATGATTACTCGCTGGTTTTGCCAATGTTGAGATCTTAAGTGACCTGCACTGCACAGAATAGGGCTGAGGCTGTGAGCCAATGGAAAGCACCATGGGAGTCAATTAAGCTTTTTTGCTCATTCTCATTCTTGTTGGACCTGGGTTGGCTACGAACTTTAACTCCAGTTGTAGAATTTCCAGGTCCTTTATTTGTCTACCGTAATCCATTATGAAGGAGCCTCTAACCCCGCCCCCCAAAATGGAGCACCGGCTCTGGTGTTCTGTGACCATGACAATGGTAATTACCTACACGCTATCAAGATTACCTTGATGCGAGTGGGAGATGATTGACGAGGGGCATCCTTATCGTGGCCGCAGCCTACGTCACGACCGACAGCGCCTTCGACCTTTTCTTTCCAGAGCTTCCTTTTCGAGGATGGCCGGATGCAGGCACTTTGGAAGCTTCCGAGCTTGGGTCACAGCTCCCCGCCGTGGGATTCAGGTGAGAAAATAATTTAAGCTGGTATAAACAGTCTTGTACGTCGTCCCTAGTTTACCTCCTCCTTTGCTTTCTTCACTTCCAAAAGTCCTCATTATGCGTCTCGCTCTGCTCCTCTCCCTCGTGCCCTGTTGGGCTTTAGCACAGTTCGTGCCCGCTCCAACGGACCTCATTAATGCTACCGGCTACGCAGGCATTCCCGTCCGTTACAAGGAAGTCCCGACGGGCATTTGTGAACTTGATCCGAGTGTGAAGAGCTACTCGGGTTACGCTTCAGTTGACATCGACCAGCATATATTCTTTTGGTTTTTTGAGGCGCGGGGGCAGGATCCTAAGACTGCTCCACTAACGGTAGGCCCTTTTTTTCTTCTTTCATTCGCATTCAGATAGCACTGTCCATCTGTGGCACATTTTGGTTGCCATTGAGCTGGGAGATCATATCGGGGAGCCGGCTGGGAGTCTTCGGCGGCCGGCCGGAAGGCCTTAGGAGATGGGAACCCCCAGTACCTGTAGACTTTGGCAACATTGCTTATACCTTATCTTTTCTTGGAGACCAATTCTTCTATATATCATCACTCACCCGAAGATCAGTACTGACGTCGAGAGTAGGTCTGGATAAATGGCGGCCCAGGATCATCTTCGATGATTGGCTTATTTCAGGAGAATGGTCCTTGCGGTGTCGATATTGACGGAAATGTCTATTCAAACCCGTATTCTTGGTCGAACGCCAGCAACATGCTCTGTGAGCACCCCTTCTTCCTTGTATTCTTTCAGCCGAGTCATCCAGATCCTACCCTGCAAATTTCTGAATTGAACCTCAGAGGATATTAGAATTTCAGGATTTGGTTTCTATCAAAACATAATTTTTATCTCCAGAGAAAGGGGGGAAGGTGGAAGAATTTTCCCATGATTGTCCTGTAGCTTCCTGCTTGTTGTGCCTGCTGATTTTGGACGTGGCCAACAAATAAGTACCCACCAGTCAAACTTGCTAACATTTGAATGTTTAGATATTGATCAGCCCACCCAGGTAGAATGCACCCTGGATCCTGACCGTGTGGAATAACTTTAACATCGGATAGGTTGGATTCTCCTACAGCATACCAGTCAACGGATATGTGGACTCTGCAACGTAAGTGAGCCATCTCATATTGCCTGTAGAAGGAATCCTCACACCCTCACAGTGGAAGCATCATCACTTTGCCGGGATCCGAATGCCCTGACTATGCAGGAGATTCATGCGGGACCTATAGTTATGGAAACTATTCCCTGACTGCAAATTCGACGGTCAATGCAGCACCGAGTTTCTGGAAGGCTCTGCAGGTCCGCTTAATTCTAATCCTATTAAAACTGAAAAAGCTGTACCTAATAATCCTGAATATAGGGATTCATGGGTGCATTTCCAGACTACTCTCGCCATGGATTCCACTTTGCATCCGAGTCTTATGGAGGGCATTATGGCCCGATTTTCAACGAATATATTGAAGAGCAGAACGCCAAGAACATATCCGGGGCTCATCAAATTTATCTGGAGTCTATTTTGATTGGGTATGCATCCTTTGACCTTCGCAGTTTTTCTTTTTGCTGATGATGTTCCAGGAACGGCTGGTACGATCCACTGATTCAATACCAAGCGTACTATAATTTCACGGTCTATCCAGGGAGTAAGTAACTCCGAGTCTTTGTTCATATGCTCCCCAATCCCCTTCGAGTTTTCTCATTCGCTCCGAACTACTCCATACGCTTACCGGCGAAAAAACAACACTCCTGAAGCCTTCTCGACTAGGATAAATACTAATCAGTCCTCAATGTTGCTAGATACGTATGATTACCGACCCTACAATGAAACCGTGGAGTCCTCGTTGTTCAATAGTCTATACGGCCAGGGCAACTGCGTGGACCAGGTCAAGGACTGCGCTGCTCGTGGCTTTGACTCTATTTGCGAGTCAGCAGATGCCTTCTGCGCAGCACTCGTAGAAAGTGTGCTAGATAACGTAGCACTTCGAGATGAATACGACGTTCGAGAACTGCAACCTGACCCTTTCCCGTACTCATTCTATGTTCAGTATCTAAATACGCCCAAGGTTCAAAAGGCCATAGGAGCTTACCAGAATTTTTCCGAGAGTTCGAACGCCGTTTATGGAGCATTTACAGCCACAGGGGATGACGATCGAGAAATTGGCACAACGAAAGCATTGAAAAAGTTGCTTGACCAGGGCATATATGTTTTGTTGTACGCTGGAGATGCTGATTACAAGTATATCACCTTGTTCTGCCTTACGTATATACTAATACCCCATCTTAGTTGCAATTGGCTCGGAGGCGAAGTAGTAGCCCACGAAGTTGGCGCCATTGGCTTCGAATCAGCTGGGTACACAAATATCACGTCTTCTGATGGCCTAGTGCATGGTCAAGTCAAGCAAGCAGAGAGCTTCAGTTTTGCTCGTATATACGAAAGTGGACATGAGGTGCCCTTCTACCAGCCTCTAGTCTCTCTTGAATTATTTGAGCGAACAATCAAGGGCCTCGACATTGCCACTGGAACCCTCAAGCCAAGCAAAGGGTATCTCACCAACGGCACAGCAAAGAGCGAGTACAGGGAGGGTAATTCGACGGTGCAGTTTGAAGTGTTGCCGAAAAATGCTACGTATAATTACACAACGGGCCAGCCAGAGATCCCGAGTAAGAAGGAACTGAAGAGGAGGGGGGCAGGAATGTTGAGCCACGTTGGCAAGAAGTTTAAATTTTAGAGTCGTATGTAGTAGTAATGTTACAAAGCTTTAGAATCGTGCAAATTGGGTTCATCACTTCGAGGCAGGCAAATTATCTCGATGCGAACCAATGCATAGGTACATCTATCTAAGTTACGAGGTTCATTTTGTATTGGACTCTTGTATAGGTACCTAGGTAGTTGAAAAATATGGCGACAGAAATATTTACCATTTATCTAGGTACCTAGGTATACATCCTAGATAAACGGCCCGAAAAGGATTGTATTCAGCAAATGGCTAAATATCAACCTATGTGATATAAGTACCTCTACTATCAACGATTAAAACGCATAATTTCAAGCCTTTCACCAACTTGATAGGTGATTACAAAATACTTAGGTACTTACCTGTTGAAAGGATATATAGAGAATCAAATTGATTATATTGTTTGAGGATCTAAGATAGGCAAAACCTTTATTATATAAACAAAATATATAAACTGGGAGTGACCCACATAATTTTAGATTATATATTTCAATATTTTTACTCAATTTTATTATTATATAAAATCTAGATTTTTTAAACAAAAAGTTTTTTCTTTACAAAATAAAAAAATATTTTTATTTTTAATAAATTTAATAATATAAATTTTTTAAAAATTAATATATTAGAGAAAAATAATATAAATTAAAAAAAAAAATCCAAATATTAGATTTTAAGTTTTATTAAAATTAAATATTAGGGTCTATTTTTTATATATATTATAATTATAAAAATTATTATTATTATTAATATCAAAATTAAGGATAATTTTATTATTATTAAAATTAAAATTAATTTCTTTTTTTTCAATTTTTATAAAATTCTAATCCTTATATATAAAGTTTTGTATTATAACCAATATTATAATAAATTGTCGATTTGGGTTTTTATAAATATTCAATCGGGTCTTTGATGGTTTTTTATTATTATATATTAGTATTTTATTAAGTTATTTTTTTATATTAATTAGTTTTTTTGATATTAGGATTTTTATTAGATATCTTAATATTAGAAATATATTTAGATTAATGATATTTTGATATATATAAAAAGTAACTAGATTTTATAAATTTAATAAATTTAATTATATTAAATTATAATTTTAGCCCAATATTATCGGGAAATATTTTTATAATATAATTAATAATAAAAAATAATTTTGAAATTTTAATAATTAATATAATATCGATTATAATATTAAATAAATATAAATTAATTTTTTTATTTTAATATTAGGATTTTAGGTTTTTTATAATTTATATTTAATTAAAAAATATAAATTAAAAAATATAAATTATATTTTTTGAAAAAAAAAAAAAATTTAAAATGGGAATAAAATTGTGAAATTGTGGGAAAGGCACGTGATGATTGCTGGATCGGTACTAGCGTCAATTGATTAAGTAAATAAAGCTTAGATTCAGAAGAAGCCTAATTACAAAGTAAGCTCAGGGTATTTATACCCTAGGCTTTTATTCTAAAGTCTTCTACTAGCTTCCGTATTACGTATTGTATTATATATTGTATTACGTATTATATTACGTATTATACGCATAAGCTAGTGAAGCTCACTACCTATTTAGGACTAGTTCCCGCGGTGATTACGCGTTATAGAATCTTGTGGAATTACATAGAAGCTACCCTATAAACTAGTTCGGTTTCCCCTAGGTAATTTTAGGGAACTTTTTAAAATATTCTAAACTATTCCTAATTAGGTTTAAATCATATTTAGGATTATATAAATTATTATTACTAATAATAATTTAATATTCCCCCGTAATAATAACTCTTAATATAGGTTTTATAAAAACAATAATACAAGTCCATTATTATACTAATATAGACTATTATAACCCAATATTTTTATATTAATTTTTAGGACCAGTTGTATAAAAAAAATCCTTAATACAATTTAGTTACCCTGGAGTTTTTATTTTTTACAAGGTAAATTGTAGGTATTATAATCCTACAGGGTAAGCTACAAATATTAATATTATTAGACTACCCTGGGGGTATTTTTACAGGGTAAGTCGTATGTATTATTGCAACTTACAGGGTAATCCACAAGTATTTACAAGGTAAGCTAATTGTACTGTAGATTTCCCGGGTAATTTAATGGTATTAGATTTATTTTAAACCTAATCCGGCTATAAAGGCCTTGTGCCTTATATTAAAAAGTGGCTTAGTAAACCCATTTGCCTTTTATTTTTTAATAGGGACAAAAATGAAATTTATAATACTTTTATTTATTAATTATTTTATATAATAATATTTAATTTTAATATATTTAGTATGCTTATGGAATACAGGGTTCTTAGCCAATAGGATTGCGCCATTATTATCGTAATATAAAAGTAATTTGGACTGCCTAAAAAGGTCTAGTTCCATTAATAATATTTTAATAAAAATTAGTTTTTTTCTATATGCATTTATAGTAACTGTTTTAGCTTCCATAATACTTTGCACTATTATAAATTGTAGTTTAGATTTCCACATAAATACGCCCCCGGCTATAAATAGCAAATAGCTAGTAATATTCTTAGCCTCTAATTGGTCGCCTGTGTAGTCAGTGTCTGCATATCCTTGAATATAATTAGGATTATCTTTGTTATAAACAATGCCTAAATAGATTATGTTAAATTATTATTAGTAATAATAACTTACATAATCCTAAATATGGTTTAAACCTAATTAGGAATAGCCTAGAACATTCTAGAAGGTTCCCCGAGATTACCCGAGGAAAACCGAACTAGTTTATAGGGTAGTTTCTATATAGTTCCATAAGGTTCTATAATATATAATTATAACAGGAACTAGCCCTAAAATAGGCAATAAGTTTTACTAGCTTATGCGTACAATATATAATATAATATATAATATAAAAGCTAGTAAAAGACTCTAAAATAAGAACCTAAGATATAAATATCTTAAGCTTATTTTGTAATTAGGTTTTTTCTGAATCCAAACTTTGTTTACTTAATCAATTGACACTAGTACCGATCCGGCAATTCTCATATGCCCTTTCCCCACATTTTCATATGGTAATAATGATCCTGGTCTTATACTAGTGTTATTTACAAGAGCTTCCGTTGCAAATACATTAATTTGCAAAAATAAATATAAACCCCTGCTTAATTCGATTGACTAATAGGAGATCTAGACCCGTAATCCGCGTTTCAGAGGCTAAATTAATACAAGCGAATAAATACTAACTTCTAGAAATAGATAAAAGCGATACACAACCTATAATAAATATACCTAATATTACCTTAAACCAGGGTATTTATACGCCTAGGTGCGCTAGTATAAGAGATTATAGCGGCTTTATAGCTAGTAACTAGGCGGTATGGCAGTCTAGTCTTATTAAATTTAGATTGACTGGACTTTTAACTCTTTAACTAATGTTTTTAAAAAGCCATCCTCGGAGAGGGAAAATATTATTATAGGTTAAAAATCCTGATCAAAATAAGTTAATCTAATAGCTCTTTTTATTTATTAATATTAACTAAGCTAAAATTAATTATAAAACTTTTAATTAAATTAAAAAGCGAACCCCCTAGCAAGTGGATCTAAAGTCCACGTAATATTATTGGTTGAATAGGCAGACTTATCTAGCACTAATAAAAGTGCAATACACAGAGGTTACCCTGTAAAATCATAATACTTACAGATTATCCTGTAAATACTTGCAGGTTACCCTGTAAATACACTGAGGTTACCCTGTAAAGTTACAATACCTTCAAGTTACCCTGTTGTAACGATTGGCTTACTCAGCGCGTCCGTCGGGTTTATGTCTAAGGTTCTTGGAAGGGAGTTATCACGATGTCGGTATAACTATTATAAATATAAAAATATCAATATATTGAAATATTATTTAAATTGAGTACAAAACTTTTATTTAATAAATAAAAACCCTATTTTATATAAAATCTTTATATTTCGTAAATTTTTTCTTAGCGAGGATCCTAAATCTCCTAGATTTTTTTTGTTTAAAAAAGATCCAAGAATCCAAAGGATCTTTTATATAATATTCTATCATATGATTTCCTGGGCATTAGTTTCTCTATACAACATCCCCACTACCGAGCCTCAGGGCCGTGCCGTCCATACTGAGAATTATTTTTTTTCTAGGTTCCGTTTGTAACACTATCTCTTTTTTTATCTTAACGCATCCCCGTGTTTAAAAATGATAACCTAATCCTGGAGTATTAATTCCTAATTTCTTTTCTTCACAATCATATCTTTATAACTGCCTCGTCTCTGCTCTTCTAAGATTGCCCAAAAAAAGAAGAAATAATATATTACTTTTACTCTACAAATCGAAAATACTACCCGTCTAACGCAATTTTATTTTTTTTGTCGTAACCTTTCCTATACATATTTTATTAATATTGTTTTTTCAAAACAATATTCCGAATATATTTGTGCAAAATATAAATATAATAGTCCTAGTTATTACACAATTTGTAATCTTATTTATCGTTTGATTTACGGGAAAACGGTAACCCCGAAAAGTCCCCTGTCCTCTGTTTTCGAGCCCTTGGAGCCCCAGTCCGAGACTTGGTTCCCTACTTTTAATTTGGATTTTGCCATTAATACAACTTGTTGGATAATGGTCTTTTTGAGGAGGAGCCAGGAGAGAGAGAACCACCTGAAGCAGGGATTAAGACACTAAAAACGCTAAAATCTTGGCTCACATCTTGGCGTAAGCACTTTAATCCTCGCATTTTGATTGGATTATAATCAAATGCACGAGTCACACACGAGCCACACATACGAGCCACACACACGAGCCACACATCTGAATAAAATAAATAAAATAAATAAAATAAATAAAATAAATAAAATAAATAAAATAAATAAAATAAATAAAATAAATAAAATAAATAAAATAAATAAAATAAATAAAAAAAAAAAAATAAATAAAATAAATAAAATAAATAAAATAAATAAAATAAATAAAATAAATAAAATAAATAAAATAAATAAAATAAATAAAATAAATAAAATAAATAAAATAAATAAAATAAATAAAATAAATA